>Ga0070741_10007475_pt1 | contig 22560 bp, 21 predicted proteins | sample Coa_R1_4_FD_66440 | JGI IMG/M metagenome (GOLD analysis project Ga0070741, IMG submission 66440) | Surface soil microbial communities from Centralia Pennsylvania, which are recovering from an underground coalmine fire - Coalmine... | ecosystem: Environmental > Terrestrial > Soil > Unclassified ... | reverse complement strand
ATGTGGTGTTGGCCCTGGGTAACCCACCGCCCGCGAATATTCCCGGCACACATACGCTGCGAAACTCACTGCGATACATCGCCGACCCGTGGGGAGCGTCCTCGCCAATCGACCCGAACGAGTCAGTGTTGGTCATCGGCACCGGGCTGACCATGGCGGACACCGTGCTTGCCGGCAATCAGACAACACGCGGCACTGCAACCTTTCACGCGATATCGCGGCACGGGTTGATTCCGCCAACTCAGACCGCATTTCGCCATGCTGGCTGCGACAATGATGACAGCACACTGCTGCGCGCCGCCTCGGTTTCCGCGCGGCGGTTGTTTCGGGCTGTCCGTGAGCTGACGAACGATGTGCAGCAACGCGGCGGTGATTGGCGCGAAGCCATCACACGAGTCCGTACGCTCACTCCCTCGTTGTGGCAGCGCCTGTCCACGCGCGAGCGGAAACGGTTTCTACGGCATGCGCGCCCCTACTGGGACGTGCACCGGCACCGCCTTCCTTCGCAGACGCTTGCGAAACTCCGCGAAATGCAGCGGGAGAACAAGCTACAGGTGCATGCCGGGCGGATTTTGGGCTTCCAGATCGAGGGTGAAAAAATAAGGGTCAATTGGCGCGCCCGCGGCGGCACCGATGTTCAGACCCTACTCGTCGATCGGGTAGTCAACTGTACCGGCGCCGACTACAACCCGACTCGCTCGCGCGATGCTCTCATGCAATTCCTGCTGGAAGAGGGTTTGGTCGCGCCCGATCCTTTGGGATTGGGCATCCGCACCGGCGCGTACGGCGCCGTCATCGATTCACGCAACCGTGTCGCCGGCAATCTCTACTACATCGGCCCTATGCTCAGAGCCGAACACTGGGAATGTACGGCCGCCCAGGAGCTGCGTGTCCATGCGGAGCACCTGGCGCGTCATCTCGCCACCCCGGTGATCAAGGAGGCGCCACACGCTCGGCGTGGGGCGGGCGTCCGTGCCGCTTCGCTCCCCCACCATCAGGGCGCGTAGATCTGATCAAACACCCCACCCTCACCGAAGTGCTCCGCCTGCGCCTTCGCCCAACCACCGAAGTCCGCAATGGTCACCAGGTTCAACTTCGGATAGAGGCTCGCATACTTGGCCAGAATCTCCGGATCCCGGGGCCGGTAGTAATTACGCGCAATGATCTCCTGCCCTTCCTTGCTGTAGAGGTACTGCAGGTACGCTGTCGCCAACTCGCGCGTCCCCTTCCGTAACACCACCTTGTCCACCACCGCCACCGGAGGTTCCGCCAACACACTCACCGTCGGCACGACGATCTGCAGCTTGTCAGCACCCAACTGCTTGATAGCCAACAGGGCCTCGTTCTCCCAGGCAATCAACACATCACCCAGGCCCCGCTGAACGAAAGTCGTGGTTGCACCGCGCGCGCCCGCATCCAGCACCGGCACGTTCTTGTACAACTTCCGCACGAACTCCTTGGCCGTCGCCGGGCTGCCCCCGGGCTGTTTGAGCGCCCAGCCCCAGGCCGCCAGGTAATTCCAACGCGCTCCGCCGGAGGTCTTCGGGTTCGGTGTAATCACCGACACACCAGGCTTGATCAGGTCGCTCCAGTCGCGGATGCCCTTGGGATTGCCCTTGCGCACCAGGAGCACGATGGTGGAGGTATAAGGCGAGCTGTTATCCGGGAAGCGGCTCTGCCAGTTGATCGGCAGTAATTTCCCCTGGGCCGCGATGGCGTCGATGTCCGCGGCGAGAGCGAGTGTCACAACATCCGCCTGCAGGCCATCGATCACGGCGCGCGCCTGGCCGCCCGAGCCACCGTGCGACTGGTTGATGACCACGGCCTGCCCGGTCTTCGCCTTCCAGTACTTCGCAAACGCGGCGTTATAGTCCACGTAGAACTCGCGTGTCGGGTCATACGACACGTTGCGAATCGTGACCTCGGCCGCGCAGGCCAGAGTCGAGCCGAACAGAACCCCTGCAACCAGCAACACCGCTGGCAGCCACTTTTTGAGTTTCATCGAGTTACTCCGGAAGCAACCGGACGATTGTAGCCGGCCCCCGGTCACTCAGGGGTTATAGTCTTATTCCATGAAACGCTGGATCCGGGCGATGCGCGGGCAATCGCCCGCTCACAAGCGGGGTTGCCCCTCGCGGGTCAACCCGTGCGACGCATGCGTCGCACCGTGCCCGGCCCAGCGTGCCTCGTGCAAAAACCAAAGCGTTTTTGCACAGGAGGCCGTCCGACGCATGCGTCGGACCCTGTCGGCGGCGGGGCACGTCCCTGTGCCTGGCTATTCAGGCTAACCCCAATGCCCGCATCAGATGCGGCTCCAGGGCATCCGCCGCCGCGGTTACCGAAGCAGGGCCGCCCAGGTCGGAGAAACGCGTCATTTCCAATCCCTGGTACCCACAGGGATTGATACGGCCAAACGGCTCCAGGTCCAGACTGACGTTGACCGCCAACCCGTGATAGCTCGAGTGCCTGCGCACCCGGATGCCGACGCTCGCAAGCTTCTTCCCGTCGACATAAACGCCGGGAGCCTCCCGCCTGGCCACCGCCATCGCGCCAGTCTCTGCGGCAAGATCAATGACACTGCGCTCGAGAGCCGTCACCAGGTCACGGATCCCGAGTCCGGCACGACGCAAATCAACGAGCGGATAAACCACGAGCTGCCCCGGCCCGTGATAGGTCACCTGCCCGCCACGATCGATCTGAACGACCGGAATATCCCCCGGAGCCAACACGTGCGCGGCGCTGGCATTCATGCCCAGAGTAAATACAGGGGGGTGCTCGAGAAACCAGATTTCGTCGGGCGTAGACTCATCGCGCTCGTCCGTAAAGCGCTGCATCGCCCGCCAGGTCGGCTCATACTCAACCAACCCGAGACGCCGGATCACCGGCCGCGGCACCTCGCGCCGCACTCTCGCCGAGCGCGTTACACCATCGTCCGCAGTGCTGACGCCAACTTCACTCACTTCGCCAGACTGCGGTTATCCAACCCCGCATTATTCCGATTGAGCGCCTGCTCGGCCCGATAGCTCGAGCGCACCAGCGGCCCCGACACGCACTCCAGGAATCCCTTCGCCAGCGCCCGCTGACGATAGACATCGAATTCCTCGGGCGTCACAAACCGCTGGATCGGCAGATGGTTCAGCGTCGGCCGCAGATACTGCCCCAGCGTCACGATATCAACACCCACCGCACGCAGATCATCGAGCGTCTCATCCACTTCCGGGTCCGTTTCACCCAGACCCAACATCAGACTGCTCTTGGTCAGAACGTTGGGTCTGAACTGCTTGGCATGCCCGAGCACCCGCAAGGTCTGCTCATAACCGGCGCGAGGGTCACGGACCGGATGCGTGAGTCGTCGCACAGTCTCGATGTTCTGCGCGAACACTTCGAGCCCGGAGTCGACCACGACCTCCACATCTTTCAGCACACCCTGAAAGTCAGGAGTCAGTGCTTCAACTGCCGTCTGAGGATTGCGCGCCTTGATGGCACGGATGCACGCCGCGTAATGTGCAGCGCCGCCGTCCGCCAGATCATCACGATTCACGGATGTCAGCACGACGTACTTGAGTTTCATCAGCTCAACCGTGTGAGCCGCATTTTCCGGCTCATCGTCGTCCAGCCAGCCGCGTGGATTGCCCGTATCGACAGAGCAGAAGCGGCAGGCCCGGGTGCAAACGGCACCCATGAGCATGATGGTGGCGGTGCCAGCATTCCAGCACTCGCCAATATTCGGGCACTTGGCCTCCTCGCACACCGTCGCGAGCCGATGCTCTTTGACAATAGCTTTGACGCCCTTGAATCCCGCACCGGTGGGTGCCTTGGCCCGAAGCCAGGCCGGCTTACGCGTCAGAGGAGCCTCGACGACCGCGCCGCCCTGCGCCTTGATGCCGTCTCGGATAGCTGTAAACCCTTGCGCCGTAACGTATTTTTCGCCACTGCGCGCCTGCGCCACTTCCTGGACGACAGGAATGCCTTTCAGATTGGACATGGTCCCATTGTAAGGCCAAACAGGGAGCCTGTCTGAACCATGCTCGCCTACTGCGACCGCCCCTCGCGACGGCGAGCATGGCTCAGACAGGCTCCTGGCTCAATGAAACCAGCCAAATCCCTTGGCCATCAGCCCCGAGAGGCCCAGGGCTACAGAAATGATGGCGCCGAACAGAATCCGGAAATCCCGCTCGTGCGCAATGCGCAACCCGGACAGGTCGGTCTTGACCTCCGACATATCCTGCTTCAGATGCGACACATCGGTCTTCAATACGGCGACATCGGTCTTCAGGATCGCGACATCGGTTTTCAACACGGCCACGTCCGTTTTCAGCGTCGAGACGTCGACCTTCAACACCGCAACGTCCTGCTTGAGCTCTTTGACGTCCTTCTTCAGCTCAAGGATATCCGCCCGCGCCTGATCAGCATTCATTTCCAACTTGGCCACCCTCTGCTCCATCCCTGCCACCCACAGGACATCCCTAAGAGGAAACCAACCTAAACCATCCGCACCGCACACCACAAGCACCCAATCAGGTGTCTTTATATAAAAACAAACTCTTACTTCCCCCCCGCCCGAGCGCGAACATCAGCGTCCAGCACAGCAAGCCGCTCAGGCGTTCCAACATCACACCACTCACCATGGTGAACTTCCCCACGCAGCATTCGCGCGGTAATTGCGCGCTTCAATAACGGCAGCATGGGGAAACGTCCGGGTGAACATCCGTCAAAGAACTCAGGTCGATACACACCAACACCCGAGTAAGTAAACCGATCGATCTCACGGTCAACGACGACGTCACCGTCGACGCCGAAGTCACCACGCGCGTTGTGCGTCGGGTTCGGCACGAGAACAATGCGTCCGTTCGCACCATCCTCGAGTGCGAGGCGGGCGTAATCGATATCGCTCCAGGTATCGCCGTTGACGACCAGAAAAGGTCCCGGCCCGAGCAGGGGCAGGGCCTTGAAAATCCCACCGCCGGTCTCGAGAGGCACCGGGCCTTCCTCGCTATAGGAAATGGACAGCCGGTAATCACGGCCATCGCCCAACGCGGCCCGAATGCGCTCACCCAGCCAGGACAGATTCACGACGACGTCGCGAACCCCCGCGGCAGCGAGCCGCTCGAGGTGATACGCAATCAGCGGCTTCCCCGCCACTGGCACCAGCGGTTTGGGCAGCGTATCCGTGATAGGCCGCATCCGCTCACCGCGCCCAGCGGCCAGCACCATCGCCTTCACGACATCACCGCCGCCGGTGCTTCACGCGTCACGACTCCCGCGGATCGCCACTTCACGCACCCCTTCATTTCCGAGCCGCCGCCAGCACCCGCTCATTCGCCCGCGGCGCTTCCCTCACGACCCTTTCCTCCAGGAACCGTGAGAGCTCCGCCAGCTCGGGATACCGTTGACACGTATCCCGCACATACTCCAGCGTCAGCGGCAGATCCTTGATATATCCCGACTTCCCGTCGCGATACCAGAGCCGCGCGAAGATGCCGAGCACCTTGATGTGCCGCTGCACCCCTATGAGATCGAACCACCGCAGAAACTCCGTGTCATCGGACCCGCTCAACCATGCGCCGGCATCGCCCTTTGAGCGCAGCAACGCGCGATAGCCCTTCACCCATTTCTCCACCCGCTCGCGCGGCCAGGAAATGTAACAATCCTTCAGCAGCGATACGAGGTCGTAACCGACCGGTCCACGCAGCGCATCCTGGAAGTCGATGATTCCGGGGTTACGGCCTTCGACCACCATGAGATTACGCGAGTGAAAGTCGCGGTGAACAAACACAGTGGGCTGCGCGAGCGCCTCGCGAATCAAGAACTCGAACGCACCGGTCATGATTTGCGATTCGGACTGCGACAACTCCAGCGCCAGGTGCTTACCCAGAAACCATTCCGGCATGAGGGCCAGCTCACGCGCCAATGCCTCGCGGTCGTAAGGAAGGAGCTCCCCGGCGGCATCTCTCCCATGCACCTGGATCTCGGCGAGCACGCGAAGCGCATCACCGTACAGCCGCTCCGGGTCCTCGCCCGCGTCAAATCGCGATAAGTAATGCGTTCCGCCCAAATCCTCCATCAGCAGCAACCCCCGATCGGTATCGGCGTGGTGCACGTGCGGTACATGGGCGCCCAATTTCTCCAGCAGCCGGGTCACCTTTAAATAGGGCCGAACGTCTTCCTTACCTGGAGGCGCATCCATCACCACGGACGTGGCGCCCTGATGAAACACCCGGAAATAGCGCCGGAAGCTGGCATCAGCCGACGCCGGCTCGACGCGTTCCGGTCTCATTCCCAGGTCCCGTGACAACCATTCGTGTATCAATGCGAGGCGAGCGTCGGTCTCAGGCATGCGGCGTTGAATTTTTTCGCACCCTAGGCGTAAGGGCACACCATTATAATGCCGCCCCTCATGCACCGTCCGAACCCCATCACACTCGTCATACTGTCGTCAGGCGCCCTCGTTCCGCTCACGCACGCTGGCGAACTGAGTAGCTGCACATCCTCGCCGGCCACCTGCAGTTGCTCCTCCCCGACAGTCCCCTCATTGCTGCCGCGAACCACACCGCCAGCGGCGAAGCAGAAGCCCAAAGGCGAAAAGGACGTGAGTTCCGGCGGAGCCATCGACATCGATGCCGCGCACAGCGACTACGACGTCAATCGCAAAACCGCGATCTTCACCGGCAATGTCGTGATCCGGCAGGGCGACCGCCAGATCAAGGCCGACCAGGTCGAGGTCGACTCGCACAAAAACATCAAGGGCCAGGGCGGCGTCGACTACACCGACCCGATCGTGCACATCCTGGGAGCCGGAGGTGCGTACTCCCCGAACGGCGGCGCTGACTTCAAGTCGGCGCAATTCGAGCTCCTGCAGCGACCGGCCCGCGGCTCCGCGGAGACCATGAGCCTGACGCCCGAAGGCATCCTGGATCTGAAGCAGGTGACCTTCACCACCTGCCCGGCGAACGACCAGTCATGGTCATTGGATGCGAAGCAGATCACGCTCGATACCCGCGCGAAACTGGGCGAGGCTCATGACGCAAAGATCGAGTTCAAAGGCGTGCCGATCCTCTATCTCCCGTGGGCATCCTTCCCGCTGGGTGATGAGCGCAAGAGCGGCTTTCTTTTCCCGACGATCGGCACATCGTCCCGAGGCGGAGTCGAGCTCGCGGTTCCATACTATTGGAACATCGCGCCGAACATGGACTTCACCGCCGAGCCTATCGAGTTCAGCCGCCGTGGCATCGACCTGGGCGGCGACTTCCGCTACCTCGAGCCCGGCTCGCACGGGGAGCTCCGGTGGAGCTATCTGCCGAACGACACCGTTTTCGGCGGTAGCCGCAGCGATGTCAGGTTACGCAACCTCGCCGATCTGACCGACGATCTGCGTTTCACGGTAGACGCCGAGAATGTCAGTGACTCGCAGTACTTCCAGGACTTCTCACAAGGCCCGGAAGGCACCAGCACGGCCTTCGTCGAGCGACGCGCCACGTTCTCCTATCGCGACCGGCACTGGCGCGTCGACGCGGAAGCCCAACAGTTCCAGACCATCGACAACACGCTCGTTCTACCCAACCGTCCCTACGAGCGCGTTCCGAGCCTGAGCGCGAGCGCCGATTACGGCTGGGGGCCCGGGGAGCTGGTGCGCTACGGCTTCGACTCCGAGATCACCCACTTCGATCGGGAAATCACCCATCTCGCCGACTGTACCGTGGTTCCCGCGGGAACCCTGTCTCCGTGCATCACGGGGTGGCGCATCGATGTAGCACCGACGGTCTCCCTGAACCTCGACGGCCCGGGTTATTTTGTGCGTCCGGCCATCGCTTACCGTGCAAGCCAGTACGAGTTGGAAAATACCCAACCCGGCGAGAGCAGGTCGCCCTCGCGCGCACTGCCGATCGCGAGCTTCGACACCGGGTTGCAATTCGAGCGCGACCTCGACTCGGCAGCCAACCGCAAGCTCACGCTCGAGCCGCGCATGTTGTATCTGTACGTCCCGTACCGGAATCAGAACGACCTGCCCGTGTTTGATACCGCGCTGCCGGACCTGGTACCCGTCGAGCTGTTCCGCACCAACCGTTATGTGGGCTCGGACCGTGTCAGTGATGCCGACCAGGTCGCGTACGGCGTGACCAGCCGCCTGCTCGACGGCCACGACGGCCGGCAGTTCATAGCCGTGACCATCGGCCAGATTTATTACTTCGAGACACCCCGGGTCCTGCTGCCGTACGAGGCGCCCCTGGTGGGCTCACGCTCCGACACGGTGACCCAGCTCGCCATCAACGCCTTCCGGGACTGGAATTCCAACATCGGCCTGCAGTGGAATCCGCAGGAGTCGCGCTTCGAGCGCGCCGACATCAACATTCAGTACAAGCCGGACGTCGACAAGGTCGTGAACCTCGCCTACCGCTTTGAGCGCGGCACCATCCACCCGGCCAGCCAGTGCAACATCTTCGACACCACGGCCACTCCCTTGAACTCGACATTGATCGCTGCTGAATACTCCCAGGCCGGTATCTGCGGCTTCGAGCAGGTGGAGCTGTCCGGCGCCTGGCCGATCGCGAATCACTGGAATGCCTTCGCCCGCGAGGTCTACTCCCTGCAGGACAAGCAAGCCCTGGAAAGCTTCGCCGGGTTCGAGTACGGCGCCTGCTGCTGGCGGGTACGCTTCGGAGCACGCCGCTACATCAGCAGACGCCCGCTGGCGACCGACGTGAACGGAATGCCCGTCAGCAACCAGGCCGGCCCCAAGGACACCGCCGCCTGGCTGCAATTGGAACTCACCGGCCTTGCCAGTGTCGGATCTGCATCGGATACCTTCCTGATCGACGAGATCAGGGGCTACACGCCCTCGGAAGCGAATTCGCAAAAACTATTCAAGGGGCCATGAGATCCCAGGTAGTCAATGAGCCTGAGCGGCCCACGCATTTAATGACGCAGGCTCTTGGACCCTATAGTCTCCAGCCCCCCTGACCGAAGGAAAGTTTCTCCATGCGTCGGATTCTGTCTCCCGCCCTTGCCGCCATTGCCTGCGGTTTTGCCGCCTTTTTGTTGCAGGCCCCAGTCAGCGCGCAAACCCGCGAGCTCGCCACCAAGGGTGAGCTGTTGGACCGGGTGGCCGCGGTGGTGAACGACGGCGTGGTCCTGAACAGCGAGCTCGACGACCAGATCTCCATCGTCAGTGAGCGCCTGCGGGCGCAGAAGCTCGAGCTGCCGCCGCAGAACGTCCTGCGCGAGCAGGTGCTGGAGCGCTTGATCCTGCAGGAGATCCAGGCCCAGCGTGCCGCGAAGGCCGGATTGAAGGTACCGGACGAGACCCTGAACGCCGCGCTGACGGACGTGGCCCAGCGCAACGGCATCCCGCTATCCCAGTTGCCAGAGGCTCTGAAGCAGCAGGGCATCGACTATGCCGCCTATCGCGAGGACGTGCGTAAGGAGCTCACCATGGGCCTGCTACGCCAGCGTGACGTGCTCCAGCGCATCGCCATCACGCCGCGCGAAATCGACACGTATCTCGAAAAAGAGTCCAAAGCGCCGTCGGCGGACATGGAATACGACGTGTCCCACATCCTGATCGCGGTCCCCCAGGAAGCCACCCCGGCCCAGTTGGACGAAGCCGCGAAGCGTGCCCAGGACGTCTATACCCGCGCCAAGGGCGGCGAGGATTTCGCCAAGCTGGCCCTGGCCTACTCCAAAAGCCAGACCGCTCTCGAGGGCGGCCATCTCGGCTGGCGCAAGGGCGGGGAGCTGCCCACCTTCCTGTCGGACACCATTGCGAAGCTGAAGCCCGGTGAAGTGAGCGAGCCGCTGCGTACACCGACCGGCTTCCACATCATCCGCCTGAACGACATCCGTGGCTCGGGTAAGAAAGCCATCGAGAGCCAGGTCCACGTCCGCCACATTCTCATGAAAACGACCGAGCTGGCTGACGATGCCACCGTGCGCCAGAAGCTCGAAGCCATTCGCCAGCGCATTTTGAAGGGGGAGGACTTCGCCGGCCTGGCGCAGACCACCTCCGAGGACCCGGGCTCCCAGTCCCAGGGTGGCGACCTCGGCTGGACCGGTCCCGGTACCTTCGTGCCCGAATTCGAAGCCGCCATTGCCGGCTTGAAAGACGGCGAGATTTCCGAGCCCTTCCATACCCAATACGGCTGGCACATCGTGCAGCTCCTGGGTCGGCGCGAGTACGACAACACTGACGAGCTCAAGCGTCGACAGGCCATCGAGGCCATTCGCGCGAGTAAGGCGGACGAAGAAACCGAGTTGTGGCTGCGACGCCTGCGCGACGAAGCTTACGTGGAAACCAAGCTCTGAGCGCCACGCCTCTTCGGATCGCCCTCACGTCCGGCGAGCCGGCCGGCGTCGGGCCGGAGCTGTGCCTGGCGATTGCGGAGCGTGAGTGGCCCTGCGAGCTGGTCTGCATCGCGGATCACGACATGCTGGCCGAGCGCGCGCAACGCCTCGGCTCGAAGGTCGAGTTGCTCAAGTACAAAGGGGTGGCCCATGGGCCTACCGAGCTCAGCGCGGCCCGCCAACATCAACCCGGCACCTTGACGGTCGAGCACGAGCCACTCGGCAGCCCGAGCACTCCCGGCCGTCTGGACGCGGCCAACAGCCGTTACGTACTCAATCTCCTCGATCGCGCGGCCAAAGGCGCCTTATCCGGCGAGTTCTCCGCCATCGTCACGGCTCCAGTTCACAAGGGCATCATCATCGATTCCGGAGTCGCCTTCACCGGCCACACCGAATACTTCGCCGAGCTCACGCGAGCTCCACTGCCCGTGATGATGTTGGCATCCAAGGCCATGCGCGTTGCTCTTGCAACCACCCACCTTCCCCTGAAGGACGTGAGCGCGGCCATTACCATCGATTCACTGAGGCAGATCGTGACCATCATGGATCACGACCTGAAAAAATGGTGGGGCATCCAACAGCCGCGCATCGCCGTCTGCGGTCTGAATCCCCACGCCGGCGAGGGCGGCCACCTCGGCGATGAAGAGATCCGCATCATCGCACCGGCAATCGAGCAGCTCGGCGCCCAAGGCATCAAAGTCAGCGGCCCATTGCCCGCCGACACCGCCTTCGTGCCCCGCATCCTGGCTGACTTCGACGCCGTGTTGGCCATGTATCACGACCAGGGCCTGCCGGTGATCAAACACGCCGGTTTCGAAACGGCGGTCAACATCACACTCGGCTTGCCGATCCTGCGTACTTCCGTGGACCACGGCACGGCGTTGGACATCGCCGGCACCGGGCGCGCCGACCCCAGCAGCCTGGGCTGCGCCATCGAGTTAGCAATCGAGTTGGCGAGCCACAGTTGCGGCCAATGAGCGACGCAACGGCACATCGCGCGCGCAAGCGCTTCGGGCAACATTTTCTCCACGACCCCAACGTCCTCGAATCCATTGTCGCAGCAGTAGCCCCCAACGCCGACGATCACCTGGTCGAAATCGGCCCAGGCCGCGGCGCCCTGACACGTCTGCTTCTGCAAGCCCAAGCCGGCGGCCGAGCGGCCACAGAAGCCCTCCCCGGCGGGGGGAACGGTGCCCTCGATGCGATCGAAATCGATCGCGACCTGGTCGCGCTGCTGCGATCCGAGTCCGATCTCAACGCCTGGCCGCGCTTCACGGTGCACGAAGTCGATGCACTGGAATATGACTTTACTCGACTCGCACACGAGCGCGGCGGCAAGCTGAGGATCGTCGGCAACCTGCCCTACAACATCTCGACACCGCTCCTGTTCCATCTTCTCGAGCACGCCGCGGTCATCGAGGATCTGCACATCATGCTGCAGAAAGAAGTCATTGCCCGCATGGCGGCACAGCCGAACGAGGATGACTACGGCCGACTCACCGTCATGCTGGCCCCGTGGGTGACGGTCGAGCACTTGTTCGACGTGGGTCCCGGCGCCTTCAAACCCCCACCACGGGTGTGGTCGGCCGTCGCCCGACTCACCGTCCGACCTGAGCCCGCATTTGCGGTCAGCCCGCACTTTGCCCCCCTCGTCGCTGAAGCCTTCTCCCACCGGCGCAAGACCCTCCGCAATGCCCTGCGCAGCCGGGTCAGTGTGGAGCAAATCGAAAGCTGCGGGTTGGACCCCGGGGTCCGGCCGGAAACCCTCTCCCCACAGGCATTCAACGACCTCGCCCGTACTCTCGACGGTGACACTTCCGCCCCTAACGCGTAGGCTTTGAGGGGGCAGTTCTCGAGGGGCGCGGAATGCAGATGTATCGTCGCATCCTGGTCGTGGTGGATCTCACGGAAAGCAGCCTGGTGATCGGGCGCCGCGCGCAGGCCCTGGCGACGACGTTCGGTGCGGAGATTGAGCTCCTCCACGTCGTCGAATTCGTCCCGGTCGAGCCCATGGGCGAGACGTTGATGCCCTCGGTGCAGATTGAGGACGAGCTCATCGCGCGCGCGCGTCAGCGTCTGGCGACGCTGGCCAGCGAGCTTGGTATCGCCAGCTCGGCGGCGTTTGTCGAGGCCGGCAATGTAAAGTCCGAAATAGTGCGCGTCGCCCGCGAGCACAACGCGGACCTGATCGTGCTGGGAAGCCGCGAGCGCCACGGGCTGTCCATCCTGGTGAATTTCACAGAGGACACGGTGCTGCATGCCGCCCCTTGCGACGTCCTGGCCGTTCGCGTCGGGCGCGGGAAAGACGCCTGACAGGCTCCAGGGCACGCCAGTTACAGGGGCAGGCCGTCGCAACATGCGTTGCGGCGAACTAGAATTACCGGATGTCCCTCCCTGCGAACAAAATCAGCGTCGAGGTCGAGACCAGCTACGTCGACGAGCAGTCCGATCCCAACGAGCGGCGGTACGTCTTCTCGTACACCATCACCATCCGCAATGAAGGTGCGGTGCCCGCACGCCTCCTGACGCGACACTGGATCATCACTCACGGAAACGGGAAGGTGCAGGAAGTTCGCGGCGACGGCGTGGTCGGAGAGCAGCCCCATTTAAAGCCCGGACAGGGCTTCCGTTACTCGAGCGGGGCCGTTTTGGAAACCCCCGTCGGCGCCATGCAGGGCAGCTATGAAATGATCGATGACGACGGACAGCGGTTCGACGTCCCGATCCGACCTTTCCGGCTGGCCATGCCGGGCGTCGTGCAGTGACACGCTACGCCATCGGCGACATCCAGGGCTGTTATTCCGAGCTGCGCGAGCTGCTGGACAAGCTCAACTTTTCCGCCGATCGCGACCAGGTCTGGTTTGTCGGCGACCTGGTCAACCGCGGTCCGCAATCGCTCGAGGTGCTGCGTTTTGTACGCGCGTTGGGTCCTAACGCGGTGACGGTCCTCGGCAATCACGACCTGCACCTCCTCGCGATCGCCTTCGGCACCCAGCGCAAGCGCAAGGCAGACACCCTGGACTCGATTTTCACCGCACATGACCGCGATGAGCTGCTCGCGTGGCTGCTGACCCGGCCGTTGCTCCACTACGAGCAGGGCGACCTGATGGTGCACGCCGGCCTCGTGCCGCAGTGGACTGTTGGATTGGCGTTGCAACTGGCGCGTGAGGTGGAGACCGCGCTGCACACCGACCCGCGAGCCTTGTTCGACAACATGTACGGAGATGAGCCGCGCCGTTGGGATGAGTCACTCACCGGCATGGACCGGTTGCGCTTTACCATCAACGTGCTCACCCGTCTGCGCGTATGCACGAACGACGGCGAAGTTGATTTGAAAATGAAGGGCAAGCCGCCCAAAGGGCGCACCGGGCTGCGTCCCTGGTTTGACGTGCAACCGCGCTGGAGTTCCAGCGTGCGCATTGTGTTCGGGCACTGGTCCGCGTTGGGACTGACGGTTCGCAGGGACGTCGTCGGGTTGGACTCCGGTTGTGTCTGGGGCGGCGCACTCACAGCGTTCGACCTCGATAACGACCGCCCGCCGATCGCTCTGCCCTGCCCAGGCTACCAGTCACCCGATGGAGAGTGAGCCTCGGCCCGGCTGACTCCTACTCCGCTGGTGCCGGATTCGGCCCCCAGGCCACCACGATCTGTGGACTTTTCAGGGTGTAAAGGCTTGGCGACAATTCCAGCACGACCGGCTTCGCGCCCGCCGGTGTCACCGGCAACACAGTACGCTGGGCCGCGCGGATTTCGATCTCCCCAACAGACCCCGGCATCACCTTCAACGCAATGCGCACCGGCCACGTGGTGTGCTCGCGCGGCTTCAGCGTGACGCTTCCCGTGCCGCTCGCTCCCTGCAGATCCACGACGAGCGTGTTTCGCATCCAGTACTGCGGGAAGGACGCCGTCGCCCCGCCTTCGCTGCTCTCGTCGAGCTCATGAACCTCCGGAGGCGGCGGCGTCGGCTTATGGCGAAAAGGCCAGAAATTCAAATGGCCGCAGCCCACCAGTAAGGTAGACAGCAAGAGGATGCTGCCCCATTGAAACGCGCTGCGACCGCCTCCACGCATGCCCCGAGGTGGGTTATCGCATGCGCTGCCGTAATCGACCATTCCGACGTACTCCCGTCCCATTGTCCGACCGTCAGACGACGCCTGCCGGTATCAGAAAAGCCCACCCCTTCCGGGTCAGCGCTTTCAACCCTAGCAGCGCGTAACATACGCGAATAGCGTCCGGGACACACCATATGGAACCCTTGCAATCACTGAATTTCAAGCGCTGGATCGACGAAAATCGCCATCTTCTGAAGCCACCTGTCGGCAACAAGCGAGTTTTTCAGGACGGCGACTTTGTCATCATGGTGGTCGGCGGACCGAACGCGCGGACGGACTACCACGTCGACCCCGGGCAGGAGTTTTTCTACCAGCTCGAAGGCGACATGGTGCTGAAGACCATCCAGAGCGGCAAGCCAGTGGACGTCCCCATCCGCGCCGGCGAGCTCCTGCTTCTGCCGCCGAGCGTCCCCCACTCACCTCAGCGTTTTGCCAACACCGTCGGACTCGTCATCGAGCGCCAGCGTCGTCCAGGCGAAAAAGACGGCTTCCAGTGGTACTGCGAAAACTGTGGCCACCTGTTGTACGAAGAGTTCTTCGAGTTGACGGACATCGAGACCCAGCTCGCTCCGGTGTTTGAGCGCTTCTACTCCAGCCTCGAGCGCCGCACCTGCTCTGACTGCGGCACCGTGATGGAGCGGAAAAAATAACGGAGCAACAGGGTTTGAGCGCCACTGAAGTCATTCTGAGCACCCGGGTTGGAGGTCGCGAGATTCAGCTCTCACGACCTGTGAGCCTCGCCATCGATCTCGACTTCTGCAAAGATCAGCCGCGACACTTCGGCGCCCCGCGGGCGAGCACCCGCCCGTTCGCGGTGCCGGGCTTTTCCGGCTCCGTCGGGCAAGGTGCAAGCTGCAACTGTCACATCCTGACACTGATCCCCCATTGCAACGGAACACACACCGAGTGTGTCGGGCATCTCACACGAGAGCCCATCGACGCGCATCGCGTAGTGCCGTTAGGACTAGTACCCGCGTTTCTGGTGAGCATCGAGCCCATCGACGCCCGCACTTCAGACGAGAGTACCGAGCCGAGTCCCCAACCATCCGACCAGCTCATCACCCGGCAAGCGCTCGAAGGCCATTGGCTCAAAACCAAATCGGCCGCGCCGCTCGAGCCCCGCGCGCTGGTGATCCGGACACTCCCGAACCACCCGACCAAACAACACCAGGACTACACCAACCAAACGCCGCCGTACCTGTCACGCGAGGCGGCGCAGTTCCTGGTCGAGCGTGGGATCGAGCACCTGGTGATCGACACGCCGTCCATCGACCGGGCGCACGATGAGGGCCGCCTCACCGCGCATCGAATTTTTTTCGGCCTCCCCCGTGGGGACACGACTCTCGGGCATGCCACCCGCGCGAACGCGACCGTGACCGAGTTGGCCTACGTTCCGGACCCGGTCACCGACGGACCCTGTTTTCTCGAAATCCAGGTTCCGGCCCTCGGCGGCGACGCCGTCCCGAGCCGGCCTTTGCTCTACCCTGTTTTTTCCTGGCCCATTCTTTCCGGCTGACGCCCGTCATGACTTACGAGCCCACTCTCCAACACGCCCAACAGCGCGACGCCGCCGACCCGCTACGAATTTTCCGCGAACGCTTTGCCCATCCTTCAGATGCTGACGGTCAGTCCACGCTGTTTCTGTGTGGGCACTCGCTCGGTCTCATGCCGCTCGAAGCCCGCACATTGGTGACCGAAGAGCTCGACGACTGGTCCCGCCTCGCCGTACTCGGGCACGAGCACGCCCGGCGTCCGTGGATTCCCTACCACGAGAATCTCACCGCGGGACTGGTGCATCTGACCGGCGCACGCCCTCATGAGGTCATCGCCATGAACTCACTGACGGTGAACATCCACCTGATGTTGGCAAGCTTTTTCCGGCCCACGGGCCGCCGGACCAAAATCCTCATCGAGACCGGCGCCTTCTCCTCGGACCGTCACGCCGTCACTTCGCAACTCGCGTGGCATGGCCTCGACCCGAGCCAACACCTGATCGAGCTCACACCGCCACCCGGCAGCGACTCCATTCCAGAAGACCTGGTCGAGTCGTGCCTGGAGCAACACGGCGCCGAGATCGCCCTGCTGTTGTGGCCCGGCGTGCAGTTCCGTACGGGCCAGGCATTCGACTTGGCGCGAATCGCGCGCTGCGGGCGCCGCGCCGGCTGTGTCGTGGGGTTCGATCTCGCCCACTCCATCGGCAACATGCCGCTCGCCCTGCACGACGACGATGCGGACTTTGCCGTCTGGTGCAGTTACAAGTATCTGAACGCCGGCCCCGGGGCCATTGGCGGCTGTTTCGTGCACGAGCGCCATCTCACCGGCCATCCCCACCTCATGGGCTGGTGGGGCCACGAGGAAGCCACGCGCTTCCGCATGGAGCCGCTGTTTCGCCCCGCCTACGGCGTTGCCTCCTGGCAGATCAGCAATCCTCCGGTGTTGGCTGCCGCGCCCCTGATCGCCTCTCTGGCGCTGTTTCAGGAAGCCCGCATCGAGCGACTGCGCGCGAAGTCCATTGAGATCACCGGTTACCTGGAGTTTCTGGTGGAGCGGTTGGGACCGGACGCCCGGTTCATCACGCCGCGCGAAGTGAATGCGCGCGGATGCCAGATCTCGATCCGGATCTCCGGCTCCCCCAACAGGGGCCGCAAGGTGTTTGAGCGCCTCGGCGAGCGCGGCGTCGTGTGCGACTGGCGCGACCCCGATGTCATCCGCGTCGCGCCCGTACCGCTCTACAACACTTTCGAAGACGTATTCCGTTTCGGCGAGCACCTCGCCAGCGTGCTGCGGGAGATCCCGTGAGCAACATGCCGCAACCTGCCCGCCTCGCAAACCTCGGCCCACTCAACATCATCGGTGCTGGCCTGGCCGGCGCGCTCCTCGCCCTCCTTTTAGCCCGCCGCGGCTTCAAGGTCACCCTCTACGAACGCCGCGCCGACCCACGCGAATCCAACGCCGAGGGCGGCCGTTCCATCAATCTTGCTCTGGCCGCCCGTGGTATACGTGCGTTAGAGCGTGCGGGTGTCATGGAGCGCATTGCCCCCCTCCTCATCCCCATGCGGGGCCGGATGGTGCACGATGTGTCCGGCTCCGCAAGCCTGCAGTCCTACGGCCAACGAGAGCACGAAGTCATCTATTCCGTGGGCCGCGCGGCACTCAACCGGGTGCTGATTGAAGAAGCCGCCCGTTACGATAACGTGGAAATGCACTTCGACCAGGCCTGCGTAGCTGTTTCTCCCGAGCAGAACCTGCTGCGCTTCCAGGACCGCAAACGCAAAACCGAATTCGAGGCTCCGCTCGCTCCCACCATCGCCACCGACGGCGCCGGCTCCGCGGTGCGCGCGAGCCTGGCGAAAGCCCATCGGGTCACCGTACGCGAAGACTGGCTCCACCACGATTATAAGGAACTGACCATCCCCGCCGCTCCCGGCGGCCGGCACGTGTTGGATGCGAACTCGCTCCATATCTGGCCGCGCGGCGGGTTCATGCTCATCGCCCTGCCGAACACCGGCGGGAGCTTCACGGCGACCCTGTTCCTTGCGCGCACCGGCCCCAACAGCTTCGCGCAGTTGAATTCCTCCGTGGCCGTCAGCGAGTTCTTCCGTCGCGAATTCGCCGACGCCGCGCGTTTGATGCCCTGCCTGGAGAAAGAATTCGCAGCCCATCCGCAAGGCCAGTTAGGGACTGTACACGTCACCCCGTGGCACGTCGGCGGCAGCGTGCTGATGCTCGGTGACGCCGCGCACGCTATCGTCCCCTTCCATGGCCAGGGCATGAACGCCGCGTTCGAAGACTGCTCGGTGCTCGATGAGCTGCTGGCGCGCCACGACGACTGGGAAGCGTTATTCGCCGAGTTCGCACGCACGCGAGGACCCGATACTGCGGCCATCGCCCAGATGGCGTTGGAAACTACACTGAGATGCGCGACACCGTGCTGGACGCCGGCTTCGTCCGCCGCAAGGCCATGGCCATGGAGTTAGAGCGTCGTTTCCCCGACCGCTTCATTCCGCGCTACTCCATGGTGATGTTTCACCCGGAGATCCCCTACGCTGAAGCCCAACGCAGAGGCACCCTGCAAGCACAGATTCTGATGGAGTTAGATGGCGTCAGAGACCCTGCCCTGGCCGAAAAGCTGGTGAAGGAGTGCCTCCAGCCGATCCGTCGTTAGGCGCACCACCGCGCCAGCTCCGCACAGCGCCCCCTCTCGACGGGCGCGGCACACGCCGCGCCCTGACCCGTCAATACGATCGTGGGGACAACGGCGCCGTCTTCCTCTCCAGCGTCACAAACGTCACGTCGTACGCATTCTTCTCGTCCGCCGGATGCTCGCTGTATACCACATCCACCCACTGCGTCGGATCGAAGTCCGGGAAAATTGTGTCGCCCGGCACCTCGGCGTGGACCTGCGTCAGGTAGATCCGCCGTGCGAACGGCATGAACAACCGATAGATCTCGGCGCCTCCGATCGCAATCACCTCGTCGGTTTCGCGGACCTGGCGCAGGGCCTCCTCCACCGAGTTCACCACGATGACACCCTCGGCACGCCAGTCCCGATTCCGTGTCAGGACAAAGTTCAGTCGCCCCGGCAGCGGCTTCCCGATCGACTCGAACGTTTTGCGACCCATGAGAATGGACTTCCCCAGCGTGATCGCCTTGAAGCGCCGCAGGTCTTCCGGCAAGCGCCACGGCAGGGAGTTGTCACGGCCGATGACACCGTTCTGCGCCATCGCCACAATCATGGAAACCAGAGGATAGGCCATGAGACCATTATCTCAGGGCCCGCCCGATGCGCGGCGGGATTTACATTAATCCGCGGCGATGGACTGCAAGGCCCCTACCGCATCCACCAACCCGAAGCCGGTATCGTAATCGAAGCCCGAGGACGGGTTGACGGGCTGCGGGCCACGGTGGCCACCTAAATTGCGCAACCGCATATCGCTCGCCGTCTGCTGAAGCACACCGTAGAGCGCGGTTGGCGACAGAACCCGAGGCGCGGGAACGTTACGGTGAGCTGCGATATCCCGTGCCCGCTCGTCGAGCAGCAGGGCCGCGACTCCGGCGACGTGGGGTGCCGCCGCCGAGGTTCCCGAGAAATTCGGGTAGATGTCGTCCTCGGATGTTCCGGGCACACTGAACCCCAGCCTGAAGTAGAAAAAGCTGGTATTACCGGCATCCGGACCAATCAGGCCCGGCTTGGCGCGCAGTTGGGGTGCAGCCAGGCGTCGCCCGGTACTGTCGAACAGGATGGGTGTGCCACCAGCGGACGAAAAGCTGTCCAGACAGGCGGGACGACACTGAGGCCGCATCGGGCTGCCCCAAGCCTCCGTCTGGTACCAGGCCGCGGCGCCTACGGCTTCCGCGCCGGCCGCGTTGGCGTGACCCACGATCGTGCCATCGCCCGTATCGAAAGTGTCGACTGCCAATGGCGCCGATCCCATATCATACCAAACGTACTTCAACAGCCCCGGAGCCGGTCCCGATACCAGCTCGATCCCGAGCTGCACCTGCAGCTCCTGGTTGGAAAGATTCACAATCACCGGCAGTTCCACCGGATCACCGCCGATGTTGTTGGTGACTCCCGGCACCTGGCACACCAGTTGTGTCGCACTGTCCGTGCAAGGGGCTACAGGCGTGCCATCCATGTTGTAGAAGATGGCGTCCACGTCGCTTTGCGCGCCACGCGTGCCGTTGGCCGAGAAATACGGCTGATCCCACTGCATCGACAGGAGCGAAACCGTCCCCGGGGGTGCCACCAGGTGCTGCAGATCCGACATGCCGCCCGAGGAGTCGAAGTTGTGTCGGATCCCGGCGAGGCCCTTGCGGCCCGAGGAGCGGAATGAGGACTGGTAAGACTGGCGTCCTTCGTTGCCAGCGGCGCTGAAGTAAGCAACCCCGCGCGCCGCAACCTGGTCGACCGCATCGGCGACCACACCGTCTTCAAACATGGGCTCGTCGAAATATTCAACGTCGTCCACGATCACCTTCGCGCCGTCATTGGCCAGCGCGAGAATGCCCGCCGCGAAATCCTCTTCGCTCGTCAGGGCAGTATTGAAAGAGAGTGACGCACCCGGGGCCACATCATGGATGATCTGCATCATCGCGCGGCCTTCGTCAGTACATTCGCTGTCCGGCACCGTGTGCAGATCAGCCAACACCCGCACACCCAGCGGCAGGTCGCCGTTGACCGCATCCTGACCGGCGCGCGTAAAATTCTGCCCCGAAGCGAACGGCCCCGGCGCGCAGTCGAAACTGTCAGACAACACGCCGACCCGGATGCCCGATCCGTCAACGCCGAACTGCGAGCGCGCCTGGTCGCTGCGCATCGAATGATCACCCTGGCTGGTGGTCAATCCCACGCGGGTCGTCGCCAACGCCGGCTTCAGGTAACGCAGCCCGGAGACGCCGGCAATATCGTTCAGCGCCGTGATCGGAACACGCCCGGTGACGGCGTAACGGCGCGCTTTCGCATCCAGCATCCCCAAGCCCACGAGTTGGGTCTTGAGTGAGCCCAGGTCATCGCCAAACGCACTGACCCGCACATAACCGTCCTGCACACGCAGCGGCGGCAATTTCGCGCGCAGCCCGCCGTCGTGCCAGATTGACTGGGTCGTCCCATTCGCTTTTTGCAAAATGTAAAGCTGAGGGCCCATCTTGGCGCCTGGCCCCGTCTTGGCCTCCAGCAGAAGCTGCTTCAGGTTGGCGGTGCTGTTCTTGTCGACCAAGGCGCTCGCGATCACGTTGGGCGCCATGCCAATGAGGGTGCCGGCGGTTGGAGTACCCGCAGATGAAGATCCAGGAGCCGCCAGGGCGCTGGAGACGAGCGCCAGGGTCGCTAACGCGCCCGTGGTCACCGTCCTCCTTACCGCAACCGCGGCCGCCACAATGGCCCTCATTGACTCCTCCCCAAGACCTCATCGGATCGCCAGGGAATGATAGAGCGCGGTCGTTACACCCCGGCGAACTGAGGTTCTTAACTAAACGGTTTCGGCCCCGGGCGCAACTGTCGGCAACTCTCTACGGCTGTCAGATCTCCACAGCCGTGTTCAGCACCACCACGCCGCGGAAAGGCATACGGAAGAATTCCGCCGCCTGGGTACTGTGCCGCTGCATCCGGGCAAAAAAACGGCGCTGCATGCCCTTGAATCCGGGTAGCGGACGGGCACGCACGACGTGCCGTCCGACAAAAAACGAGCTGTCCTCGGTGAAAACCTTCAGTCCCCGCGTACGACACGATTTCAGCGCATCGCTCACATCGGGGGTTTCCATGAAACCGAACCGGGCCGTAATCGAGTAAACCCCCGGCAGGATCTCCTCGATACTCACTCGTCTTACGGGATCCAAACGCGGCGTGTGCGCAATCTCAATCTGCAGGATGATCACGCGCTGGTGAACCACGCCGTTGTGCTCGATGTTGCGAATCAGGGCCGACGGCACCAGACCCGGATCGCTCGCAAGGAATACCCCCGTGCCAGGCACCCGGTACGCCCCGGCGATCAGCTTCGCCAGCTCACTGCGCGGCACCGCCAACTTCGACAATGCCGCCCGCAACTCCAACCGACCACTGCGCCAGGTGAGGAACACGAAGAACAACACCGCGCTCAAGGCGAGCGGAATCCAGCCCCCGGAGGGCACCTTGGTCATGTTGCCCACGACGAACACCGCATCCACCAGGAACATCAGGCCAAACAACAACGCGACGCCCCACTTCGGCCATTGCCATTGGGTTGCGGCCACGAACGAGCCCAGGATAGTCGTGATGAGCATGGTCCCGACCACCGCGGCGCCATAGGCGCCTCCAAGGGCATCCGATGATCCAAATCCAACCACAAACAGCACGACCGCGACGAACACCATCCAGTTTACGACCGGGACATAAATCTGCCCCTGCTCCTGGGCCGAGGTCTGCATCACCCGGATGCGCGGCAGAAGATCCAATTGCACCGCCTGGCGCGCCATGGAAAATGCACCGGAAATCGTCGCCTGCGAAGCGATGACCGTCGCCGCCGTGGCCAGGATCACCATCCACGGCAACACCGACTGTGGCACCAACATGTAGAGGGAATGCGTGACCGCATGCCCGGTTTGCAACAACAGCGCGCCCTGGCCGAAATAG
>Ga0070741_10007474_pt1 | contig 22564 bp, 19 predicted proteins | sample Coa_R1_4_FD_66440 | JGI IMG/M metagenome (GOLD analysis project Ga0070741, IMG submission 66440) | Surface soil microbial communities from Centralia Pennsylvania, which are recovering from an underground coalmine fire - Coalmine... | ecosystem: Environmental > Terrestrial > Soil > Unclassified ... | reverse complement strand
GCCAAGACATCGACTAGCCGTGCCCTCCAAAGACACCCTGTTCATCCGCTGGCGCGACCAGGCGCCAAACGGCGTCGTCGCGGCGACGCTGTGGACGCCCACCGGCGGCGCACAGAACGTGAGCGCGCCGCTGACCGATCTCGCCGCACGCGCGACCGGTAAATCCGTCGTCGTGTTCGTGGCGGCGGCCGACGTGCGCCTGGCGACCGTCGACGTCCCCGCCCGCTCGCCGCAGAAAGTCCTGCAGGCCGCGCCGTACGCGCTGGAAGATCAGCTCGCCGAAGACGTCGACGTGCTGCACTTCGCGCTCGGTCCACGGCAGGCCGCCGGCGGCTATCCGGTCGCCGTCGTCGCCAAGTCGCGGATGGATGCGTGGCTCGCGCCGCTCACCGAAGCGGGCTTGCGTCCGGAGGCGCTGGTTCCGGAACAGCTCGCGCTGCCATGGGTCGAGGACGATCGCATCCATCTGCTCGCCGAAGCCGGCGAGCTCACCGCGCGCACCGGCCCGTTCCGAGGATTTGCGTGCGCGCCGGAAGATCTCGCCGCAGTGCTGAAGATCGCCGACCCGGAGAACCGCTACACGCTGCGCGTGCTGCTCGCGGGCGATTTCAATCCTGACCTTTCTTCGGCCGGACGACCCATCGAGCTCCTGCCCGGTCATCGCAGCGCGCTCGAGGTGCTGGTCAAGCACTGGAAGCCCGAGCAGGCGATCAATCTCCTGCAGGGCGCCTACTCGGCTCGCGAGCAGTTGCATCGCAATTGGGCACCCTGGCAACTGCCGGCAGCGCTCGCGGCCGGCTGGATCGTCGCGACGTTCGCGGCGACCGGCGTGCAGACCTATCGCATGCGCCATGAAGCCGACGCGCAGAACCAGCACAACGTGCAGCGCTTCCAGCAGCTGTTCCCGGAGGAAACGCGCATCGTCGGCGATCTCGGCTCGCAGCTCGATTCCAAGCTGAAGGCGATGAAATCCGCCGGCACCGGCGGCGGCATGCTGAAGCTGCTCGAGCCCGCCGCTTCCGCGCTCTCCGCTGTGCCCGGGCTTTCGGTGCAGAGCGTCCAATTCCGCGAGGGCGCGCTCTATCTCAATCTCACCGGCCAGGATCTCCAGGCGGTCGACGCGCTGCAGGCCTGGTTCGACCAGCATCCGGGCACGCGCATGGATCGCGACAACGTCAACGCCGGCACCAACGGCGTGCAGATCCGCGTGAAGCTCACCACGACATGAAGCCTTATCTCGAGCAGTTCATGCAGTGGTGGAACGCGCGACTGCCGCGCGAGCGCCAGATCCTGATCGCCGGCGCGGTGTTCGTCGCGCTGTTCATCTTCTACAGCGCGATCTGGTCGCCGCTGCAGAAGGCGCGCCATCGCGCCGAGCTCGACCTGCAGCAGACGCGCACGCTCGCCAATCGCCTCGAAGCCATCGCAGTCGACGTCGAGGGCAATCGCGGCGCCGGTGGTGGCGCGACGCGCAACCTGCCGCTGCTCTCCGCGGTCGATCAGGCCGCGCATCGGCCGGAGCTCGGCAAGCAGTACGAGCGCATCGAGCCCGACGAGGGTGAGCGCAGCGTGAAGATCTGGATCAACGAAGTCCCGTTCGATTCGCTGGTGACCTGGCTCAACCTCGTGCAGACGCAGTACGGCATCGTCGTCGCTTCGGCGGAGCTCGAGCGCAAGGGAGACGGCGTGGTGAACGCACGTCTCTCACTGGTGCGGCCGTGAAGCGCAAGCATCTCGTCGCTGCCGGCACGATCGCCTTCCTCCTCACGTTCATCGCGCAGGCTCCGGCTGGCGCGCTGTACGCGTGGCTCGCTCCGAAGGCCGCAAAGGTCGAGCTGTTCGGCGTCGACGGCACCCTGCTCCATGGATCGGTGGCCGGCATCGGCGTGCAGGGTCGACCCGCGTGGCAGGAGCTGCATTGGACGCTGCATCCGCTCGGGCTCCTCACCGCGCGCGTGCTCGCCGACTTCGAAACCTCGACACCCGCCGTCGTCCGCGGCCGCGTCTCGCTCGCGCCTTGGGGCACCTCGCTCGGCGACGTGCGCGCTTCGGGCAGCGCGCGGACGCTGTTCTCCGCGGTGGGGCAAGGATTCCTGCCGATCGAAGGCCAGGTCTCGGCGGATCTGCAATCGCTGCGCCTCAAGGACGGCAAGGCTGCGAGCGTCGAGGGCGTGATCAACGTCGAAGGGCTTTCGTGGACGCTCGCGAAAGACCCGATCGTGCTTGGCAATTTCCGCGGCACCGCCACGACCGACGCCGGCAAGATCACGCTCAAGATCGAGTCGATCTCCGGTCCTATCGATGCCAGCGGCAACGTCGACGTCGACGCCGACCAGGCGTACAACGTCGACCTCAAGATCAAGGTGAAGCCCGGATCGCCGCCGATGGTGCAGAACCTCGTGCAGTCGCTGGGCGCGCCGGACGCGCAAGGCTTCTATCACGTGCTGCGCAAGGGCAAGCTCACGTGAGCCGCGACACCCACGTCGTCGCCGCCGCGATCGTCGAGCGCGACGGCCGCTTCCTCGTGGTCGAGGAGCGCATCAACGGCGAGCTCAAGCTCAATCAGCCCGCGGGGCACTGGGAAGATGGCGAGACGCTCATCGAAGCGGTGAAACGCGAAGCGCTCGAGGAGAGCGGCTGGGAAGTCGAGCCGGTGGCGCTGCTCGGCGCCTACGACTTCAAGCCCGATCATCTCGACTACAGCTTCCTGCGCTTCGCGTTCGTGTGCGAGCCGCGCAAGCATCACGAGTCACGCAAGCTCGACGAGGGCATCGAGCGCGCGATCTGGCTGACGCGCGATGAGCTCGCCAAGCGACGCGCGGAGCATCGCAGCCCTGCTCTGCTGGCCTGCATCGATGACTATCTCGCCGGTCGACGCTTTCCTCTCGGACTCATCAGGCACCTGTAAGGTGCGGTCGATCTGGTTCCGGCCGGGGGCGTGTGCGGCCATGGACGGCCGCACACGAGCTCCAGGGAAGGAATTTTCAGGCGTCCCCCGGCGGAACCTGATCGATCGCACCAAACATGGCCGCTGATCACGTCGTCGTCGGCCTTTCTGGCGGCGTCGACTCCGCCGTGTCGGCCTATCTCCTCAAAGAACAGGGCTACCGCGTCTCCGCGCTGTTCATGGTCAACTGGACCGAGGACGAGGGGAGCTACTGCACGAGCGCGCAGGATTTCCAGGATGCGCGCGCGGTGTGCGAGGAGCTCGACATTCCGCTGCATCGCGTGGACTTCTCCGCCGAGTATCGCTCGCGCGTCTTCGCGCGCTTCCTCGAGGATTACGCCGCCGGCAAGACGCCGAATCCCGATGTGCTGTGCAATCGCGAGATCAAGTTCCAGCCGTTCCGCGAGCATGCGCTGAAGCTCGGCGCCGACTGGATCGCAACGGGTCACTACGCGCGCATCGATCACGGCAATGATGGACCGCGACTCTTGCGCTCGGTCACCGAGGACAAGGATCAGACGTATTTCCTCGCTGCCGTCGAGCGCGCGCAGTTCGAGCGCGTGCTGTTCCCGGTCGGCGGGTTGACCAAGCCGAAGGTGCGCGAGATCGCCACGCGCGCGGGGCTGCCGGTGCATCGCAAGAAGGATTCGACCGGCATCTGCTTCATCGGCGAGCGCGAGTTCCGGGGATTCCTCGCGCACTACCTGAAGCCAAATCCCGGCACGATCGTCGACGATTCCGGCCGCGCGATCGGCGCGCATCAGGGCGTGATGTATTACACGCTCGGTCAGCGGCGCGGCTTGCGCATCGGCGGACAGCGCGGCGCGCGCGAGGCACCGTGGTACGTCGTCGCGAAGGACGCGGCGCGCAATGCGCTGATCGTCTCGCAGGCGGCGGATCATCCGCTGCTGATGTCGCGATCGCTGCGCACCGCGACGTTCCACTGGATCCGCCAGCCGACGCCCCTGCCTTCGCAGCTGCTCGCGCGGATCCGCCATCGGCAGGCATTGCAATCGTGCCGCGCGCGCTTGCTCGAAGATGACGCCGTCGAAGTCGTGTTCGAGCAGCCACAACGCGCAGCGGCGCCGGGCCAGTACTGCGTGCTCTACGACGGCGAGGAATGCCTCGGCGGCGGCGAAATCGCTACGACACTCTCGGCAGCGGCTTCGAGTCCGGGTATCGCTGCTTGATCGCGAGCACCGCGGGCATCTGCTCGAAGAAGAGCGCGAGCAGCTTCGGATCGAACAGCACGCCGGACTGCGCGCGCATGTAGCGCACCGCGTCCTCCACCGGCCACGCCTGCTTGTACGGGCGCTCGGTCGTGAGCGCGTCGAAGACGTCGGCGATCATCACGATCCGCGCCTCGAGCGGGATCGCCTCGCCTGCGACGCCGCGCGGATAGCCCTCACCGTTCCAGCGCTCGTGGTGATGCAGCGCGACGCTGCGCGCCATCGCGAGGATTTCCGCGTCGTCGTCGCCGATGATCTCCGCGCCGATCTCAGGATGCTTGCGCATCATCTCCCACTCGTCCGGCGTGAGGTCGGTCGACTTCTGCAGGATGTGATCGGGGATGCCGATCTTGCCGATGTCGTGCATCGGCGCGGCGTGGAACAGGCACTCGGCCCACTCCGGATGCACGCCGGCGGCCTGCGCGAGGAGCCGCGAATAGTGGCTCATGCGCGCGACGTGGCTGCCCGTCTCGTCGTCCTTGTACTCCGCGGCGCGCCCCAGCCGCTGGATGATCTCGCGGCGCGTGCGCTCGACCTGCGCGGTACGCTCGTGCACGAGCTCTTCGAGATGCTGCTTCTGGTCGGCGAGATTCAGATGCGTGCGGATGCGCGCGAGCACGATCGGCGCGCTCACCGGCTTGACCACGTAATCGACGCCGCCGGCCTCGAAGCCGCGCGTCTCGTCCTCGGTCTCGCCCATCGCCGTGACGAAAATCACCGGAATCCCTTGCGTCGCCGGATTGCGCTTGAGCCGGCGGCACACTTCGTAGCCGTCGAGCTTGGGCATCATCACGTCGAGCAGGATCAGCTGCGGCTGCGGCTCGGAAGCCGCGAGCTCGAGCGCGCGCTGGCCTTCGAGCGCGACGCGCAGCGTGTAGTGACCGGACAGGATCTCGCGCAGCGTGTCGAGGTTCGACGGCGTGTCGTCGACCAGCAGCAGCGTCGGCTTGCGGCCGGCGGCGTGATCCGCCTGGTTCATGGCCGGTTCCCCATGCCGAGATCGGAGCGCAGCGCGCGCAGCGACTGGCGCGCGGCGCTGAAGTCGTAGGTCGACACTCGCTTCTCGAGCTCGGCGAAGCGCATCGTGGTGCTGCCTTGTGCCAACGCCGACCGCAGATTGCGCAGCAGCGTGACCGCGTCGGCGTCGTCGCGCGAAAGCAGCGTGTCGAGCTCGGCGAGCTGCCGGTCGATTTGCGACGGATCCAGCCTCACGACCGGCGCGGCACCGTCGCGCGTCGCAAAGAAGCGCGTCAGTCCCGCGTCGACCTCGCTCCAGCGTTCCTGCAACGTCGCGAGCAACGGCTGCGCGTTGCCGCCGTCCTTGAGGGTCTTCTCGATCTCCTCGGCGATCGCCGCGAGCCGCAGCGCCGCCACATTCCCCGCTGCGCCGCGCAGCCGATGCGCGAGGTCCGTCGCGCGCGCGCGGTCGCTGGCCGCGAGCGCCGCTTCGATGTCGCGCACCGGATCGCCGACGCTGTTGCGGAACACGCCGAGCACGTGATCGAACGCGGCGCGCCTGCCGCCGAGGCGGCGCACGCCGGTGGGGACGTCGATGCCGGGCAGAGAACTTCCCTCACCCGGCGCAGGCGCGCCACCCTCTCCCGCAAGCGGGAGAGGGGAAATCGTCCGCAGGTGCCGCCGCAGCGTCGTGAACAGCTCGTTGACGTCGATCGGCTTGCTCACGTGGTCGTTCATGCCGGCTTCGGTGCAGCGCTCGCGATCCTGGAGCGTCGCGCTCGCGGTCATCGCAATGATCGGGAGATCCGGCAGCTTGCGGCGGATGAGACGCGTCGCGGTGTGGCCGTCCATCACGGGCATGTGCACGTCCATCAGGATGACGTCGTATTGCGCCTGCTCGAGCGCATCGACGGCTTCGCGGCCATTGTCTGCGAGCGTCACCCGCGCGCCGGCTGCATCGAGGATCTCGCGCGCGATGATCTGGTTCGTCTCGTTGTCTTCGACGACCAGCACGCGCACGCCGTCGAGCCGGTGCACGCGCTCGGCCGTCGGCAGCGCGTCGATCTGCTCGCGGCTGGCGACGCCGAACTCCGCCGTGAAGTGGAACGTGCTGCCCTCCGCGAGCCGGCTCTCGACCCACACGCGGCCGTTCATCGCCTCGACCAGGCGGCGGCTGATCGACAGCCCGAGGCCGGTGCCGCCGTAGCGACGCGTGGTGGATGCATCGGCCTGGTAGAACGACTCGAACAAGTGCGCCACCTTGTCGGAGCTGATGCCGATGCCGGTGTCGCGCACGATGAAGTGCAGCACGACGCGGTCGGCGGCGGCGGATTGCGGCTCGACGCTGATGCTCACTTTTCCGCGCTCGGTGAACTTCACCGCGTTGCCGGCGAGATTGATCAGCACCTGCCCGAGGCGCAGCGGGTCGCCGATGAGCGCGCGCGGCGCACCCTCGCCGATCGTGCACGCGTAGTCGAGATCCTTCTCCGCGGCTTTCATGCCGATCAGGCTGCTGACGTTCTCGAGCACGTCGGCGAGCCGGAATGGCGTGTGCTCCAGCGCGAGCTTGCCAGCCTCGATCTTCGAGAAGTCGAGGATGTCGTTGATGATGCCGAGCAGCGAGCGCGCCGCGCGATGGATCTTGTCGAGGTAGTCGTGCTCGCGCTCCGGCAGATGCGCCTGCAGCGCGAGCTGCGACAGGCCGATGATCGCGTTCATCGGCGTGCGGATCTCGTGGCTCATGTTGGCGAGGAAGTCGCTCTTCGCGCGGTTCGCCGCTTCGGCGGCTTCCTTCGCGCTCGCCAGCGCCGCCTCGGTCTCCTTGAGCTGCGTGATGTCGGCGGCGAAGCCGTTCCAGATCACCGTGCCGTCTTCTTCCTTGCGCAGCGCGGCAGATGCGTGGAGATAGCGCACGCTGCCGTCGGGCGCGCGCACGCGCCAGCCGACCGGCGCCGGCTCGCCGGTTTGCGAGGATTGCTGGATCGCCTTCGCCACCGCCAGTCGATCCTCCGGAAACATCGCCGCCATCACCGCACCGAAGTCGTCGTGCGCTTTCTGCTGCGAGACACCGGAGTAGCGCTCGACCGCGCGGCTGATGAACGCCATCTTGATGTCGCCCTTCGGCGAGCGGCGCATCTGATAGACGATGCCCGGCACGCTGTCGGTGATCTCGCGCACGAGGCGCTCCGCAGCCGCCGCTTTCTCTTCTGCCTCCTTCTCGGCGGTGATGTCCCAGGTGAAGCCGCTGGTCTGGACGCCGTCGCCGGTCCGACGCGGCACGGAATACGTCCGCAGCCAGCGCGTTTCGCCGTTGTCGGCGCGCTTGACCCGGAAGTCGGCCTGGGTCGGGGTCATCGTCTTCAGCGACTCCTGGAAATTCTTGAAGATGCGCGGCATGTCGCGCGGATCGAACATGCTGTTGACCCGATCGGGATTCCTCAGCACCTCGTCGCGCGGCAGGCCGTAGATCTGCATCGTGTGATCGGTGAGGTAGTTGTACTTGAGCGGCTTGCCCCACACGACCTCGAGCTGCCAGACCAGACCGGGCAGATGCTCGGTGAACTCGCGCAGCCGCTGCTCCGCGAGTGCGACCCGCGTCTCGGCTTCCTTCTCGACCGTGATGTCGAGCGTGTGGCCGTTGAGGACGACGTGACCGTCCTCCATCCGCCGCGGGGTGGCGTTCGAGCGCAGCCAGCGGCGCTCGCCGTCGGGCCGGATGATCTGGAACTCGCTCGACAGCGGCTTGCCGGTGCGCATCGCTTCGCGCCACTCCTCGCGGACGCGCTCGCGATCCTCTGGCACCACGAGCCGATGCGGCGCGACCGGATCGCGCAGCGACTCCTCGCGCGTGATGCCCCAGACGTCGATGTTGCGCGCGCTGACGTACTCGTAGCTGAACCGCAGGTCGGGCTCGACGCGCAGCTGATAGACGACGCCAGGGAGGTTCTCGACGACGTCGCGCATGCGCTGCTCGGCGTCGACGACGCGCAGCTCCATCGTGCGGTGCAGCTCCTCCGCTTCCTTCTCCGCGCTGACGTCGATGGTGAAGCCGTTCCACAGGATCGAGCCGTCGCTGAGCAGCGAGGGCTGTCCCGAGCCGCGCAGCCATTTGACGCCGCCGCTCTTGGTGCGGATGCGGTACTCGATTCGATAGGGCGTGAGCGTGCGCCGGCTCTCCGCCCACGCCTCGCGGATCGCGGCCTGATGGTCGGGGTCCGTGATCGAGAAGATGAGGTTGGTGTTCTCCATCACCTCGTCGGCGCTGTAGCCCGAGATCTTCTCGATGCCGCGGCTGATGAAGTTGTAGCGGCGCTTGCCGGACGGGTCGATGACCAGCTGGAAGAAGAAGCCGGGCGCGTTGTCGGTGACTTCACGGAGCAGGCGCTGGGCGTCTTCCAGCCGACGGCGCACGCGCAGGACAGCGGCGGTCAGCGTCGCGCCGACCACGATCACCATCACTCCCGCGATGGACCAGATTTCGGGCGTGCTCATGCCCTCCCCCGTTTATGCCATTGTGCAACCGTTTTGCACGCTCGTGAATCTCATGACAAACGAGCGGTTCCTTTTTTGGGGGGGTCCATGTCCAGATTCGAGCCAGCGCTGGCGGCGCTGGTGTTGGCGACCTTGTTTTCGGCATGCCCGGCGCACGCGGCGATCGTGATCGACGGCAAGCTCGACGAGCCCGAATGGCAGGGCGCGCGGCGCTTCGACAACTTCAAGGTCGTGCAGCCGAACACGCAGGGGACGCCGGCGGTGCATACCGAAGCGCGCATGCTCGTGCTGCCCGACGGCATCTACATCGGGCTAATCTGCGATCAGGCGAAGAGCGTCCCCCGCGTGCGCGCGCGCAATCAGCGCGATCAGGGCGTCGAAGCGGATCGGGTGAGCATCGCCATCGACCTCGAAGGCACTGGCCACACCGCCTACGTACTCACGACGAGCATCACCAACTCGATCCGCGATGCGGTGCTCACGCCGGTGCGCGACGCGTCGAGCAACTCCGCGATCACCTTCAACTACGACTGGGACGGAGACTGGGACCACGCGGTCAGCGAGGCGGAGGATCAGTGGTCCGTCGAGCTGCGCATCCCGTGGACGATGGCGCCGATGGGCTCGTCCTCCTGCGGCGAGCGCACCATCGGTCTCTGGCTCTCGCGCTTCGTGTCGTCACGCGCGGAACGCTACGCCGATCCGGCAATCTTCTTCGAGCGCCCCACCTTCATCGCCGATCTGCAGCACGTCACGGTGAAGGACTATCCAGCGCGTGAGCTCGACGTGTTCCCCTACGCCGCCGGAATCCGCGACATCGTCGATCATCGCTGGAAAGCACGCGCCGGCGCCGACGTGTTCTGGAAGCCGGTTGCGACGCACCAGGTCACCGCGACGATCAACCCCGACTTCGGGCAGGTCGAGAGCGATCAGCTCGTCGTCAACTTCAGCGCGATCCCGACCTTCTTCCCCGACAAGCGTCCGTTCTTCACCGAGGACCTCGGGCTGTTCTCCACCGAGAATCGTCTGCTCTACACGCGGCGCATCGGCGCGGCGCCAGACGCCGGACCCGAAGGCAGCACCGACATCCTCGGCGCCGCGAAGTACACCGGCAGCGTCGGGGCGTGGGACGTCGGGCTCATCACGGCTTTCGAAGATGATTCCGACGACGCCAAAGGCCGCGATTTCTACGTCGCGCGCGTCCGCGCCAATCTGTGGAAGGACTTCAAGCTCGGCTGGATGGGCACCTACGTCGATCGCCCGACGCTCGACCGCCGCGCCGACGTCAATTCGCTCGACTTCGCGTGGACCCCGTCGGTGGGTCTCACGGTGCTCGGACAGTTCATGCGCTCCGACATCCGCCGGCCGGACCAGATCCCATCGACGCCGCTCGATCCCTCCGGCATTGGCGATGGCGACACGCTTTATCTGCGCTACTCCGGCGAGCACTGGGAGCACGCGGCCGCACTGTGGCACTTCGATCGCAACTTTCAGCTCAACGATGCCGGCTTCCTCGAGCGCAACAACTTGAACGAGCTCTCCGACATCTCGACCTATCACTGGCGCACGTGGCCGGACTCGAGCGAGATCCAGGAAACCTCGCTCTACGGCACGTTCACCGGCGCCTACAACGACCAGGGCGACAAGCTGCAATCGCACGTGAGCGCGAACTATCGCGTGAACCTGCGCGACAACAGCGGCTACATCGCGCAATGGAACCTCGATGATTTCGGCGGCGTCGATGACCTCATCACGCGCGGCAACGGCCCCGCGAGCCTGCCGCCGCAGAACAGCGTCTATCTCTCCTACTACAACCCTCAGACCGGATTCTTCCGCTATACCGCCACGCTGGGCTGGATCGACGGACTTTTCCGCAGCAGCGGCCTCGAGATCGATGCGAACGCGGAGCTGCACTTCAGCGAGCAGCTCATCGCGCGCATGATCGTCAATTACTACAGCGCGCCGGATTTCCCGATCTGGCAGGGCGTCGAGAATCTCATCGGTACGTTCCGCTATCGGCAGACGTACCTGCAGGCCGGCCTGGACTGGTTCCCCGCCCAGCGCCACGAGCTGCGCGCGCGCCTGCAGTGGACCGGCGGCGTCGGCGCGACGGTCGGTGCCTATCGACCCGACGCGACGGGGAATCTGCACGCCACCGACGACGCGATCGGCGATTTCGGCTTCAGCAACGTCGCGCTGCAGGTGCGCTATCGCTACGAGCTAGGCTCGCTGTCCGATCTCTACGTCGTCTACACGCGCGGCGCCGACCTCTTCCGCGACGATTCGGAGCGCAACCTGCCCCGCCTGCTGTCGCAAGGTCTCGGCGAGCAGACGGACAGCCAGGTGCTGGTCAAGATCCGGTATCGGTTCCGCTTGTTCTGATCACCGGCCGTATCGCGGCCCTTCCGACGGCACGTACTCGTAGCCGCCGCCGTGACCGCGGATCGTCTTGATCACCGTCGGGTCGCCGGGGACCGGCTCGATCTTGCGGCGCAGGCGCGTGATGCGGATGTCGATCGCGCGGTCGAAGGTTTCGCCGGGCTCTGCGCCGCTGAGCTCGAGCAGCTTCTCGCGCGAGAGCACGACGTTCGGATGATCGGCGAACACGGCGAGCAGCGCGTATTCCGCCGCGGTGAGCTGCAGCGGCGTTCCATCGAGATCGATCAGCCCGCGCCTCGCGCGATCGAGCCGCCAGCGCCCGAACCATTCGCCTTCGTGCTTCTTCGGCGCCGGCGCGGCAGTGGTCGGCTTGGGTTTTCGTCGCAGCACCGTGCGGATGCGGGCGAGCAGCTCGCGCATGTCCGCGGGCTTGGCGACGTAGTCGTCAGCGCCGAGCTCCAGGCCGACCACGCGGTCGGTCGTTTCAGCATTCGACGTGAGCATGATCACCGGCACGTCGGAGGTGCTGCGCAGCCAGCGCAGCGCGGACAAGCCGTCCTCTCCGGGCATGACCAGATCGAGCACGACGAGCTCCGGTGGACGCTGGTGCGCCATCGACGCGCGCAACGCCTTCGCGCCGTCGAGCGAGATCACGTCGAAGCCGAGGCTCTTCAGGTACACGACCACGGCTTCGCGCGACACCGCCTCGTCGTCGACCACCGCGATGCGCGTTGCAGACGCGTCCATTGCCTTCAGCGCGGCGCGCGCCGCAGCTCCACGAGATCGCCGAAGGCGTGCGCGAAGGTCGCGGCGATGCCCGGATCGAAATGCTTGCCGGAGCGCTCGGCGATGTAGCGCCGCGTCTCGTCCTCGGTTCGCACAGAGCGATACGGACGCGCCGAGAGCATTGCGTCGAATACGTCGCACAGGGCTGCGATCCGGCCGACCAGCGGGATCTGCTCGCCCTTCAAGCCTCGCGGATAACCGCTGCCGTCCCAGCGCTCGTGGTGCGTCCACGCCGCGAGATGCGCGGCTTCGAGCATCGGATCCTTGTGCTCGCCGATGATGTCGGCGCCGGTCTTCGCATGCGCCTGCATCACCGCGCGATCGGCCTCGGAGAGGACGTGCGTGCCCTGCACGATGCGATCGGGCACCGCGATCATGCCGATGTCGTGCAGCGGGACCGCGACGCGAAGCACGTCGGCTTCCCGCTGCGACAATCCCAGCTCGCGCGCGAGTCGGAAGACGATCGCCCCGACGCGCTGCATGCGGCTGCCGTGATGATTGGCGAGGCGCGCGTCGACGATGCGTCCCAGGCTTTCGAGCCACTTCATGCGCTCGCGCGCCAGCAGCTCGGCGGTGTCCCACAATAGCTGCTCGACGTGCTGGAGATGCTTGCCCTGCTTGTGGAACTCGAGATAGGTCTGCACGCGGGCGCGCACAACCGCGGGGCTGATCGGCTTCACCAGGAAATCGCAGGCGCCGGCCTCGAAGCCCTTGCGCTCGTCGTCGGGCTCCATCAGCGCAGTGACGAAGATGACCGGCACGCGCCGCGTGCGCTCGTCGCGCTTCAGTCGCCGGCACACCTCGTAGCCGTCGAGGTCCGGCATCATCACGTCGAGCAGGACGAGATCCGGTGGATTGGCTTGCGCCACTTCGAGGGCGCGCGCGCCGTCGGTCGCGATGCGCAGCTGATAGAGATCGCCGAGCGCTGCGCGCAGCACGTCGATGTTCGTCGGCGAATCGTCGACCAGCAGCACGCTGGCGCGCGATGGATTGCCTGTCATGTTCCCCCCTGTCCCCGACGCATTATAATTTGCGCCCCTCGCGCCCACCGCGCGCCGTTCTTCCAGCAGGAGCGAAGTCCATGGCGGATAGCTTCAAGTCCAAGTCGCAGCTCAAGGTCGGTGGCAAGACCTTCTCCTACTTCAGCCTCAAGGCGCTGGAGCCCAGGTTCAAGTTGGCGCGACTGCCGTACTCGTACAAGATCCTGCTCGAGAACCTGCTGCGGCACGAGGACGGCGAGAACACCAGGAAAGAGGACGTCGAGGCCCTCGCCGGGGCGGACCTGAAGAAGCTGCCGCTCAAGGACATCAACTTCACGCCGGCCCGCGTGATCCTGCAGGACTTCACCGGCGTGCCTTGCGTGGTCGACCTCGCCGCGATGCGCGACGCGATCAAGAAGCTCGGCGGCAACGCGGCGAAGGTCAATCCGCTGTGCCCGGTCGAGCTGGTCATCGATCACTCGGTGATGATCGATCACTACGGCACCAAGGAAGCGCTCGATCTCAACGCGAAGATCGAGTTCCAGCGCAACCAGGAGCGCTACACGTTCCTGCGCTGGGGCCAGGAAGCGTTGAAGAACTTCAAGGCCGTGCCGCCGGACACCGGCATCGTCCATCAGGTCAACATCGAGTACCTCGCGCGCGTCGTCTTCGAGAACGAGAACGGCATGCTCTATCCGGACTCGTGCTTCGGCACCGACTCGCATACGACGATGGTCAACGGCATCGGCGTGCTCGGCTGGGGCGTCGGCGGCATCGAAGCGGAAGCCGCGATGCTCGGTCAGCCGTCGTCGATGCTCATTCCTGAAGTCATCGGCGTGCGCATCACCGGCAAGCTCGCCGAAGGCGCGACCGCGACCGACCTCGTGCTCACCGTCACCGAGATGCTGCGCAAGCGCGGCGTCGTCGAGAAATTCGTCGAGTTCTTCGGACCCGGCGTCGGCGCGCTCTCCGCGGCCGACCGCACGACCATCGCGAACATGGCGCCGGAGTACGGCGCGACCTGCGGCATCTTCCCGATCGACGAGGAGACGCTGAACTATCTGCGCCTCACCGGCCGCAGCGATGCGCAGGTCGAAATCGTGAAGGCGTACGCGCAAGCCCAAGGCATGTGGTGGACGCCCGACGCGCCCGAAGCCGAATACACCGACGTGCTGCACCTGGATCTCGGCTCGATCAAGCCGTCGCTCGCCGGCCCGAAGCGTCCGCAGGATCGCGTGCTCCTCTCCGACGTGAAGACGAACTTCCGCAAGGCCTTCGACGCCGAGCAGAAGCTGCGTCCGTCGGCGGGTCCCGCCAAGGTCACCGACGGCGGCAAGAGCTATGAGCTCAAGGACGGCGCGGTGGTCATCGCCGCGATCACTTCGTGCACGAACACCTCGAATCCTTCCGTGCTGATCGGCGCCGGCCTGCTCGCGCGCAAGGCGCGCGCGCTCGGGCTGACCGCGAAGCCGTGGGTGAAAACGTCGCTCGCGCCCGGATCGAAGGCGGTCACGGAATATCTCAAGAAGGCCGGATTGATCGAGGACCTCGAGCATCTCGGCTTCAACATCGTCGCCTATGGTTGTACCACCTGCATCGGTAACTCGGGCCCGCTCAACGAGCCGATCAGCAAGGCGATCAACGACAACAAGCTCAGCGTGTCGGCGGTGCTGTCGGGCAATCGCAACTTCGAAGGCCGCGTCCATCAGGACGTGCGCATGAACTATCTCGCCTCGCCGCCGCTGGTCGTCGCGTTCGCGATCGCCGGCTCGACCGATCTCGATCTCACCAAGGATCCGATCGGCAAGAGCAAGGACGGCAAGGACGTTTTCCTGAAGGACATCTGGCCAACGTCGAAGGAAGTGCAGGAGCTGGTCGCGAAGTCGGTGACCTCCGAGCTGTTCAAGAAGAGCTACGGCGACGTGCTCAAAGGCGACGAGCGCTGGCAGGGCATCAAGGTCGCGAAGTCCGAGACCTATCCGTGGGACAGCAAGAGCACCTACGTGCAGAACCCGCCCTACTTCGTCGGCATGACCAAGCAGAAGCCGGGCATCCCGACGATCAAGGGCGCGCGCGTGCTCGCGCTGCTCGGCGATTCGATCACGACGGATCACATCTCGCCCGCCGGCGACATCAAGAAAGACGGCCCCGCAGGAAAATATCTGATGGAGCATGGCGTGCAGCGCGCCGACTTCAACTCGTTCGGCTCACGTCGTGGCAATCACGAGATCATGATGCGCGGCACGTTCGCCAACACGCGCATCAAGAATCAGATGACGCCGGGCGTCGAAGGCGGCGTGTCGAAGTATCTCAACGGCAGCAACGCAACGACGCCGGGTCCGGTCGAAGCGATCTACGACGTCGCGATGAAGTACCAGAAGGACGGCATCCCGCTGGTCGTCATCGGCGGCAAGGAGTACGGCACCGGCTCGTCGCGCGACTGGGCGGCGAAAGGCACGATCCTGCTCGGCGTGAAGGCGGTGCTCACCGAGAGCTTCGAGCGCATCCATCGTGCGAATCTCGTCGGCATGGGCGTGCTGCCGCTCAACTTCGTCAACGGCGAGAGCGCCGCGACGCATGGCCTCGACGGCACCGAGATGTTCGACATCGACGGCCTCACGCGCGGCGCGAAGGAAGTCACCGTCAAGGCGAAGAAGAACGGCAAGGACATCACCTTCAAGGCGCGCGTGCGCATCGACACGCCGAAGGAGTGGGACTACTACGAGAACGGCGGCGTGCTGCACTACATGCTGAGGCAGATGGCGTCGTAAGCCATGAGCCGGCAGCCCGACCCGACGGCCATACTGCAGACCGCAACTGCGTTCTGGCCGTCGAAAGTGCTGCTCAGCGCGGTCGGCGTCGGACTATTCAGCGCGCTCGGCAAGAGCGCCCTGACCGCGGAGGAGCTGGGCAGGAAGCTCGGGCTCCATCCGCGCGGCTGGTACGACTTCTTCGATTCGCTCGTCGCGCTCAAATTCCTCGAGCGCGACGGCGACGGTCCGTCCGCGCGCTATCGCAATACGCTCGACACCGCGACCTTCCTCGACAAGGCGAGCCCTGCCTACATCGGCGGCATCGCCGACATGATGAACACGCGGCTCTATCGCTTCTGGGGCGATCTCGAGACCGCGCTCAAGACCGGCAAGCCGCAGAACGAGCTCAAGCACAGCGGCAAGTCGATGTTCGAGGAGCTCTACTCCGATCCCGCCCGGCTCGGCACGTTCCTCGAGGCGATGAGCGGATTCCAGGGCGGCAATTTCATGGCGCTCGCGGAGAAGTTCGACTGGAGACGCTACAAGACGGTCACTGACGTCGGCGGTGCGCTCGCGCTCCTGTCGCGCGTCGTTGCGAGCCGTCACGCACATTTGACCTTCAGCTCGTTCGATCTGCCGGTCGTCGCGCCGCACGCTGAGAAGCACGTGCGTGCTGCGAACATGAGCGAGCGGATCAAGATCGTTTCGGGCGACTTCTTCAAGAACGCGCTGCCCAAGGCCGACGTCGTCACCATGGGCAACATCCTCCACGACTGGAATCTCGACGGAAAGAAGATGCTCATCCGCAAGGCCTACGAGGCCTTGCCGGCCGGCGGCGCGCTCATCGCGATCGAGAACGTGATCGACGATGCGCGTCGCGAGAATGCCTTCGGCCTGATGATGTCGCTGAACATGCTGATCGAGTTCGGGGACGCGTTCGATTACACCGGCGCCGATTTCCGCACATGGTGCGCCGACGCGGGCTTCAAGCGCTTCGAGACCATCCCGCTCGCGGGACCGACGAGCGCGGCGATCGCCTACAAATAGCGCGGTGATGCTCACCGGCACCTGCCATTGCGGGGCGGTCTCGATCGAGGTGCCGCGCAAGCCGCGGCGTCTCACCAGCTGCAACTGCTCGATCTGCCGGCGCTACGGCTCGCTGATGGCGTACTACCCCGCGAGCAAGGTGCGCTTGCGGCACGCGCGCGGCGCGGTCGATCGCTACGCGTGGGGCGACAAGATGATCGATTTCGTGCGCTGTGCGACGTGCGGTTGCTTCATGGGTTGGCAAGCCCGGCGCAAGATGCGCGATCGCATGGGTGTGAATATGCGCAACTTCGATCCCGCCGTGATCGAGGGCGTACGGATTCGCCGGCTGGACGGAGCGAGCACATGGAAATTCCTGGACTGAGACTTCTGGCGCTCCTGCTCGTCGCAACCTCCGCGCACGCGGGTTGCGACGCACCCGAATATCGGCAATTCGATTTCTGGGTCGGCGAGTGGAAGGTGCACAAGCCCGACGGCGGCCTCGCCGGCACCAACAGCATCACGAAGGAGTACGGCGGCTGCGTCATCCACGAGCACTACGTCACAGGCCACGCCTACAGCGGTGAGAGCCTCAACCTGTACGATGCGTCCCGCAAGCTCTGGCATCAGAGCTGGGTCGACACCGACGGCACGCTGCTGCTCTTGGAAGGCGGGCTGAAGGGCAACAGCATGGTGCTTGAGGGCGACAGCAAGGCCGCGGATGGCAGCATCGTGAAGAACCGCATCACCTGGACGCCGAACGCGGACGGGTCCGTGCGCCAATTGTGGGAAGCCACCGACGCGAAGGGAAAATGGACGACGGCATTCGACGGGAGATACGTCCGCAAATGAACATCCGGGTCGACCCGCTGCACGATCCGCGCGTCATCGCGCTGCTCGAGGAGCACATGCGCGACATGCGCTCGGTGTCGCCGCCGGAGAGCTGCCACGCGCTCGACCTCACCGGCCTGCGCAAGCCCGACGTCTCGTTCTGGTCGATCTGGGACGGCGACCTGCTCGCCGGCTGCGGCGCCCTGAAGACGCTCGACGCGACGCACGGCGAGATCAAGTCGATGCGCACCTCGCGCACGCACCTGCGCAAGGGCATCGCGCGGATCATGCTCGAGCACATCCTCACCGAAGCCAGGAAGCGCGGCCTGCATCGCCTCAGCCTCGAAACCGGCTCGCAGGCGTACTTCGATCCCGCGCGACGCCTCTACGAAGCATTCGGCTTCCGCGAGTGCCCGCCGTTCGGCGAGTACGTGCTCGATCCCAACAGCGTGTTCATGACGCGCGAGCTGTAGATGCGCCTGTGGACGCTGCATCCGCGCTATCTCGATCCTCAGGGCCTCGTCGCGCTGTGGCGCGAAGGCCTGCTCGCGCGCGCGGTGCTGCGAGGTCGAACCAAAGGCTATCGGCATCACCCGCAGCTTGCGCGATTCCAGGAGCACGACTCGCCAGCGCGCGCGATCGACGCGTATCTCGGCTGCGTCGTCGATGAGGCCGACGCGCGCGGCTATCGGTTCGATCGCAGCAAGATCGCGCCGGTGCGCGCTCCGCTGCGATTGGCTGCAACGACCGGCCAGATCGAATACGAATGGAGGCATCTGATGCGCAAGCTGCGGCAGCGCAATCGCGCGCTGCATCGGCGCTGGATCGCGGAAGCCAAGCCGCAGCCGCATCCGTTGTTCCGCCTGCGGCGCGGCGGCGTCGAACCTTGGGAGCGCACATGACAGCCACGGACAAGCTCTTCGCGGGCGCGATTCCGAGAATCTACGAATCGCATCTCGTGCCGCTGATCTTCGAGCCTTACGCGCAGGACGTCGTGCCGCGCTTGCGCAAGCGCGGCTTGAAGCGCGTGCTGGAGATCGCTGCCGGAACCGGCGTCGTCACCCGCGCGATGGCGTCGCAGCTGCCGGCGGCCGTCGAGATCGTCGCCACCGATCTGAATCCGGGGATGCTCGAGGAAGCCGCGAGACGCGGCACAGCGCGACCGGTGACGTGGCGACAAGCCGACGCGCTGGCCCTGCCCTTCGGCGATCGCGAGTTCGATGCGATCGTCTGTCAGTTCGGCGCGATGTTCTTCCCCGACAAGGTGAAGGCGTTCGGCGAAGCCCGGCGCGTGCTGAAGCCCGGCGGCGTGCTGGTCTTCAGCGTGTGGGATCGGCTCGAGGACAACGAATTCGCGGCCACCGTGACCTCCGCGCTCGCCGATTTCTTCCCGCAGGATCCGCCGCGCTTCCTCGCGCGCACGCCGCACGGCTACTGCGATCACGCGACGATCCACCGCGATGTCGCCGCGGCGGGCTTCGCCAGGCCGGCGACGATCGACACGGTCACCGCACGCAGTCGCGCGAGCTCACCCGACGTCCCCGCCATCGCCTATTGCCAGGGCACGCCGCTCCGCAGCGAGATCGATGCGCGCGATCCGGCCGCGCTGGCGCGCGCAACCGCCGTGGCCGCGCAGCAGATCGGCAAGCGCTTCGGTACGGCGACCGTCGAGGGCAGGATCCAGGCGCTGGTCGTCACCGTCGAGGCCTGAAAACGACAAGGCCCCGTTGCCGGGGCCTTGCTCCATTTCGTGCGCGATCACTCCGCCGGCATCTCGTGATGACGATGCTTGTGGAAGCTCGTCATCTCGGTCTTCAGCTTCGCGCGCTGATCCGATGTCAGCACGGCAGCCACTTCCTGGCGCAGCTGCGCGTGCAGCTTCTCGGCTTTCGCCATCAGCGCCGTGCGCTGGTCGATCAGGCTCGACGCCTGGTCGAGGTAGCCCGACGACGTCGTGTCGAGCGCCATCTCGCTCTCGTGCGTCTGCTTGATCTGCTGATGCAGGTCCTTCATCTGCGGCGCGTACTTCGCGTGGATCGCCTCGATCTGCGTGCGCTGGGCGTCGGTGGCGTCGACCGTGTCGAGCATGTGATCGAGCATCATCTTGCCGTGCGGCATGCCGCCGAAGTCTCCCGCGTGAGCGATGGCGAATGGCGCCGCCGCGGCGAGTCCGAGCATCATGGGAGCTAGGGTCTTGAGGAACGTCTTGGTCATTTCTGGATCTCCGATCCGGTGAACTTGCGACGAGGACATCCTCTCGCCTTCACCGGTCATGCAACGCGCCGATCTGGTAAAGAATTGTAAGGGGTCGATGGCGATCCGGAAGGCACGGCGCACAATCGCCGCCACAGTCGAAGACACATGGCCAAAATGCAAAGGATTCTCCTCGCGGACGACGACCAGGCGTTCTGCGACCTGTTGAAGGAATATCTCGGCCGCCAGGGCTACGACGTCGACGCCGTCCACGACGGCGCGGCGGCGATCAAGGCGGCAACCGAAGCGAGCTACGACGCGATGGTGCTCGACGTGATGATGCCCAAGGCGGATGGCTATCGCGTGCTGAAAGAGCTGCGCTCGCCGGGACGCATGCCGATCCTGATGCTCACCGCACGCGGCGAGGACGTCGACAAGATCGTCGGCCTCGAGCTCGGCGCCGACGACTACCTCGCCAAGCCGTGCAATCCGCGCGAGCTTGCAGCGCGACTCAAGGCAGTGCTCCGCCGCACGCAGCCGCAGCCGGCCGGAAGCGAGCACATCGCGCTCGGCGACCTGGAGCTCACGCCGGCGGCGCGCGCGGTCAAGCTCAAGGGCCAGTCGATCGACCTCACCGGCGCGGAGTTCGACGTGCTGCGCGCGCTCGTCGAGGACGCGGGCCGCGTGCTGTCGAAGGACGAGCTCGCGCGCCGGGCGCTGCGCCGGCCGCTCGGCCTGTTCGATCGCAGCATCGACATGCACGTGTCCCGCCTGCGCAGCAAGCTCGGCGAAGGCGATGACGGCGCCCCGCGCATCAAGACGGTCCGCAATCGCGGCTACCTGTACGTCGTGGCGACGTGAAGCTCCACGGCAAGCTGATCTTCTGGTTCCTGCTCGCGAACGTCGTCGCGATCGTCGTCGCGCTGCTCGTGTCGTCGCGGCTGTGGGTCCGCAACTACTCCCACGACGACGCACTGCGCGACGGCCAGGCCGCCGTGCAGGTGTACGAATCGCAAGGGCCCGAAGGCTTGCGGCAGTGGCTGCGGCGCCGGCGCGCCGACGGCGTGTTCGGCATGCTGCACGACGAGCTCGGACGGCCGCTCGCGTTCGGTCCGCCGGAAGGTCAGGGCTTGTTCTTCCACCAGGAATTCCACGGCGGCGGCCCGGGCGAGCCTGGGCCGCACGTGCTGAGCTTCGAGCAGCCGCTGTTCGACGCGCACGTCGATCCGCCGCCGCCACCGCCGGCCTTCGACGCGGAAGCCGGACTGCGCGAGCACGAGGAAGGACCGTCGACCGTGCGGGTGTTCGGCTCTGCTTCCGGCTTGCTGTTCTCCGTGCGCGGAGAAGATCGCCTCCACACGGCGGCCATCACCGGCGCGACCGGCAAGGCCTATCGCTGGACGGCCGTCAGCCGCCCGGCGCGCGGGCACGAGGAGCACATCCGCGACCTCATCACGCGCGCGTTCATCGGATTGCTTGCGATCGCCGCGGTTGCGCTGCTCGCGGCACGACGCATCACTCGACCGATCCACGGCCTGCGCACCGCGACCAACGAGCTCGCGAGCGGCAAGCTCGAGACGCGCGTGCCCGAACAGATCTCGCGCCGTCCCGACGAGCTCGGACAGCTCGGCCGCTCGTTCAACGAAATGGCGGAGCGCCTGCAGCGCTTGCTGGAGTCGCAGCGGCAATTGCTGCGCGACGTCTCGCACGAGCTGCGCTCCCCGCTCGCGCGCTTGCGCATCGCCTCGGAGCTCGCGCGCGACGAGCCGGCGCCGACGCACTTCGAGCGCATCGAGCAAGAGGCCGGCCGTCTCGAGGAGCTGATCGCGCAAGTGCTGCTGGTCGCGCGACTGGATTCGCCGATGAGCGCCGCGACGCGCGAGCCGGTCGACATCACCGCCATCGCGCAGCAGGTCTGCGAGGACGCGCAGCTCGAAGCAAACGCGCGCAAGGTCGAAGTGGTCGCGACGATCCGCGATGGCTGCCAGGTGTCGGGAAGGCCGGACCTGCTGCAGTCCGCGATCGAGAACGTCGTACGCAACGCGGTGCGCTACACCGCCACCGGCACGACCGTGGAAGTCGACGCGAGCTGCGATGCGCAGCAATGGCGCGTCGTCGTCACCGATCACGGACCGGGCGTGCCGGAGGATCAGCTCGCCGCCATCTTCCAGCCGTTCCATCGCGTGTCGAGCGCGCGTGAGCGCGACACCGGCGGCTACGGACTCGGATTGGCGATCGCGGAGCGCGCGGTCCACGCGCATGGCGGCTCGATCGCGGCGCAGAACGTCGCCGGTGGCGGGCTCCGCGTCGAGATCCGGCTGCCGGCGACGCAAGCAGCGTAAGAGCGCGCTGCGCGCGCGCAAGTTCCGCCCTCGTCGCGCGATTACAGTTCGATACAAAGCCACGACAAAGTGCTGACGCGCACGCCGCCGCGCGGCTCCTAAAGTCGCGCCACTACAAAAGTCAACTCCGGGGTGTCGTGATGAATCTGAGAGGCGCAATCCGTTTTGCGGGTGTCGCGTCGACCGCGCTGGTGCTCGTCGCCTGCGGCGGCAGCGACAACAGCTCCGCAGTCGACACGTCGGACATGCCGGTCGCGTTCGAAGTGCTGGGACAGCCGGACTTCATCAGCAAGAACGCCAATCGCGGCACGCCGACCAACGCCCTCGGCCTGGCGCAGCCGCTCGGCGGCATCGCGACCGACGGCGAGCATTTCTACATCGCCGATTACGGCAACAACCGCATCCTCGGCTGGAACACCATCCCGAGCGGCCCGAGCGTCGAGCCCGATTTCGTCATCGGCCAGCCGGACTTCACCGGCAATCAGCCGGGCACGTCGTCGACCGCGCTCGCGCTGCCTTCGAGCGTGCAGATCGCCAACGGCAAGCTGGTCGTCGCCGACAGCGGCAACAACCGCGTGCTGATCTGGAATTCCTTGCCGACGTCGAGCGTCGCGCCCGACCTCGTCGTCGGGCAGACGTCTTTTGCGAGCAG
>Ga0070741_10007473_pt1 | contig 22564 bp, 20 predicted proteins | sample Coa_R1_4_FD_66440 | JGI IMG/M metagenome (GOLD analysis project Ga0070741, IMG submission 66440) | Surface soil microbial communities from Centralia Pennsylvania, which are recovering from an underground coalmine fire - Coalmine... | ecosystem: Environmental > Terrestrial > Soil > Unclassified ... | reverse complement strand
CTTCTCCGGCGAGCAGTTCCAGGTGCTTGAGACGAGCGACCGGCCGAACGGCGACAAGATCGTCAAGACGCAGATCGTCAAGTCGGACGGCGGGACCGTCCCGCTCAATTACCTGATGCGCAAATCAGGCGCCGACTGGAAGATCGTCGATATCTATCTCGACGGCACGATCAGCGAGCTGGCAAACCGCCGGGCCGAGTTCGGCGCGATCCTCAAATCGGGCGGACCCGACGCGCTCGTGGTTTCGCTCAACAAGCAAGGCGACAAATTGCTGACCGGGAGTTGATCCCGAACCAAGATATGTGTGTAGCGCCGGTTGTCGGGGGACGGCCGGACAGAAGCGGGGGCAGGGGGAATGGAGTTAGGGGTCGCGCGGGCGTCGAAGACGCCTGTCCTGGACAAGGTCGATACGCCAGCGGATCTCCGCGCGTTGCCGGAGTCCGACCTCCCGCAGCTCGCCGCGGAGCTCCGGCAGGAGCTGATCGACGCGGTCTCCATCACCGGCGGTCATCTCGGCGCGGGGCTCGGCGTGGTCGAGCTGACCGTCGCCTTGCACTATCTGTTCGACACGCCGCGCGACCGGCTGATCTGGGACGTCAGCCACCAAGCCTATCCTCACAAGATCCTGACCGGGCGGCGAAACCGCATTCGCACCCTGCGCCAGCCGGGCGGCCTGTCGGGTTTCACCCGCCGCGTGGAGAGCGAGTACGATCCGTTCGGCGCGGCGCACTCATCGACGTCGATCTCTGCCGGTCTCGGCATGGCGGTGGCGCGCGATCTCACTGGCGGCGACCGGCGGGTCATCTGCGTGATCGGCGACGGCGCCATGAGCGCCGGCATGGCCTACGAGGCTATGAATAATGCCGGCGCGCTCGGCTCGCGCCTGATCGTGGTCCTCAATGACAACAACATGTCGATCGCCCCGCCGACCGGCGCGCTCTCGACCTATCTTGCCCGCATCACATCAAGCCGCTCCTATCTGTTCTGGCGCGGTTTCTTCAAGCGCCTCGCCAAGTTTCTGCCCAAGCGCTGGGAGCGCAGGCTCGAACGGCTCGAGCTGTTCGCCCGCCATTTTTGGCAGGGCGGCGTGTGGTTCGAGGAGCTCGGCTTCTACTATGTCGGGCCGATCGATGGCCACGATCTCGGCCAGCTTCTGCCGGTGTTGCGTAACGTCCGCGATGCGGAGAACGGGCCGATCCTCGTTCACGTCGTCACCAAGAAGGGCAAGGGCTATGCGCCGGCCGAAGCGTCGGAGGACAAGTATCACGGCGTCGGCAAGTTCAATGTGCTGACCGGTGCGCAGGCGAAATCCGAGGCCAAAGCCCCGACCTACACGCGCGTCTTTGCCGACAGCCTGATCGCCGAGGCGAAGAAAGATGACAAGATCGTCGCCATCACCGCGGCGATGCCCGATGGGACGGGACTAGACCGCTTCGCCAAGGAGTTCCCGGACCGTACCTTCGATGTCGGCATCGCCGAGCAGCACGCGGTGACCTTCGCCGCCGGATTGGCCGCGGAAGGGATGAAGCCGTTCGCGGCGATCTATTCCACCTTCCTCCAGCGCGCCTACGACCAGGTGGTTCACGACGTGGCCATTCAGAACCTCCCGGTGCGGTTCGCCATGGACCGTGCCGGTCTCGTCGGCGCCGATGGTCCGACCCATGCCGGCTCGTTCGATCTCGCCTATCTCGGTTGCCTGCCCAACTTCGTGATCATGGCGGCGAGCGATGAAGCCGAGCTCAGGCACATGGTCGCGACTCAGGTTGCGATCGACCAATGTCCCTCGGCCGTGCGCTATCCGCGCGGGGAGGGCACCGGCATCGAGTTGCCGAAGGAGGGCGTGGTCCTTCCGATCGGCAAGGGCCGCATTCTGCGCGAAGGCACCTCCGTCGCCATTCTGTCGCTCGGCGCGCGCTTGGCCGAAGCGTTGAAGGCCGCCGACCAGCTCGCGGGCTTCGGGCTGTCGGCGACCGTCGCCGACGCGCGCTTCATGAAGCCGCTCGACCGCGAGCTCATTCGCGATCTGGCCCGCAACCACGAAGTTCTGGTGACGGTCGAGGAGGGCGCCGTCGGCGGCTTCGGCAGCCACGTTCTGCATTATCTCGCCGAGGCCGGGCTTCTAGACCGCGGGTTGAAGATCCGTGGAATGGTTTTGCCTGACGTGTTCATCGATCACGGTCAGCCTCATCAAATGTACGAAGTGGCCGGCCTCAATGCCTCGGCCATCGCCCATACGGCGATGGGGGCTCTCGGAGAAGAAAGCGAGGCGCCGTATCGCACCGCATCGATAGCGCCCATCCATCGCCTCTAGGCGATCAGCCTGACGATTTTGCGCCGCGCGTCCTTGCCCAGAGCCGCCGCGTCTCGACCGTCTGCCAGGTCACGAGGCAGGGCAGTCCGGTAACGAGCTCGCGCCCGCGCTTCAGCAGGGAAAGCGCGAGCGCCACCTCCGGCGACAGGCCGAACATTGCCCCAAGGAGAATGTAGCCGCCCTCCTGGATACCGAGCCGTGCTGGGACGACGAAGGAAGCGGTGCGCAACGCAAAGGCGATGCTCTCGAGAATCAAGGCGTCGGACCAGGCGATCGCGTGCCCCATGAAATAGAGCCCAGCATAGGCTTCGCCCGCGCCGGCCGCCCAGGCGGCGAGATGAACCGCGCCCGAGGAAAGCACGCGGGCGCGATGCCGGTAGATAGCCTGGATGCCGGCATGGATCCCTTCGGTGTCGGGCAGCACTGTCCACGCCCATTTGAGATCGAGCCTCTCCGGCAGGCGCTCGAGGAAACGAAACAGGCCTTGGCGTTGCGCGAGAATAAAGCCCGCCGCGGCAAGCACCGAGAGTGCGATGCCCGTGACGAGCCACGGGCCGATTTCGAGCCCGCGATACCATGTGATCAGGAGCGCAAGGCCGAACAGGGTGAACACGATTTGGCTCAGGAGCTCGAGCGTGAGATCGACGACGATGCTCGCGCCGGCCATACCGGGCCTGACGCCGGCGAGCGCCAATTCGCGCGCGCTAGCGATCTCACCCGCCGTCGGCAAAAGCGCGATGAGGTTGCCGATGCTTTCCCGCAGCCAGCGCGCCCACAAGCAGATCAAAACGGCGCGGGGCGGCGCGTCGAGGATCACGATGCGCCAGGCGACTGCGCAAAGGAGAAGGCAGACGAGATAGATGCCGATCAGCGTGGCGAGTCCCTGCCAGCCGACGGCGAGCGCGGCATCGACGACCTGGCGCCAGCCGAAATGGACGATGAGGATGGTCGCGACCGTGAGTCCGAGCAGCGCGCCGATGATGAGGCCAATTCTCATGAGACCGCCGCGCGATAGGTGAGCGGCTTGAGACCCATCGCGCCCATCCTGGCCTTGACGGAAGGGCTGAGCAGAGCGCGAAGCTCGGCTTCGGGCTGATAGGAGGCAGGAAGGGCGTCCGGTCCGTCCCAGCGCCGCGTTGCCGGATGGCAGTAGATCTCTGAAACTCCTTCCGGCAAATGACCGAGGAGCCGCAATACGCGGGTCTCGGTCATCGCTCCGCTGTCGTGCAGCCCGAAGACATGATCGTTGGACTTCATGCCGTGGTTTGCCAACCAGCCGCGAATTCGGTGCGCCTGCACAGCATAGAACAGAGAGCCTGCCAAGCGGCCGAGAATGCGGTCGCGATTGGCCTGGAACGATGCGGCATAAGGCTCGTAGGGGAGACGCAACGGAGGATTGCCGAAGTCAGGCGCAAGCCGCGCGATGGCGTCGAGCACGACCGGGTGCAGGTGGAAGTGCCGGTGTCCGTTAATGTGGTCCATGGGAAGACCCGTCTGGCGGAAGCGCCCGAACTGAGCCTCGATCTCCCGCTTGGCCTGGTCGCGGAGGCGCGGCGACGCGTAGAGAGCGATGCCGAAGCCCACGGCGTCATTGGAAAACCTCCCATCGGGCCCGACCAGACCCGGCACCGCCTCGGGCGGCAGGACCGGGCGCCCGTTGAGCAGTGTCAGGTGCAGCCCAACCCCCAATGCCGGCAGCCTGCTGGCCCGCTCGACGGCGTCCGCGGCCTCGGGAGCTCCCACCATGAGGCTTGCAGCCGACAAGATTCCGCTGCAATGCGCCTGCTCGATCGCCTCGTTCACCGGTAGCGCGACGCCGAAATCGTCAGCCGTGATGATGAGCTTTCTGTCGCTGCGCATGACCCGCCACGATTGGCCTTGAAGCCCTCGCGGCGCCAATTAGCCTGCCCTGCTTCGCTTGTCGAATCGAGGGAGAAGCTCGCCCGCATCCGTATTTTCCCGAATAGGCAAGGCGGTCTTCACCCGCAACAATCGGCTTCATGACCGGTCTTTTGGATAAATACGCGACGGCGACAGTCCCCCGTTACACGAGCTATCCGCCTGCGCCGCATTTCCGCGCGGGCTTTCCTGCCGCGACCTATCGCGATTGGCTCTCGCGCCTCGACCCCGCGCGTTCGCTCTCGCTTTACCTCCACGTGCCGTTCTGCCGGCAACTTTGCTGGTACTGCGGCTGCAACATGAAGCTCGCCTCGCGCTACGAGCCGGTCGCCGCTTATGTCGAGGCGCTTATTGCCGAGATAGCCCTCATCGCCGGCATTTTGCCGGGCCGCTTCGCGGTCTCGCATCTCCATTTCGGCGGCGGCACGCCAACCGCGCTCGAGCCCGACGATCTTGCCCGTGTCATGGAGAACATCCGCGACCGCTTCGACATCTTGCCCGATGCCGAGCGTGCGATCGAGAGCGATCCGCGCACGCTGACCGATGCGATGATCGCGACGCTCGGCGCGCTCCGCTTCAACCGCGCGAGTTTCGGCATCCAGGAGTTCGATCCCAAGGTTCAGGCGGCGATCAACCGCATCCAGCCGTTCGAGATGGTGGCGCGCGCTGTCGAGGGTTTGCGCGGCGCGGGCATTCCGAATATCAATTTCGACCTGATCTACGGTCTGCCGCACCAGACGGTGGACTCGCTCGCGCGGACCATCGCCGCATGCCTCACGCTGAAGCCGGACCGGATCGCTCTGTTCGGTTATGCACATGTGCCGTGGATGGCGAAGAAGCAGCGCCTGATCGACGAAGCGGCCTTGCCTCGAGCGGCCGAGCGCGCGGCGCAGGCCGCATCGGCTGCGTCAGCGATCACCGCCGCCGGGTACCTCGCGATCGGTCTCGATCATTTCGCCTTACCCGGGGATTCGCTTGCCAAGGCCGCTATAGCCGGGACGCTCAGGCGGAACTTCCAGGGCTATACCGACGACGCCGCCGAGACGTTGATCGGATTGGGAGCCACCTCGATCGGTCGCCTGCCTCAGGGCTATGTGCAGAACATCGCCGAGCCCGGCGCCTGGGCGCGCGCCGTCGGCGATGGCGTCCTTCCCATCGGGAAGGGTCGCGCCTTCGCCGGCGACGATCGTATCCGCGGTTATGTTATCGAACGGCTCATGTGCGACGGCTTCGTCGACCTCGCGAGCGCAGGGACCCGGTTCGGACAACCGGCCGACTGGTACGCCGACGCGCTCCCCTTGCTCGAAGAGATGGCGCAGGACGGGCTTCTCGTGCTTGACGACGCAAGACTGCGCATGACGGAGCTCGGATGGCCCCTCGTGCGCGTGGCGGCCTCAGCCTTCGATCTGTATCGCCGCCACAGCGCGGCACGGCACTCGGTCGCGATCTGAGTCCGCTTGCCGCTGCCTAGGATGCGGCCCTCGCGAATTCGACGGCGATCCCGTCCTTGGTATGGCGAACCACGCGGCCCTCGGTCCGCCCGACGCGCACGCGCTCGCCGATCGCCGGCTGCACATCGAGCTGAAGCGCGGCGCCCGTCAAGGAAAGATTGATGACCTTGCAGTCGAAGATCTGGCCATTACCGAGTGTGATCTGAGTCATTCCGCGGGCGATCCTCATCCGTTGCGATCGCCGCTCCTCAGCCGGCGAACGTGGCAGCTGGGCACCCTCGTCGGCAAGCATGACCGGGGTCGGCTCCGTCATCGAGCCGCCCGCCTCCCGGTTGCGCCACGCCATGTAACGCTCGAAGTTCTCGACCACGCCGCACAAATGGACGATATCGATCGGCTTCGCGATCACGAGATCGAAGATATGCCAATTGTCCGGGTGCTTCATGAAGCCTTCGACATCGCCGGTCATGCCGATGAAACGCGTGCCCTTCGGATCCTCGCCCAAGGACTTAAATCTCTTGACGACATCCAAGCCGTCGATCTTCGGCAGGTGGAAGTCCATCAGAACGATGGCGTAGCGGCGCTCGCGCAAGGCTTGGAGAGCCTTCTCGCCGTCGTCGACCACATCAACCTGGTGCCCACGCTGAGACAGAAGAAATCTGAGCAGGTCCTGGGTGACGGGACTGTCCTCGGCCACCAAGATCGAAAGCTTGGCGTTCGCCGAACCCGAAAGGGTCGGCGCCTTGGCCTGATCTTCAGCGGTGCGAAGCAAAGACATAATACCCCTTTGCGCTTAGGCTGTGGCTGCAGCCGTCCCGGTGCTCTGTTCGTTGGGCGTACACCCATACGTAGGTGCGACATCGCCGGAACGCACGTTGCGAGTGTATAGAGTATGCACTTAGGGTGAACACTCGGTTAGCCTCGGCTCGATTTGCGCCGCCGACATCGCAGAAGGCATTAGATCCAAATAGTGTGATTCAAATTTTAATGACGGCGGTTTCGTTGCGTTAGCCACGCAGTGCGCAGAATTTATTGATAATTCGCGTGTAATGATGGGCGCCAAGAAGAACCGCGAGCCGCCCCGGATGCCGTTGAAGAGGCATGCGTCAAAGGCGTCCGATTGGTCGAGGGTCCTTTGCAACATCGGCTAGCCCTGGCGCTTCGCCCCGGGCCTGCCGGCACAGGGTACAGGGGGGTTGGATGGCTACCAGTCTGAAGCGCATCACCTATGTCGAGGATGAGCCCGACATTCGTTCGCTCACGGAATTCGCTTTGACCAAGCTCGGAGGCTTCAGCCTCGACGTTTGCGGCAGCGGCCCCGAGGCGATCGAGCGCACGCCGGATTTTCATCCCGATCTCATCGTGCTCGACGTCATGATGCCCGGCATGGATGGCATCGAGACGTTCAACCGGCTGCATTCGATTCCCGGCCTCGCCGACACCCCCGTGGTTTTCATGACGGCACGAGCGATGAAGCACGAAACCGATCGGTATCGCGCCTGTGGCGCCGCCGACGTGATCGAGAAACCGTTCGATCCGCTCTCGCTGCCCGACCGCCTCGAGGCCATCTGGCAACAGGCGAACGCGACAAGGCAGGCGGCCTGATGACCGTGCAAGAGGAGCTCCGCGCGCTGATCGAGCGGAACTACCTCAAGCTGTGCGAGCAGCTTGACGCGGTGACGCGGCTTCTCGTTGAGCGAGTTCCGGCCTCGGCGTTAGACCCCGCCTCGATTGCTGCTGCCCAGGGGCTGACCCACCAATTGAGGGGAGCGGCCGGCACCATCGGCTTTGGCCAATTGAGTGCCGCTGCCGCGGAGCTCGACGAGAGTCTCAGCCGGCTCCTGTCCGACGAGAGCCCGGTTGCTGCCGACCGGTTCGAGCGGTGCTTGGGTTTGCTTGTTGCGCTCCGTCGCATCGCCGAACAGACGACCCCCGCCATGTCGGCCCTTTATCGTGCCGACCTGGCGTCCATGGTGCCGCCAGCGCAGTGCAGCGCGGCCTAAGCCTCGCTTGACGTAAAGAACAGCCAAGCCATCAGGGCAACGCCGAGGATCGCGACCGCCGAGCCCGTGGCGACAATCACCACGCTGCCCGTCAGCGCCTGTTGCAGCGTGCCCGCGATCATGAGCGCGGCGCCGCCAGCCGATAGGAGGAACTGAGCTTTGGCGAGGCCTCCTCTCTCGAGCCGCGGCCATAGGCGATAGATTGTGCCAAACACCGCCATCAGCACGAAGCCCGGCAGGAGGATCGCCACATGCGTGTCCTTATACTGCAGCGCATTGGTGGCCCCCATCCAGAAGCCTTGCATCATACCGGCGAGAAGCAGCAGAAGCGCGAGCGCGAAATAGGTTTTGCCGAGATTTTTCATTGCCATATCCCTCCAAGGTCATGATTCGGTCCGTCTAAGCGGAGTTACGGAGCAACGCGTCCCGCGGATGCAGGGCCGCGACCCGTCTTGATCTGAATCAAGGAGAAGGCTGCGCGTCTCCTTAGCGTGGAGGTTGCGCGAGTGCCCAAGTTACAAGAGGCAACGGCAAGCCGGGACGGGGAGGCACGTTATGTCGAGCGAAACGGACAAGCCGCCGACCGCACGCGAGATGATCGACCGTCAGGGCCTGATGGACGACATGATGGAACGCTGCGGCGTCGATCTGCTCAGTGTCATCGCCAAGGACGGCGGACAGTCCTATGTCAGGGCGCGCTCGCACTGCCGCGGCTGCGCGTCCGTCGCCGTCTGCCGCGACTGGCTGCTTGAATGCGATCCCGCATCAAACGAGCCGCAGGAGTTCTGCCCGAATTCGGGCTTGTTCCGCCTCCTGCTGGGCGATTAGCCAGGCTCAGCCAATGCCCGGACCGGGCTTCAGCATCATGAGGCCCTGCGCCACCATGTCGGCCTCGAGGTGGCAGCCGGTGCCTTATTGACCTGGACCGCCGGCGCTCCGGGCGCGGATGCGCTCCCCGTCATTGGCCGTCGCCTGATCGCCTTCGAGCACAAACAGCGGAAGCCCCGAGATCGCGGATGGTGCGCTATCGCGGATGGTGCGCTCGAGCAGCGTCGTCTTGCCGGCTCCCGGCGATGACACGAGATTCAGCGCGAGGATCTCCCGGCCAGCAAGCCAAGCCCGGTTCCTTGCGGCCAGTGCGTCGTTCTTGGCCAAAAGGCGTGCCTCGAGGGCGACCATCTCACCGGCATGTTCAGGATCATGTCCATGAAGATGCGCATGGCTGCGACCGGGTCTGTTTGCAAGCCCATGCTCGTGGTTGTGGCGATCAGCATCGCCATGCGCATGCTCGTGTGCGTGACCGTGGGGATGGCTGTGGCGCGTGCCGTCGGCATGAACATGCTCATGCTCGTGGAGATGAGCCTCGCCATGGGCGTGCTCGTGCCCATGGGTGTGCCCATGCACATGGGGGTGGGTATGAGAAAGGCAGGCATGGCCATGCTCATGCTCATGGAGATGAGCCTCGCCATAGGCGTGCTCATGCCCATGGCCGTAGGCATGGCATGAGCAGCCGCCGTGAACATGCTCATGCCCATCATGGTGAGGCCCGCCATGGGGATGGTCGCGGCCATCATGGGGATGGCCGTGATGCGCGCCGTCGGGGTGAATAGGCCCATTATCTTCATGGTGCCGAGAGTCGGTCTCGATAGCAAGCAAGGTCGCTTGGCGCCGTTGCCATGGCCGCAAGCTCAACCCGGGCCAGCGCGTGTTCAGGTTGGTTAAGGTGGTCGCTCCAGGACAGCGCGTGGTGGCGCAGTCCGAAGCCTCGCGAATCCCTCGCTCTCTAACGACAAGCGCGCCGTTTACCAGACGGGACGATGCGGCTTACGCCGTATCCCTCGATGTCCCTCCTTGTTCCCAGCGGCACAATCGATGCATGTCCCGGCCCATTAACCGCCGATCACGGCGTTAACGTTTCAAATTGCTTCACGATCGGCGATAGGGAGGCAGCCGGTGGACATCATCGATTGCAATCATTCGACCATCACCGGACCGGAACAGCCCGCATTGCGCCGACGCTTGCGCGCGGGACTGGCCAGGTGGCGGAGGAAGGCAACCGTCATGCTGAGGCGCGGGCCGGTTCGTCCTTCGCCACGCGCCGCCGCGAGCGAGGAAATGGGGGTGATCCTCCACAGTGAAACGGCCGCGCAGCGGGTTGCCGGTCCATCTGAGCGTCATGCAAGCCTGGATGCGCAAAGCATCCTCGAAGGCTATCGGCGCGGTCTCCTGATCCAGCACCACCCCGAACGGGCCGGATGGGTATCCCCGGCGAGACGCGAAGCGATCGCGCCGCAGGAGTTCAGGATCGGATCGCCGCTCCGCCGCCTGCTGAGAGATCGCATTTTCAGCGCGAGCTTCGATGAGGATTTCGCCGGCGTGATGAGCGCATGCGACGCTGCGGTTCCGGCCGAGGAGCGACTGACCCCTGATCTTGCCAGTGCCTTTTTGACACTGCACCGCGACGGGCACGCCCATTCGGTCGAGGTCTTGTCGCCCGACGGCACATTGGTCGGCGGTCTCTACGGCATTGCCATTGGCGGGGTGTTCTTCGTCGAGGCGAAGTTCGAGCACGCGAGAAAGGCCTCCTCTGTCGCGCTTGCCGTCTTGCATCATCATCTGAACCATTGGGGCTTCGTGTTGCGCTCGGCGCGGTGGTCGCCCCCGCGCGGGGTTCATATGGTCGGCCGCGAAATCTTTCAGATGTTGCTCGAGGCCCACGCTAGACACGAGCATCGCATCGGGCATTGGGTCATCGATCCCGCACTCGACACTTACGCGTGGAGCGTTCGCCCGCGCGTTGCCTGCCGCAGGCCGCGCGACGGTTCGCTGCCGCCACTCTCGGCGCGTGCGATGGGGCTCGCCGGCCATTCGCAAGCGAGCGGCTTGGCTCACCCCCAGACGGCGGCTTGGCACGCGGAGCCTGGGCCATGAGCATGGCGCACGTGCCGCGACAGGAGAGGGGCCAACGCCCTTCTGCACGCGACAGCACCCAAGTCCTCATCGATAGCCATGCGGCGAAGGAATGGGACGACCTCATCTCCGAGTTCGTCGACGTGAGCTACGACCAGACGGCCGCGTTCTCGAACCTCCGTTGGGGTGAGGGACGGCTCGGCGAACTGGTGCTGGTCGAGCACGGCGAGCCGGTGGCAGGCGCGCGCATCGCCATTCTGACCCAGCCGGGATTGTCCCGGGGGCTTGCCTATCTCCGCGGCGGCCCTTTCTGGCGTCGCCATGGCGTCACCCCGGACCCGACCCACTTTCGCGCCGTTATCGATGCCGTCAGGGCCGAGTATTGCCTTCGCCGCGGACATCACCTCGCGATCACGCCGAGGTTCCACCCGGAATTCTCCGTGATCGAGGCGAAACTGCTTCAAACCGAAGGATTCCGCGCTCGCCGCGTCTCGCCCGATCCACACCGCTATTTCGTCAACCTTGCGATCGACCGCGAACGGCAGATGGACAGCCTCGATCAGGGCTGGCGGCGCAATCTCCGCAAGGCGCTCGGGCATGACCTCGAAATGACTCTCGGCGACAGCGAGGCCGACATCGAGCGCTTCATCGGCCTCAACGTTTCGCTCAAGCGGCGCAAGCGCTTTCACGACCAGGGCCATGCGCTGCTCTTGCCCGAGCTTGCACGCTCTCTGCCACCGACGCTTCGCCCGAAGATCGCTCTCGCCTATCACCGCGGCCGGCCGGTGACGGGCGCTGCCTTGCTGCTGGCTGGCGACATCGCCCAGTATCTCTTCGGCGGGAGCGATGAGGCGATGTTGGAGCTGAACGCGGGCTACGCACTGCAATGGTGGTTGGTCGGGCGCCTCTCGGCCCAGGGGTACAAATGGTACGACCTCGGCGGCGAAAGCTTGAGCGAGGGCTTGCGCCGGTTCAAGCGCGGTCTGGTCGGCAAGGAAGGGCGCATCGTCGAGGCCAATGTCGATTACGAATATTGCGGCAGCACGACCGGCCGCATGGTCGCCGAAATGATGTTCGGCATGCGCGCCGCCAAGCGCTTCTACATGAAGCTGCTCAACGCCTGACGACGTGCAGCATCGCTAAAATTTCGCTCAATTTGTCGCCGGCGCGTAAAGCCCATCGTGATGAAGGTTCGATTACTGTCCCGGCGCGGGGGTGATCCCACGGGGGGACGAATTCCCCGATATCATTTGCTTGACTGCGTCTTTGGTCGTTCCGGGGCACACGATCATGCATCTCGACATGCTGACGATGTCGGCCGCAAGCATCACCGTGACCGTGGTGCTGGGCCTCGTTCTCATTTTCACCTGGGCGCGCGAGCGCGAGAGCACGTTCGTCGGCTGGTGGGGATTCGCGCTTCTGCTCCAGGCCGCGGGGGTCATCATCGCCGCGCCCTCCTCGCTGCAGAACGACATCGACCTCGTCACTTTCGGTACCGCGCTGATGGTTTTGTCGGAAGCGGTGAAATGGCAGGCCTCGCGGCAGTTCGCCCATCACCGGGTCAGCGTCGCTTGGATGCTGTTCGGACCGCTCGTCTTCCTCACGCTCGCTCATACCGGCTATCTTAGCGGCTTCGATAATCGTCTCGTGGTCATCTGCACGCTATCGGCGGTCTACAATTTTGCCGCCGCCTTCGAGCTCTCACGCGTCGATGGCGAACCTCTGCCCTCGCGCTGGCCGACCGTGGCGCTGCTCATCGTCAGCGGGCTGAGTTGCCTTTCCTGGCTCCCGCTCAACGTCATCATGCCGATCCACGAAGTGGTGGCCGTGTTCTCGTCGAATTGGTTCCCGACCGTCATTCTGCTGACGCTGCTGTTGCGCATCGCGCTCGCCTTCGTCGTGCTCTCGATGGCGAAGGAACGTCAGGAGATGGAACAGCGCACCAACGCCTTGACCGATGCCCTGACCGGCCTTCCCAACCGGCGCGCTCTGTTCGAAGCTGCCGACGTTCTGGCGCAGGAGCGGGCGGCGTTGGGCGGTCCGATCTCGGTCCTTATTTTCGATCTCGATCATTTCAAACAGATCAACGATCGCTTCGGGCACGCGCAGGGCGATCTCGCCCTTAAGCTGTTCGCCGCCAGAGCGAAAGAATGCCTGAACGGCTCAAGCATCGTCGCGCGATTGGGCGGTGAGGAGTTTGCCGCCATCCTCCCCGGCGCCGATGTGGGCGCGGCGCTCGAGCGGGCCGAAGCGGTCCGTCGCACCTTCGCCAGGTCGGCCGCGATCATCGACGGCGAGCCCGTCGGCGCAACGGTGAGCGTAGGCGCCGCCTCCGATTCCGGGCTGCACAGCGACCTCAACGCTCTGTTTCGCAGGGCCGACGCCGCGCTCTATGTGGCGAAGCGCGGCGGTCGCAACCGGGTCGAATATTTGGGCCCGGAGGACGCGGTTTCGTTCGATGAGCTCGCAGGCTCGGTGCGTGCCGCCGAGCGCCTCCTGACGCCTCTGCCACCGGTTCTGCCGACGCACGAATATGCCGAGACGAAGCTGACGGCTTGAGCCGCGCGGCTTCAGCGCCGCCTCCCGCTGCCACTCACATCACGCCAGGCCAGTCCCCGAACCCTGGCCCGGCAGGGCCTGGGGGCTCAAGCTCGATTGTGACAGTAAGACGACTGATCTGGCGCAATGCGTCTGCCACATAGCCTTGGCATTTTGATCCTGGCATTCGCGCCGATCCTACCGCCGGAGACGTCATGAAATCGCGGATCATCGAGCAGCTCGGCCAGTCGGAGTTGATGCTGCCAAACTTGCTGGCCGGCGCGCTCGCGGCGAACGACCGCGCCAAGCTTCGCATGAGCGTGCTGCAGGCTGCCGCGCAACATGCTCGCGACCCCCACGGTCCCGCGCCGGATTTCGTTGCCGAGTGCGGCGCCGCCGGCATCGACTCCTTTGCCACGCGCGCTCTGATCGCGGGCGCGCGCGCCAATGGAACCGGTCTTATCGAAGCTCTCGGTCTTGCCAAGCTGAACGAGGCGCTGCTCGACGACAGTCGCCGCGATGATCAAGGCGGTTGGTATGAGCGACAGTGAGGTGGGCAGGGCGGCAGAAGCTCGTCTGGAGGCGATCCGTGGTGCGCTAGATCTCGGCAGCGGGCGCCTCTCGGAGGCGGCCATCGCCAAGCTCACCGCGGTCGGCGAGGCTGACAGCCTGCATCGCCTGGTAATGGATTTGCATAAGGCGCTCAACCGCGTGACCGCGCAATGCGCCGAGGAGACTATCGATGGCGTGCGCTGCTACGGTCTCCATCCCGAGGACAGGTCGCTGATCGAAGTCTTCATGAAGGGGCTTGCGCGCACGCGCGCGCTCAAATTCGACCATCCCGGACTCGATACGACGGCCGTTCGCGGCGAAACTCGCCTCATCATCCAGAACGATATCGGCACTACCGACGCCCACGTGCTCGTCGTCAGCGTCGAGGACATGACCGTCACCGTCACCCACAGCGACGTGCATTCCTCGCGGGCGAAGTTCTTCGTCGACCTCTTCGACCGCTTCAAGGTCGATTGGAGCCGCCTCAATCAAACGAGCGCCGAAGGTCTCGCCGAGGGCGAGGTCTTCTACCTCGTCACCGGTCGCTATCGCGCCGCGGCGAACGAAGATTTGTGCGCGTTCCTGGAAGCGGTCGGGGCCTCGCTCGTATTCCTCATCGATTGGAACAAGGCGCGCAAAGCGCTGCGCGGGCTGATCGGCAACAGCGATGCCGTCCGTGCCCTCGACTGGGCGGCGCGGCATGAGTTCGGCCATCGCGCCTTTCTCGAACTTGGCGGCTCCGAGCTGATCTCCGCCGCCGTGCGGCGCGCGGCCCCTGCGCGGCTCGGGTTCGGCGAAGAGCTTGCCGACCTCCTCGGCCGCGAGGCGACGCTCAAATTCGTGAAAAGCGCGCTCAGGCTTTCGACCGAGGCCTTGCGCGAGGGCCGTTCCGCCCGTTCCGTGCGCGAGATGCTCGAGCTCGATCTGATGCGCCGGATCGAGCGCAACGACAGCGCGCTTCTGACCGTTGTCGTGCGGCAGCTCGGTCTTGCCCGCGACATCGCCACCCGGATAGCGGCTGCCATCGCTGGCGGTCGCGTCCACCAAGCGGAGGCCGCACGCAATGCCGGCCGCGCGAGGAGGATCGAGGAGAAGGCGGACGCGATCGCAGTCGACGTCCGCCAAACCATCGTGCGCACGCAAGCGGCTCCGACCATCGCCGCATTGGTCGACGCCGCCGAAAACGCAATCGACGAGCTGGAGCAGGCGGCATTCCTCGCTTCGCTTCTTCCGCCCGACATCGAGCCCCGTCTTATCGTCCCGCTCGGCTCTCTCTCCGCCGCGGCGGTCGCCGGCACAGAGGCTGCCGCGCGCGGGGTCGAGGCGGCGGCGGGTCTCGCCGGGGGCGATGGCGGCAGCGCCGAAAGCGAGGATGCGCTTCAGGCCACCGTCCGTCTCGCCGACCTCGAACACGCGGCCGACGACGTCGAGCGGACGATGACCCGGCTCGTGCTCGGGACAGGCAGTTTGCGCGAGGGAGGCCTGGTCGCGCTCGAGCTTGCACGAGCTCTCGAGCGGTCGAGCGACCGTCTTTCGCTGATCGGCCACGTGCTGCACACCCATGTCATGGGCGAGTTGTCGAAATAGGGGCAAGTGCGACGATGGGTGGGGTAAACGCTATGATGGGTGTCCTCCGCATCAAGACCGGGATGGGCGCAGCGGGCGGTCCCGAGACGATCGGAGCCAAGGCGGCCAACCTCGCTCGCGTCGCCGGTTTGGGACTGCCGGTGCCTCCGGCCTTCGTCCTGCCGATCGACCTTGGCGCGGCGCTACTGGCGGGTGAGGCGGACGCCGAGCGCGCTTTCACCGACGGCCTTGCCGAGGGGATCGCCTTTCTCGAGGAGGAGACCGGCCGGCGCTTCGGCCATCGCCGCACGCCTCTGCTCGTTTCGGTGCGTTCGGGGGCGGCGCGATCGATGCCGGGCATGCTCGACACGGTGCTCGACGTCGGCTGCACCAGCGAATCGACCCGCGGCCTTATCCGCATGACGGGCAATCCGCGCTTTGCCTGGGACTGCCGCCGCCGCTTCCTCGAAGCCTATGCCGAGACTGTGCTCGGCCTCGACATCGCTTCGTTCAGGGCGAAGCGCGATCGGCTCGCTGCCGAGGGCTCGGCCGCGAACGATCTCGATTTCGATAGCGAGGCCCTCGAGCGGCTCTCGTTTCTCTACGAAGACCTGATCTCCGCCGCAGGCGAGACTCTCCCTGACGACGCGATGGAGCAGCTTGCGCATGCCGCGCGCGCGGTTTACCGCTCCTTTAGCAGCGAGCGCGCCTCGACCTATCGCCGTCTCCAAAGCTACGGGGATCTCAAGGGAAGCGCCGTCATGGTGCAGGCGATGGTGTTCGGCAATCGCGGAAGCGGGTCGGCATCAGGCGTCGCCTTTTCGCGCGATCCCTCGACCGGCGACCCGTGTCCGGTCATCGATGTTCTGTTCGAGGCGCAAGGCGAGGATGTCGTCTCGGGGCGCGGTCGCCCGCTTACCGAGAAGGAACTCGCGGCTAACGCTCCCCGAATTGCGACCGAGCTCGGCGCTCATCTCAAGGCGCTCGAACGTCATTTCCGCGACGTTCAGGATGTCGAGTTCACCGTCGAAGACGGAAAGCTCTGGATCTTGCAAGCCCGCACAGCCAAGCGCACGGCGCGCGCCGCGCTCAAGGTCGCCGTCGAGTTCGTGCATGAAGGCCTGCTTTCGCCCGAGGAAGCGTTGCAGCGGCTCGATACCGTCGACCTTCGCAACCTTTCGATTGCGCGCTTTGCTTCTCACCCTGCGCCAAATGCGCGGGGGATCGGAGCAGCGGGTGGCGTTGCCGTGGGCCGCGCCGCCTTCGACGCCGACAGCGCCAGACGCCTCGCCGCCTCAGGCGAGTCGGTTGTGCTGATCCGCACCGACATCGACACGAGCGACGTCGCGGGACTCGCCGCCGCCTCCGGGGCACTCACCGCGATGGGCGGCCGCACCGCTCATGCCTCGCTCATCGCCCGCCAAATGGGCAAGGCCTGCGTGGTGAACTGCTCAAGCTTGGTGGTTCACGCTGCGGCGCACCGGGCTGAGCTCGGCGCCGTTTCGCTTCAGGAAGGGGATTGGATATCGCTCGATGGCGATAGCGGCGAGGTTTTCCTCGGCCAACTCGGGATCGAAACCGAGCGGCCACAGTCGCTCCTTGCCGAGGTCGAGACATGGCGCCGCAATAGGGCCAAAGAGGGACGGCACGCCGAACTTGGCGCAGCGGAATGACATAAGCGGACCACCTGAATTTGCCTGACTTCGCCACCAAGGGGAGGTGTCGCGCCGGGGGTGACAACGGGCTTGATTGTGACAGTATTATATAGGTTTGTCGCCGCGGGCTGATGGTCGGGCCCCGTTCGCCATTCGCTTTGCCACGGCACTTAATCCACTGCATGGAAAGCGCGGCGCCGCCTCAGCGCGTGAGACCGTGGCGTATGACTGGAGTCGATTGTGGTTGCGAGCAAGTCGGTGGAAACGGGAAAGGAGATCGAGCTGAAACTCGAGCTCGATCCGACCGATGCTTTTCAGGTCAAGTCGGATCCGTTGCTCGCCTCCAAGACTCTCGGCGCGCCGGTGGAACAGCGGCTCGTCTCGACCTATTTCGACACTCCCAATCACGCACTCGCCAAGGCCGGGGTGTTCCTGCGCGTCCGCGAGAGCGAGGGCCGCTATGTCCAAACCGTCAAGTCCATGGCAAGCAAGGCCGATCTCATCGAGCGTTCCGAGTGGGAACAGGAGATCGCCGACTCTTCTCCCGATCTTGACGTCGCCGATGGTTCGCCGCTTCGCTCTGTGCTGACCGGCGGTCGCCGATCGTCACTTCGGCCGATCTTCGTGATGAATATGCAGCGGACCCTTCGCCGCGTTATCCATGGCGGCTCGACCATCGAGGTTGCTCTTGACGAGGGTGAAATTCTGGCCGGCGCACGTACGGCGCCAATCAGCGAGGTCGAGCTTGAGTTGAAAGAGGGCGACGCTGCGCAGCTTTTTTCGCTTGCTCGCGCGCTGTGCGAAACGGTCCCACTCAGGCTTGCCGTCAAGACCAAGGCCGAACGCGGCTTCGAGCTTCTGTCGCAGGAGGATTTCACCGTCGAGAAGGCGGGCGACGTCGATATCAAGCCGGTCATGACGGCTGCGCAGGCGTTCCGGGCGATCGCCCGAAATTGCCTCAGGCAAATTATCGTCAATGAGCGCGCAGTGTTCGCCGGTCGCGCCGAGGCCCTGCATCAGATGCGCGTCGGCCTACGGCGCCTGCGCGCCGCGATTTCGATCTTCTCCGACGCGCTGGCCGATGGCAGCGACGAGCCGATCAAGGACGACCTGAAATGGATCACGCAGGAGCTTGGTCCGGCGCGCGACCTCGACGTGTTCGCCGCCGACGTGCTGAAGCCGCTGCAAAAAGCACGGCCCAAGGACCCGGGCGTGAAGGCGGCTCTCCGCGATTTCGAGGAACGCCGCAAGGCGGCTTATGCCCGAGCGATCGACTCGCTCAGATCGGAGCGCCATCGCAAGGCCTTACTCAGCCTTGCCGAGTGGATCGAGGTGGGGGGCTGGGCCTCGAGCCAAGCGGCGCAGGGTCCCATCGTCGAGCGCGCGAGCGCCGAACTCGCCCGTTTGCGCAAGGGAATCAGGAAGCGCGGCAAGGATCTTCGCCAGCTCAGCGCGGCTGAGCGCCACAAGCTCCGCATCCGCGCGAAGCGCCTCCGCTATGCCACCGAGTTCTTTGCCAGCACCTTCCCCGGCGAACGCAACATCAAGCGTCGAGACGAACTGCTCTCCGCGCTCAAGGATCTACAGGACGCGCTCGGCGGCCTGAATGATCTCGAGACCCGCCACGGTCTGATGGGCCGGGCGGAAGGTGACGGGGTTGCGCCGGAGATGCAGGCGGCCATTCCCGATCCCGCGCGCGAAGAAGCCTCGCGCGCAAGGTTCCTCGCCGACGCCGAAAGGGCCTTTGCCCGGTTTGCAGACGCCAAGGCGTTCTGGGACGAGTGACCGGCTATTCGACGATGTGGTGCTTGCCGAGGGGCTTCACCGTGCTCGCCTGGAGTCCTTTTTCACCTTCTTGCTCGGCGAGGACCAGGCTCACCTCGTTCCCCACCTCAAGCTTGTAGAAATCGGCGCCGACAACGCTGTTACGGTGGAAGTAGACCTCATCGCCCTCCGCCGTGGTGATGAAGCCGTAGTCGTCGAAAAGATTTTCGATTTTGCCGTGGGCCGGCGCGGTGTGGTTCTTCACGCCGCCGCGCATCTTCCGCGCCTGATCCTCGAGGCGCCTGACTGCGGCATCGAAGGCGTCGCGCAGCGCCACATACACGTCCTCGTGCGCATGATTGATCGGCTTGGCGCGATCGATCACCACATTCTTGCCTGGCAGGCTGATCTCGATGCGCACGTCGTAGAGTTTGCCCTTGTGATGGTGCCGGTGCGGCGCCTCCACCACGACGGTGCAGCCGATGATGCGGTCGTGGAAACGCTCGAGCTTGGCCGCCTTCTCGCGGATGCGAGCTTCGACGGCGGGGGAGGGGTCCATGTTACGAAAGCTGATTTGCAGCGGAATCTGCATGGCGCGCTCCTTCTCGTTGATACGTCGTCAACTCTAACATGAGTGAAGTCGCTAAAGGTTCATTGAGTTGCATCAAGGCGCCATGCCTTGGAATTTCAGGACTCGATCTTGACCGGCATCAAGGCCGAAATGCGGGGCCCCGCGCACTGACTATTGTGCGTGGAGAGCGGTAGGGAGCGATGCGAGGATTGTCGATGCGACTCGTCAAGGTCCTGCTTCCCGTCAATCAGCATGGCACGACGGAGTCTTCTGCGGCCCTCGCCTTCGGCCTGGCCGGCCGTTCCGGCGCTGCTGTGGAGGTATTGCATGCCTACCCGTCGCCGGCCGACCGTCTGCCGTATGCGACCGAGCTGAGCCCGGCCTATTTTGAGGAGTTGATCGACGTCGGAAAAAAGCAGGTCGAGCTCGAGCAGCGCCAGGCCCACTCCTGGTTTACAGCCTTATCGCAACGCTTGCCCAACGTTCGCGCCGCCTTTCTGCCCATCGAGGGACCGGTGACGCACAGCGTGGCGACGCGGGCGAAAGCCGCCGATTTTGCCGTCTTGCCCGCAATCGGCGCGCACGAGGACCTGTTCTTCGCGCTCGCGCGCGATGCCGCCCTGTTCAATTCGGGCCGCCCGATTATCGTGGTGCCGGAGGACGCGCGGGGCGTCGAGGCGAGCAGCGTGGTCGTTGCCTGGAAGGACACCGTCGAGGCGGCGCGCGCGCTTGCCGCCGCGCGCCCGTTCCTCGCGGCAGCGAAGCAGATCAAGCTCGTGAGCGTCGCCGAATATCAAAACCGTGATGATACGCTGGCGATGATGGCGGACTACTTGAAGCAGTCCGGTCTCGGCGTCGAACTCGAGACGGCGGCTGCACATGGGAAAGATGTGGGTGAAGTGCTCGTCGATCTGTCCGACGGCGAGAACAGACTTCTCGTCATGGGCGCGTATGGCCATTGGCGCTGGCGCGAATATGTGCTCGGCGGCGCCACCCGGCACGTTTTGCGTCACGCCAAAGTGCCGGTGCTAATGTCGCATTAGTGATGCGTAAGCGTGCGATGGAGGCGGCCCCATGGACGCTGCCAATCCCATGACGGCAGAGGCACTGCCGTGGAACGTTCCGCGCGACGATCTGCTCCGCGCGTTGCGCACCACGCCCGAGGGCTTGAGCGAGCGCGAAGGCAAACTTCGGCTTGCCCGATATGGGCCCAACGACGCTCTCCTTCGCCGGCGCACCCCCCTATGGCGTCAGATCGTCGATCGTCTCAGTAATCCTCTCATTTTGATTCTTCTCTTCGCGAGCGGGCTCTCGGCGTGGACGGGTGACGTGACGAGCTTTGCGATCATCGCCGTGATCATTCTCCTGAGCGTCGCGCTCGATGTGGTACAGCAGCGGCGCGCCGAACATACCGTCGACGCGCTGCGCCGCTCGGTCGGTCTGAAGGCGCAAGTGCAACGAAGCGGAAAAAGCCGGGAAATTGCCGTCGATCAGCTCGTGCCCGGCGATATCGTCGAGATGAAGGCCGGAGCCATAGTGCCGGCGGACTGCCGCTTGATCGCGGGGCGCGACTGCTTCGTCAACCAAGCCCTGCTCACCGGAGAGTCGTTTCCCGTCGAGAAGCAGCCGGTCGAGCTGGCGTCTCCGACCGAAGACATCTCGACGGCGGCGAACTTCCTGTTCATGGGCACTTCGGTGATCAGCGGTACCGCGCGCGCGCTCGTGTGCCGCACCGGGCGCGCCACCGAGCTGGGCGGCCTCGCCGGCGGGATGACCGCTCAGCGGCCTGCCGATGCCTTCGCCCAGGGAATTCGCCGGTTCGGCTTTCTCATGCTGCGCCTGACGATCTTTCTTGTCTTGTTCGTCATCGCCACGAATGCCGTCTTTAACCGGCCCTGGCTCGAATCGCTCCTCTTTGCGCTTGCGCTTGCCGTCGGCCTGACCCCCGAGCTCCTGCCGATGGTGGTCACGGTGACCCTTGCCAATGGTGCAAGACGGCTGGCTCAACGCCGCGTGATCGTCAAACGGCTTGCCGCCATCCACGATCTTGGAGCGATGGACGTGTTGTGCACCGACAAGACCGGGACTCTGACCGAAGCGGAGATTCGTCTCGCCGGCCACATCGACGCACATGGCGAGGACAGCAAGGAGGTGCTGCGGCTCGCCTACCTCAACAGCGCGTTCGAGAGCGGCATCAAGAGCCCGCTCGACGATGCGATTCTGGCACATGAAAAACTGGACGTGGGCGCGTGGCACAAGATCGACGAGGTGCCGTTCGACTTCGAGCGCCGCCGCGTGTCGGTGCTCGTCGATGACGGCTCCCGCCGCCTCCTTGTGGTGAAAGGCGCACCCGAGGACATCATCGCCCTGTCGGTCGACTACGAGACGGGCGCGGGCGAATGTCTGCCGCTCGAGCCACAAATGCGCGACAGCCTTGTACAACGCTTCGAGGCGCTCGGGGAGGAAGGCTATCGCGTCCTCGGCATCGCCTCCCGGTCTTTGGCCAGGGATCACGAGAGCGCGGCCATACGCGACGAGACGGCGCTGACATTTGCGGGCTTCGTTATTTTCATCGACCCTCCCAAGGCCGATTCGGCCGACGCCATCCACGCGCTCGCCGAGATCGGCGTCGAGGTTAAGATCCTGACCGGCGACAACGAGCGAGTCGCGCGCCATATCTGCACGGCGATCGGCGTCACCGTCGAAGGCGTGCTCACCGGGCAGGAGCTTGCGACCATGTCAGCCGAATCGCTCCGCGCGCGGCTTCCGTCGGTCAATCTCTTCTGTCGCATCACGCCGCAGCAAAAGGAGCGCGTGCTGCTCGCCTTGAAGCATAGCGGCAAGGTCGTGGGCTTCCTCGGCGACGGCATCAACGACGCCTCGGCTCTTCACGCTGCGGACGTCGGCATTTCCGTCGACGGTGCCGCTGACGTTGCCAAGGAGGCGGCCGATCTCGTCCTGCTCGAGCACGATCTCAGCGTGGTGCACGACGGCATCATCGAAGGCCGGCGGACCGTCGAGAACGTCACCAAATACATTCTGATGGGGTCCAGCTCGAACTTCGGCAACATGTTCAGCATGGCAGGTGCGGCATTATTCCTGCCCTTCCTGCCGATGCAGCCGACCCAGGTGCTGCTCAATAATCTGCTGTACGACATCTCCGAGGTCGGCGTGCCGTTCGACAATGTCGATGCCGAAGCCATTCGGCAACCGATGCGTTGGGATATAGAGTTCATTGAACGCTTTATGCTGCTGCTCGGCCCGGTCAGCTCGCTGTTCGACTTCCTTACCTTCTTCGTCTTGCTCAAGCTGTTCGGCGCGAGCGAGCCGATGTTTCAGACCGG
>Ga0070741_10007470_pt1 | contig 22578 bp, 23 predicted proteins | sample Coa_R1_4_FD_66440 | JGI IMG/M metagenome (GOLD analysis project Ga0070741, IMG submission 66440) | Surface soil microbial communities from Centralia Pennsylvania, which are recovering from an underground coalmine fire - Coalmine... | ecosystem: Environmental > Terrestrial > Soil > Unclassified ... | reverse complement strand
TCAACGAGCCGACCGCGGCCGCGCTCGCGTACGGGCTCGACAAGGAGGGCGCCGACCAGACGATCCTCGTCTTCGACCTCGGCGGCGGCACGTTCGACGTGTCGATCCTCGAGCTCGGCGAGGGCGTCTTCGAGGTGAAGGCGACCTCGGGCGACAACCACCTCGGCGGCGACAACTTCGACAAGGCGATCGTCGACTGGATGGTCGCCGAGTTCAAGAAGGACCAGGGCATCGACCTGTCGCAGGACCGGATGGCTCTCCAGCGCCTCTACGAGGCGGCGGAGAAGGCGAAGATCGAGCTCTCGTCGACGATGACGACGCAGATCAACCTCCCGTTCGTCACCGCGACGCCCGAGGGCCCGAAGCACCTCGACCTGCAGCTGACGCGCGCGAAGCTGAACGAGCTGAGCGCCGACCTGCTCGAGCGCACGGTCGGTCCGACGAAGCGCGTGCTCGAGGACGCGGGCCTGACCGCGGACAAGATCGACCACGTCGTCCTCGTCGGCGGTATGACCCGCATGCCGGCGGTCCAGGAGAAGGTCAAGGAGCTGACCGGCAAGGACCCGCACAAGGGCGTGAACCCGGACGAGGTCGTCGCCGTCGGCGCCGCGATCCAGGCCGGCGTCCTCCGCGGCGAGGTCAAGGACGTGCTCCTGCTCGACGTGACCCCGCTCTCGCTCGGGATCGAGACGAAGGGCGGCGTCTTCACCAAGCTGATCGAGCGGAACACGACGATCCCGACCAAGAAGTCGGAGGTCTTCTCGACGGCCGAGGACAACCAGCCGGCGGTCGAGATCCACGTCCTCCAGGGTGAGTCGGAGATGGCCTCCTACAACAAGACCCTCGGCAAGTTCCAGCTCGTCGGCATCCCGCCGGCGCCGCGCGGGACGCCGCAGATCGACGTCGCGTTCGACATCGACGCGAACGGGATCATCCACGTCTCGGCGAAGGATCTCGGCACCGGGAACGAGCAGCAGATCAAGATCGAGGGCGGCTCGGGCCTGAAGGCGGAAGAGGTCGAGCAGATGATCAAGAACGCGGAGGCGCACGCCGACGAGGCGCACCGCCTGCGCGAGATCGCCGACGCGAAGAACCACGCGGAGGCGCTCGTCTACGCGACCGAGAAGAGCCTGAAGGAGCACCGCGAGTCGCTCGACGAGGCCGAGGCCTCGACGATCGAGGGGCGGATCATGGAGCTCAAGCAGGCCCTCGACGGCGACGACGTGGGCGAGATCCGCTCCAAGACGGACGCGCTGCAGGAGGCCTCGCACAAGCTGGCCGAGGCGGTCTACGCCAAGGCGAGCGCGGCGCAGGCCGCGAGCGGCGGCAACGGTGCCTCCGAGGCCGCCTCGGACGACGAGGTGATCGAGGACGCCGAGGTCGTGGACGAGGAGGCCCCGACGAGCTGATGACCGATCCGAAGGTCACGCGTAAGGCAGGGACAGACCCCTCGGAGGCTGGAAGCGGCGCCGGCGAAGCCGGCGCCGCCCGGCCGGAAGACCGGGGCGCCAAAGGCACCCCAGGGGCTGGAAGCGGCGCCGGCGAAGCCGGCGCCGCCCGGCCGGAAGACCGGCGCGCCGGAGGCGCGCCTGGGGAGGGGTCTGTCCCTGACGTGGAGGCGCTCGAGAAGGAGCGCGACGAGTACCTCGACTCGCTCCAGCGGCTGAAGGCCGAGTTCGACAACTTCCGCAAGCGGACGGCGCGCGAGCACGAGTCGATGTCCGCGCGCGCGAACGAGGCGCTGCTCAGGGAGCTGCTCCCGATCCTCGACGACCTCGAGCGGGCGCTCGAGGCGGCAGAGGAGGCTCCCCGCAGCGCCGACGAGCGAAGCTCGTCGGCGCGCACTGAAAATCGTGGGTCGGCGAAGCTCGAGGAGGGCGTCCGGCTTGTCCAGCGCTCGCTCGTCGAGGTGGCGCGCAAGCACGGGCTCGAGGAGATCGAGACGAACGGCGCCTTCGACCCGCACGTCCACGAGGCGCTGCTGGCGCAGCCGGCAGAGGACGCCGAGTCCGGCTCCGTGCTGCAGGTGCTGCAGAAGGGCTACCGGCTCGGCGATCGCGTGCTCCGCCCCGCCCGGGTGGTGGTGGCCGAGTGAAGAATCCGTACGAGACCCTCGGCGTCGCGAAGAACGCCACGGCGGACGAGATCAAGAAGGCGTACCGCAAGCTCGCCCGCCAGTACCACCCGGACAAGAACCCCGGGGACAAGGCGGCGGAAGAGCGCTTCAAGGACGTCCAGAACGCGTACGACCTGCTCTCCGACCCGGAGAAGCGGCAGCAGTACGACCGCTTCGGGTCGGCGAACGGGCGCGGTCCTGGGGGCGGCGGGTTCACCTGGACGACGACCGAGGGCTTCGACTTCGGCGACCTCGGCGATCTGCTCGGCGGGATGTTCGGCGGCGGCCGGTTCGCCGGCGGCGGGCAGCCGGAGTCGCGCGCACAGCGCGGGAACGACGTCGAGGTGCAGGTCAACCTCTCCTTCGAGGACGCGCTCCAGGGCGTCGAGACGAAGATCCCGGTCACGCTCGAGGTCGCCTGCCACACGTGCGGCGGCTCCGGCGCGAAGCCCGGGACGGCGCCGAAGGTCTGCCCGCAGTGCGGCGGCCGCGGAGTCGTCGCCGAGAGCCAGGGCTTCTTCGCGCTCTCGCAGCCGTGTCCGCGCTGCCGCGGCAACGGCACCGTGATCGAGGAGCCGTGCGCGACCTGCCGCGGCACGGGCCGGGAGCGGCGGACGAAGCGCTACACGGTGAAGATCCCGGCCGGCGCCAAGGACGGCACGCGCATCCGCCTGAAGGGCAAGGGCGAGGCCGGCTGGAACGGCGGCCCGGCCGGCGACCTCTACGTCGTCACGCGCGTCGAGCCCTCGAGGACGTTCCACCGGCGCGGCGACGACCTGCTCGTCGACGTGCACGTGCCGTTCAGCGACGCTGCGCTCGGCACGACCGCGTCCGTGCCGACGCCCGTCGGCGGCCAGGTGTCGGTGAAGATCCCCGCGGGCTCGGAGGACGGGAAGCTGCTGCGCCTGCGCGGCAAGGGCGCGCCGCACCTGAAGGGCTCCGGCAAGGGCGACCTGATCGCGCGCGTGAAGATCGACGTCCCGAAGAAGCTGTCGAAGAAGGAGCGCGAGCTGCTCGAGCAGCTGAAGGAGGCGCGGCGGTGACGACCCCCGAATACGACCGCCCGCGCTACATGATCTCGGTCGCGGCCGACCTCGTCGGCATGCACCCGCAGACGCTGCGCATCTACGAGTCGAAGGGGCTCGTCCGCCCGGGCCGGACGCCCGGCGGGACGCGGCTCTACTCCGAGCACGACCTCGACCGGCTGCGGCTGATCCAGCGGCTGACGACGGAGCTCGGCCTCAACCTCGCGGGCGTCGCGCGGGTGATCGCGCTCGAGGACGAGCTGGCGCAGATGCGTGCACGTTTCGACCGCCTCGAGCGGGAGATGCGGCAGGCGATCGACCAGGTGCACAAGCAGTACCGCCGCGACCTCGTCCTCTACCGCGACGGGCAGAGCAACTTCCCCGCCAGGGTCGGGAGGGATCAGTGAGCGGCTACCTGAGCACGCTTCAGGCCGAGCAGGTACGGCATCCCGCGACCGAGCGTCACGACCGTCTCGCCGACCCGCGCGCCGAGCGTGGGCGCCTCGACCTGCGGCTCGCCGAGCTCGATGAAGTAGGCGCGGACGGCGCCCAGCCCTTCGAGCTCCTGGTCGACCGCGCGTGCCTCCCCGACGGAAGCGCCGTCGTAGAGCTCCTCGGAGAGAAGCGCGTACTCCGGCACCGGGACGGCGTTCTTCAGCAGCCGGTGGACGAGGATGACGGGCACGCCGGCGAGCGACTTCCGGTCGCGGATCGTCCGCTCCGAGACCTCGCCGATGTGCGCGACGCACTTGAGCCTGAGCTCGGCGGCCTGCGCGCAGCCCGCGCAGGGGCAGAGGTTCGAGACGATCCGGTGCCGGGTCTCGTGGAAGGCGCGATGCATGGCGAGGGCAGCGTGCTTCGCGCGCGCGGCCGCCGCACCGCTCTCGTCCTCCGGCCTGGCGAAGAAGGCCGCGTCGCCCTCGATCTCGATCAGCTCCAGCTCCGGGGCGGCGTCGATAACGGCGTCGAGCAGCCGGTGGATGTTCGCCTGGGCGTGCGCGGCGCCGATCCCGTGCAGCGTCATGTACTTCGTGAAGCCCCCGATGTCCGCGATCAACAGCAGGGCTCGGGACTCAGACATCGAGAGGAATCATGGATTTCAACAAGCTGACCATCAAGAGCCAGGAGGCGGTCGCGGCCGCGCAGGAGCGCGCGCGCCGCCTCGGCAACCCGGAGCTCTACCCCGAGCACCTGACGCTCGCGCTCCTCGACCAGGAGCTGCCGCAGGCGCTCGTCCCCGACCCGGCCGCGCTGCGCGCGCAGACCGAGGCCGCGCTCGCGCAGAAGCCGCGCACGCAGGGGATGGCGCAGCAGCCGAGCGCCTCCGCGGCGTTCTCGAAGGTGCTCGACCGCGCGTTCGACGAGGCGCGGAAGCTCGAGGACGACTACGTGTCGACGGAGCACCTGCTGCTCGCGCTCGACGTCGTCCCGCGCGAGCAGCTGCTCGCGAAGATCGCGGAGGTGCGCGGCGGCCAGCGGGTCACCTCGCAGGACCCCGAGGGCAGCTACCAGGCGCTCGAGAAGTTCGGCCGCGACCTGACCCAGCTCGCCGAGCAGGGGAAGCTCGATCCGGTGATCGGGCGCGACGAGGAGATCCGCCGCGTGATCCAGGTGCTCTCGCGGCGGACGAAGAACAACCCGGTGCTGATCGGCGACCCGGGCGTCGGGAAGACAGCGATCGCCGAGGGCCTCGCCCAGCGGATCGTCGCCGGCGACGTGCCCGAGGGCCTGAAGGGGAAGCGCGTGTGGGCGCTCGACATCGGCGCCCTGCTCGCCGGCTCGAAGTACCGGGGCGAGTTCGAGGAGCGGCTGAAGGCGGTCCTGACAGAGATCAAGAACGCCGAGGGCGAGATCGTCCTCTTCATCGACGAGCTGCACACGATCGTCGGCGCGGGCGCGGCCGAGGGCGCGGTCGACGCCGCGAACATGCTGAAGCCGATGCTCGCGCGCGGCGAGCTGCGCTGCATCGGCGCGACGACGCTCGACGAGTACCGCAAGCACATCGAGAAGGACGCGGCGCTCGAGCGGCGCTTCCAGCCGATCTTCGTCGGGGAGCCGTCGGTCGCGGACACGATCGCGATCCTGCGCGGGCTGAAGGAGCGATACGAGGCGCACCACGGCGTGCGGATCCGGGACGCCGCGCTCGTCGCGGCCGCGGTGCTGTCGGATCGCTACATCGCCGACCGCCAGCTCCCGGACAAGGCGATCGACCTGGTCGACGAGGCCGCGTCGCGCCTGCGGATGGAGATCGACTCCTCGCCGATCGAGCTCGACGAGGCCGACCGCCGCGTCCGCCAGCTCGAGATCGAGCTCGCCGCGATGGGGAAGGAGTCGAAGGACGTGCGCGAGCCGGTCGAGCGCGAGCTCGCCGAGGCGAAGGCGCGCCGCGACGAGCTCGCCGCCCGCTGGGCGAAGGAGAAGGAGGCGCTCGAGCGCGTCAAGGAGATCACGCGCCGGATCGACGAGCTGAAGATGGAGGCCGAGCGCGCCGAGCGCGTCGGCGAGCTGCAGCGGGTGGCCGAGATCCGCTACGGCGAGCTGCCCGCGCTCGAGAAGGAGCTCGAGGAGCGCCAGGCGCCCGAGAGCCCGATGGTCAAGGAGGAGGTCGACGAGGACGACGTCGCTGCCGTCGTCGCACGCTGGACCGGGATTCCGGTCGAGAAGCTGCTCGAGGGCGAGACCGAGAAGCTCGTGCACATGGAGGAGCGGCTACACGAGCGCGTCGTCGGCCAGGACGAGGCGGTGTCCGCGGTCGCGAACGCGCTGCGCCGCGCCCGCACCGGCCTGCAGGACCCGAACCGGCCGATCGGCTCCTTCGTCTTCCTCGGCCCGACCGGGGTCGGGAAGACGGAGCTCGCGCGCGCGCTCGCCGAGTTCATGTTCGACGACGAGCGCGCGATGGTCCGGCTGGACATGTCCGAGTACCAGGAGCGGCACACGGTCGCGCGGCTCGTCGGCGCGCCGCCCGGCTACGTCGGCTACGAGGAGGGCGGGCAGCTGACCGAGGCCGTCCGCCGGCGCCCCTACTCGGTCGTCCTCCTCGACGAGATCGAGAAGGCCCACCCCGAGGTCTTCGACGTGCTGCTGCAGATCCTCGACGACGGTCGCCTGACCGACGGCCAGGGCCGCACCGTCGACTTCCGGAACACCGTGATCGTGATGACCTCGAACATCCGCTCTGCGGAGGCGCTGCGCGACGTCTTCCGGCCCGAGTTCTTGAACCGGATCGACGAGATCGTCGAGTTCCACGCGCTCTCGCGCGAGCAGCTCGGGGAGATCGTCGAGCTGCAGCTGGCGCAGCTGCGGCGGCGGCTGGCCGAGCGCGGGCTGTCGCTCGAGCTGACGGACGCGGCGAAGGAGGCGGTCGCCGAGGCCGGCTGGGACCCGACCTACGGCGCGCGGCCGCTGAAGCGCGCGCTCCAGCGGCTGGTCGAGAACCCGCTCGCGCTGCGGCTGCTCGAGCAGGAGTTCGACGAGGGCGACACCGTCCGCGTCGACGCGCGCGACGGGGAGCTCGTCTTCGAGAAAGCCGCGGGCGCCGTTGCGGCCGCGGCGTAGGCAGAGGTAGACCAGGGACAGACCCCTCGGGGTCTGTCCCTGCCGTCGCTTACGCCTCGGCGTCGCCGCCGTCCGGGCGCGGCCGCTCCTCGAAAGCGTGGTCGTCGGCGGGGAGGACGCGGTAAGGCATCGCCCGGATGATCGCAGGGTACGCTCGCGCCGTGCTACGGATCCAGGACCTGACGTTCGCCCAGCTCCTGCTCTGGATCGTCTTCGGCGCAGCGCTGGCGATGTGGGTCTTCTGGCACGCGAGCAAGCACGGCAGCCGGCACGCGACCGCGTGGGGGATCGCGACGTTCCTCCTCCTCTGGATCGGGCTCGTCGCCTACTACGGCCATTACCTGATGACGCGGCGGCGGTACTGATGGCCCGACCCGTTCGCGCGCAGGCGGTGCCGCGCCGGCCGGAGCCCCGTCCCGAGCCGCTCCCGCCGGAGCGGCGGACGCTCGGGCAGCTGGTCGCGGAGACGATCGCCTTCTACCAGCGCAACTTCTTCCAGTCGCTGCCGCTGGGCGTGTCTGTCGCCGCCCTGACGCAGCTCACGTTTCCCTTCGGCCGCCATATCACCGAGCCGCGCGGCCACCCGCCGCCGCGCTGGTTCCACGAGCCGAAGTCGCTCCTCGGCGGCGGCCTGGAGACGACGATCGCGCTCGGGTCGCTGCTGCTGACCGTCTCGTACATCGCCGCGATCGTCCTCGTCACGCGCGTGCGACCGGACCCGCGGCGCGTCCTGACCGCATACGCCCTCGGGGTGCTGATCTTCCTGCCCGCGCCACTGCTGGCGTCGGTGCTCGGCCTGCTCGCGTTGCCGGCGCTCGCCTACCTCGCGCTGCTCGGGTGGGCCGTGCCCGCAGCGCTCGTCGAGGGCACCGGGTTCCGGCAGTCGTTGCGACGTTCGGTCCAGCTCGGGCGCGCCGACTACGTTCACGCGCTCGGCGGCCTCGCCACGCTCGTGATCGTCTTCTACGTGATCCGCCTGATGCTCGCGCTCCTCCTCCGCGGCGGCGGTGAGATCACCGAGCGCTCGGCGGCGGCCTGCGCCGACCTCGTGCTCTCGCCGATGCTGTTCGTCGGCTCGGCGCTCCTCTACCTCGACCAGAGAGCACGGTGTCGGGGACAGGCTCAGGCCGATCGGCGAGAGCGTGCGCGGAAAGCATGAGCCTGTCCCCGACGCTGTTCTACTAAGGTCCGGCACTCGACGGAAGGAGACGTGAGATGCCGAAGTACGTGATGCTGTCGACGCTGACGCCGAAGGGGACCCAGACGCTGCAGGCGAATCCCGACCGGCTCAAAGAGGTCAACCGCGACGTGGAGGAGCTCGGCGCAAAGGTGCTCCACCAGTGGTGCGTGGTCGGCGCCTACGACTTCCTGAACGTCGTCGAGGCCCCGGACGCGATGACGATGGCGAAGGTGTCGGTTGCGCTCGGCGCGCGCGGGAGCATGCGGTTCCAGACGTACGAGCTGGTGGAGATCGACGACCTGCTCGCGCAGCTCTCGCAGTAGGTGCTCCTCCTCCTCGCGCGGCACGCCGAGTCGGTTCTCAACCACGAGCGGCGCGTCAACGGCGACCCGCACGTGGTCGTGCCGCTGACCGAGCAGGGGCGCGAGGAGGCGAGGCGGCTCGGCGCGCAGGTCGCGAACATCGAGATCGACCTTTGCGTGCATACCCGGTTTCCGCGCACGCGCGAGACCGCCGAGCTCGCGCTCGCCAGCCGCGAGGTGCCGTCGGTCGTGGAGCCGCGGCTCGACGACGTCAAGCTCGGCGACCTCGAGGGCCTGCCGATCGAGCGGTACCGCGAGATCAAGCGGGAGCTCGGCCGCAAACGGCCGTTCCCCGGCGGCGAGAGCCTCGACGACGCGGCGCGGCGCTACGCGGGCGCCTTTCGGTCGCTCGTGGAGCGGCCGGAGAGGCGCATCCTCGTCGTCTGCCACGAGATACCGGTGCGGTACGCCCTGAACGCGGCCGCGGGCTCCGACGAGCTCGACGGCCCGCCGTTCCACGACCTGCCGAATGCCGTGCCGTTCCTGTTCGACGCAGAGCTGCTGGCGCGCGCCGCCGGCCGGATGGAGCAGCTGGCAAGCTAGGCCGTCATGGACGGCGAGGGGCGGAACCGCGGGCGGCTTCGGTCGTTCCTGCTCGGTGGACTCGTCGGCGTCTCCGCCGGCATCGCGGCAGCCCGGCGGAAGCGCGAGCCGAAACGCCGCACGCCGGCCGGTCTTGCTGCGTTCGAGCAGGCGCCGTGCTACGAGGAGACCCTCGAGCGCGAGCGGACGACGACCCGCACCTGAGCGCGACGGATCGTCGCGTAGTTGATGTCGGCATCGCCCATCGCGAGCGACTTGCCGATCAGCTCGGCCTTGCGCGCGTCGTCGAGGTAGCGCGAGACCGTGCGAGTCGGGCGGCGAGTCCGGATGATCAGGTACGGCCCGTACACGCGACCCTCGAACTCCGAGCGTGGGAACGGTAGGCGGAGCTCGATCCGCGTGCGCTTGACGTAGTTGTTGTTGTCGCCTGCGTCGAAGACGAAGACGCCGCGGCCGAGCGGCTTCTTCGCGTCGTCGATCGTCTCCAGCGCGAGCTTCGGGTCGGCGCGCGGAACGACGAGGCGCGAGACGCCGGAGCGGTCACGCTCCCACGCCGCGAGGTAGAGCGGCTCGTACGCGAAGAGGACGTCGTCGGGCCGCGAGGTGGCGGCCAGCCACTCCGCCGCGTCGGCGCGAGCGTGCACGCGCACGGGGCTCTCGCGCTTGAACAGCGCCGGAGTCTTGTGCCACCCCCACGCGATCTCGAGCGGGAGGATCGCCGCGACGAGCAGGCCGGCCACCCAGACGCGCGGCGACAGCGCGAAGATGCCGAGCGCGGTCGCGAGCGAGAGGAACGGCAGCAGGAAGATCAGGTGCCGCGACTCCGGCGCGGAGTTCCCGCCGAAGCGCCCGACGAGGAAGAAGAGCGTCGGCGTCAGCGCCACGCAGGTCACGAGCAACGCCGACTGCGGGCGGTCGCTCGCGAGCCTGGCGATCCCGAGCAGGGCGAGGACGAGGACGAGGATCAGCGCCGCCGTGTAGCCCGTCGACGCGTCGCCGGCGACGTGCCATAGGTAGCCGAAGACCTCACGCGGCGTGCGGAGCTTCCCGCCGCCGCCGCCGACGCCGACGTCGAAGCGGCTCGCGAGGACGAGGCTGCTTCGCCAGAGCGGGATCGCGAGGACGAGGACGGCCGCGAACGCCGGTACCGCCTGGCGAAAGCGGCGGCGCGTGACGAGGACGTAGAGGCCCTGAGAGCCGAGCACGAGCGCGCCGTACGGGTGCGCGGCGATCGCGAGCAGCATGACCACCGCCCACCCGATCCACGCCCGCCCGCCGCGGTCGAGAGCGCGGAGCAGAAGGAGGTACGACAGCGTCGAGAGGAAGAGGAACAGGCTGTACATCCGGGCGTAGATCCCGTGGAAGAGCAGGAGCCAGCTCCCGGCGGCGAGGGCCGTCGCTGCAAGCGCGGGCCCCCGCCCGGCGAGCCGCCGGCCGAGGAGGGCGATCGCGGGCAGGCTCCCGACCGCGAACAGGGCGGACAGGAAGCGCATCGTGTGCAGGCCGCCGCCGGCGTGCGCGACGAGCCAGGCGAGCAGGAAGTGGAGCGGCGCGCCGCCGCGCCTGCCGAGGACCGTGTCGAACATGTCCCCGAGCGGCTGGCGGCCCACGAACAGCGGCAGCGTCTCGTCCTCGTGCGGCGGCCAGCCCGAGAGCTGGACGAGGAGGAACGCGGCCGTGCCGGCCGTGAGCGCGGCCACCCCGGCGCCGAACAGCCGCCGGTCGAGGTCGTGCTCGACCGGCCGGACGACGATGCGAGAGCGGGGCTCGACGGCGGTCTCGGCCACGGGGCCACGCAGATTACGCGGCGTGAGTGGGCGCAGATGCCGGTGCTACCTTTGATCCTCCCGTGCCGATCTACGAGTACCGTTGCCCGAACGGCCACCTGTTCGAGTCGTTCCACCGGATCACGGACCCGGATCCGGAGGTCTGCGAGCTGTGCGGTGCGGGGCCGGTCGTGAAGGTGCTGCACCCGGTGCCGATCCACTTCAAGGGGTCGGGGTTCTACTCGACCGACTACGGCCGCGGCGCACGAAAGCGCGAGGTCGGCGAGGGCGACGGCGCGGCGAAGAAGGACGAGAAGAAGGACGGCGCCGCGGAGAAGAAGCCCGAGAAGAAAGCCGCCGCCGACAGCGGCTCCGGCTCGTAGGCCCGCTGGGAGGCGCACCGCGCGGTCTCTTCAGACTCGGCGCACAACCGCCACACCCGCGGCACAGCCGGCGAGCTAGCCTCGCCGTAGAGGGTCAGGGGTTCGCCCCCACCCTCGGGTGGGGGCAATGGCCCCCGCGCGCGCCGACCCCATCGCGCCGCGCGCTACCGCACGCCGAGCGTCGCGTTCCCGACGACGCAGCCCGGCCCGAACGCCCCCGATCCCGGCGGCGGCGGCTGCGGCGCCGAGTCGCCGGTGACCATCGCGACGACGGCGCGGTTCTCCTCCGTCGGGACGATGTCGCCGCCGCTCGGCTCGCCGCCGAGCCGGCAGTGCAGGGTCTGCCCGGAGCTCGACCGGAACTTCGTCCAGCCGAGGCCGATGAACCCGTGCGTCGAGATGTCGGTCGAAACCGGCGCCAGCAGGTCGTCGCCGATGAACGGCAGCTCGATCAGCGTGCCGAACCCGGTCAGCTTGCTCGCGACCGCGTTCAGCACCTGCTGGTTGTGCTCCGCGCGCGAGAAGTCCGTGTCGGCGGGGTTCAGCGCGTTCTTCCGAACCCGCGCGTAGATCAGCGCCCGCCGCCCGTCCATGTGCTGCTTGCCCTTCGGGAAGCGCCAGCCATCCCACCGCGAGCAGCGTTCCTCGGTCGGATACGGACAGTCGAACTTGGACACGATCTTCTCCGGAACGTCGATCGTGATCCCACCGAGCTTGTCGATCAGCGACTCGAACTGGCTGAAGTCGACGACGACGACGTGGTTGATCGGCAGCCCGGTGAGGACACGGACGGTCTTGACCGCGAGCGCCGTCCCGCCGATCTGCGTCGCCGCGTTGATCTTGGAGGTCCCGTGCCCCGGGATCTCGACGCGGAGGTCGCGCGGGATCGACAGATATGCGATCCGGTGCTTGTCCGAGTCGACGCGCACGAGCGTGATCGAGTCCGTGCGGTTCGCGGTCTCTCGTCCCTTCAGGCGCGCGTGGTCGGTTCCGAGCAGGAGGATGTCCGTCGCGCCTCCGTTCTGGTCGTCGAGCACCTGCCGCGCCGTTTGCGGGAGGCGCTTGTTCGCGGCGGTGACGCCGTCGCGGAACTGGAAGTAGCTCGCGACCGCCCAGACGAGGACGAGCACGAGGAAGAGCCCGATCACGACCGGGATCCAGCGCAGCCACCGGCGGCTGGGACGGAGCGTGGGCCGTCGACGGCGGCCCGGCTCGTGCTCGGGCGCCGGCTTCGGGAGCTTGGGGACCTTCCCCCTGACGCGGCCGCCGCGGTAGAGCCGATAAGGCTTGTCTCCGGACGGCATCGGGCGGGAAATGCTAGCCGCGTCGTCTGAAGGAACCGGAAACGCGACGCCTGGTGACCGATCCGCTCGCCGCACACCGGCAGCCGGCAGAGGCTCCGCGTCGGGCGGGGTATGGTAGCCGCCGCCTGTGGACCACCGCGTGATCGGCGTCGACGTCGGCGGGACCAAGATCCTCGCCGGCCTCGTCTCCCGCGAGGGAACGGTGCTCGCTCACCGCGAATACGTCACGCCGGTCGCGTCCGAGGAGGCGCTGCTCGACGGGCTGGAGGCGGCGGTGCGCGAGGTCGGCGAGGACGGTGACTTCGGCGCCGTCGGCTTCGGGATTCCGTCGCAGATCGACCAGCGTCACGGCGTCGCGCTCGGCTCGGTGAACGTTCCGCTCCACGGGGTGGCGTTCCGCCAGAAGATGTCCGACCGCCTCGGCGTCCCCGTCGGGATCGACAACGACGCGAACGCCGCCGCGATCGCCGAGTGGACGGCCGGCGCCGGTCGCGGCACGACCGACATGGTCATGCTGACGCTCGGCACAGGAGTCGGTGGAGGCTTGATCCTCGGCGGCAAGCCCTATCGCGGCTGGTTCGGCGCGGGCGCCGAGATCGGCCACATGGTCATCGTCCACGACGGCGTGCCCTGCCGGTGCGGAGGCAACGGCCATCTGGAGTCGTACGTCTCCGGCAAGGCGGCCGACGAGCTCGCCCGCGAGACCTTCGGGCCGGCGGCCGACGCACACCGCCTCGTACGCCTCGCGAACGAGGGCGACGCGCAGGCGCTCGAGCTGCTGAGGGGCGTCGGCGAGAAGCTCGGCTCCGGGATCGCGAGCCTCGTCAACGTCTTCAACCCGGAGGCGATCGTGGTCGGCGGCGGGTTCGCGGCCGCCGGCGACTTCATCTTCGGCCCGGCCAGGGAGGTGTCCGACCGGGAGGTGCTCGTCTCGATCCGCGATTCGTACCGGATCACCCGCGCGCAGCTCGGCACGCTCGCGGGGATGATCGGCGCGGCGATGGTCGCCTTCGAAGCGCTCGACAGCTCGGCCTGATGCCGCTGGCGGTCTGCGCGACGCCGATCGGCAACCTCGAGGACGTCACGCTGCGCGTCCTCCGCGAGCTCCGCGAGGCCGACCTCGTCCTCTGCGAGGACACGCGGCGGACGCGCGTCCTCCTGGAGCGGCACGGGATTACGGCGTCGCTGACGAGCTATCACGAGCACAACGAGGCGGAGCGCACGGCGGAGGTGCTGCCCCGGCTGCAGGCCGGGGCGAGAGTGGCGCTCGTCACGGACGCCGGCCTGCCGGCGATCAGCGACCCCGGCGCGCGCCTCGTGGCAGCGGCCCTCGCAGCCGGGGTGGCGGTGACGGTGCTGCCGGGCGCGTCCGCGGTCGAGACCGCGCTCGTCGCGAGCGGGTTTGCCGCCGAGCGGTACCAGTTCCTCGGGTACCTGCCCCGTGGCGGGGCGGCTCTCGACGCGCTCTGGGAGGAGCTCGCGCGCTGGCCGTGGGCGGTCGTCGCGTTCGAGTCGCCTCGGCGCCTGCCGGCGACGCTCCGGTCGCTGGCGGCCGCTCTGCCGGACCGCGCCGTCGCCGTCTGCCGCGAGCTGACGAAGCAGTTCGAGGAGGTGGTGCGAGGGCCGGCACTCGAGGTGGCGGGCCGTTTCTCCGATCCGCCGAAGGGCGAGATCACGATCGTCGTCGCCGGCGGGGAGCCTGCTCCTCCGGATCTGGCCGAGGCGTCGCGCGCGGTCGCCGATCTCGTCGCCGCAGGCTGCGGCCGACGCACCGCGGCAGAGGTCGTCGCGCGCCTGACGGGAGTCGCCCGGAACAGGCTCTACCGCGGGTCTTTGTGACAAAACTGTAACCACCTTTGACAACGGCGGGAACGTCCTCCTACCATGGAAGCGAATGTTGCCGCGACTGAGAACAATTCTTCTCGCCACCCTCGCTGCGCTCGCGTTCGCCCCGTCCGCAGCGGCCTGGAGCTGGCCCGCGTCCGGGACGGTGCTGCGGCCGTTCCGCCTCGGCCCGGATCCCTACGCCGGCGGGCAGCACCGCGGAGTCGACGTCGGCGGGCAGGAGGGGGAGCCGGTGCTCGCGCCTCGTGCCGGAGTGGTCGCCTTCGCAGGCGCGACTCCTGGCAATGGCCTCACCGTCACGATCCGCACCGACGACGGTTACTCCGTGACCCTCGTCCACCTCGGGTCGATCTCCGTCAAGCGGGACGGAGACGTCGAGGAAGGCGATCCCGTCGGGACGATCCGCCCGTCCGGCGACGCCGAGCTGCACGTGCCGTACGTCCATCTCGGTGTACGGCTGACGAGCGATCCGAACGGCTATCTCGACCCGCTGCGTTTCCTTCCTCCGCGGCCGGCGCCGGCGGCGCCGCCCCCGCCGGCCCCGGCTGCGGCACCCGAGCCGCCCGCCGAGGTAGCGTCCGCGCCGCCTGCACCGGCCCGGCCTGCGCCCGCTCCCGCGGCGCAGGCGCCCGTCGCACCGGCGCCTGCGGCCTCGGCCCCGGCGGCGCCCGCTGCCGTCAGCGTGCCCGACCCCGAGCCGGTCGCCGTTCCTCCACCGGCGGTTCCTTCCCAGGTGCCGCCGCCGGCTTCGGCTTCGCCGGTCGACGAAGATGCGCTTGCTGCCGCCGCGGAGCAGCCGTCGGCGGTCGACGAAGCGCCCGCGCTCACTGTCTCCGCGCGAAAGGCCGCGCGGCTGGAGACGCAGCCGCCTCGCGTTCCGCCCGCACAGAAGCGTCGATCGGTTTCGGCGCCCGCGCATCCGGAGCCGACGGTCGAGGTTTCTGCGGCGTCGCGCCCGACGCCCGCGCACGTGGCGGCGCGCAACCCGGCGACGGCGCCGGCGCCCGCGCGCCGCAGCACGCTCACTTCTCCCGCCGTGGAAGCGCCGCGACCGCCCGACGCGACACCGCGACCGCTGCCGATCTCTGCACAGCCGATCCGTCGCGCGCTGCGCGTGCGTACCGCGACGGTTGCTCCGGCGAGCAGGCGCTCGCTGCTGCCCGCGCCGCTCGTCGTCGTCCTCGCCTGCGCGCTCGGGTGCGCATGCCTGCTCCGCCGGCGACGGCCCGCCGCGGGCGCGGAGGTTGCGCAACAGGGCGCACCTATCATCTCTCCTGATGCGCTTCTACCTGACAACCCCGATCTACTACGTGAACTCGACCCCGCACATCGGGCACGCGTACACGACGATCGCCGCCGACATCCTCGTCCGGCACCACCGCCAGCGCGGCGACGAGACGTTCTTCTTGACGGGCGTGGACGAGCACGCGGACAAGGTTGCGCGGGTGGCGGCCGAGCAGGGGCTCACGCCGCGCGAGTACACGGACGCCATCGTCGGGGCGTGGCAGGAGTTGCCGCGCAGGCTGAACGCCACGAACGACTTCTTCATCCGGACGAGCGATGAGGGCCACAAGCGCTTCGTCCAGGAGTTCCTCCGGCGGATCTACGACAACGGCCGCGGGGACATCTACCAGGACGTCTATGCAGGCTGGTATTGCGTCGGCTGCGAGGCGTTCAAGACCGAGGACGAGCTGGTCGACGGCCGGTGCCCGGATCACGGCACTGAGCCGGAGTGGCTCGAGGAGCGAAACTGGTTCTTCAGGCTCTCCGCCTACCAGGACGAGCTGCTCGCGCTCTACGACCAGCGTCCCGACTTCGTGCTGCCGCACTTTCGCGCGAACGAGGCGCGCAGCTTCATCGAGGGCGGCCTGCGCGACTTCTCGATCAGCCGCGCGACGCAGACGTGGGGCGTGCCGATCCCCTGGGATCCGGATCAGGTCGCCTACGTGTGGGCCGATGCGCTGATCAACTACTTGAGCGCGCTCAGCTACGCGCCGAGCGACGCCGGGAAGGACCTCCTCCGCTTCTGGCCGGCGACGCACCTGCTCGCGAAGGACATCCTGCGCTTCCACTGCGTCTACTGGCCCGCGCTCCTGCTCGCGGCCGGGTACGAGCCGCCGCGCCAGCTGTTCGTCCACGGCTACCTGAACATCGACCAGCAGAAGATCTCGAAGTCGCTCGGGAACGTGATCGACCCGCTCGACCTGATCGACGTCTACGGCGCAGACGCGGTTCGCTTCTGGTGCGCACGCCAGGTCTCGTTCGGCCAGGACGGAAACGTCACGCTCGACTCCTTCCAGGAGCGCTACGACCGCGAGCTCGCGAACGACCTCGGCAACCTCGTCTCACGGACGACGGCGATGATCGCCCGTTACCGCGGCGGCGCGCTCGTCGAGGCGCCGGGCCCGGGTGCGATCGACGCCGACGGGCTGCGTGCCGCGCTCGTCGAGCGTCTCGACCGCTTCGACATCACGGCTGCGCTCGAGGAGATCTGGCAGGCGGTCCGCCGGCTCAACCAGTACGTGGAGGCGAACGCTCCGTGGGAGCTCGCGAAGGACGAGGCGAGGGCTGCCGAGCTCGACGCCGTCCTCTACGACCTCGCCGACGGGCTCTGCTCGGTCGCGGTCGCAGTCTCGCCGTACCTGCCCGACACGGCCCCGCAGATCCTCGCAGCGCTGCGGCAGCCGCCGGGGCTCGCGCTCGATCGCGTCCGCCGCGGGACCGCGGAGGCCGCTGACGGCATCCAGCCTGCAGCGCCGCTCTTCCCGCGCGTCGAGGCGTCGTCGGCAGCGGCGTGATCGACACCCACGCGCATCTCGATGCCCTCGAGGATCCCGAGGCGGCGATCCGCCGCGCCCGCGAAGCGGGCGTCACGCGCATCCTGACGGTCGGGACGACGATCGACGGAGGGCGCGCGGCGCTGGAGCTCGCCGACCGCCACGACGGCGTCTACGCCGTCCTCGGCATCCACCCGCACGAGGCGGGCGCCGAGGGCGGTCGCATCGACGAGCTGGAGGAGCTGCTCGGGCACCCGCGCGCCGTCGCCCTCGGCGAGACGGGCCTCGACTTCTACCGCGACCGCGCGCCGCGCGACCGGCAGCGCATGGTCTTCGCAGCCGAGCTGGCGCTCGCGGAGGAGCTCGGCAAAACGGCCGTCATCCACTCCCGAGCCGCCGACGCCGACACCGCAGATGCGCTCGCGGGCTTCGGCGGAACCGTCGTCCTGCACTGCTTCTCCTCCGCTGCGCTGCTGCCCGTGGCGCTCGAGCGCGGCTACTACGTCTCGTTCGCGGGCAATGTGACCTATCCGAGCGCGTCGGAGCTGCGGCTCGCCGCCACGCAGGTTCCTGCCGAACGGCTCCTCGTCGAGACCGACAGCCCCTACCTCGCTCCGCAGCCCGTTCGCGGACGCCCGAACGAGCCCGCGAACGTCGTGCACACGCTCGCTGCGGTCGCGGAGGCGCGCGGCGACGAGCCCGCCGCGCTCGAGGCGCAGGTCGACGCGAACGCCAACGCCGCCTTCGGGCTGTGACTCGGACCCGCCCGAAGAAGGAGCTCGGCCAGCACTTCCTCGTCGACGAGAACGTCCTCGGCGTGATCGGCCGGCTTGCCGAGCTCGAGCCGGACGACGTCGTGCTCGAGATCGGCCCCGGCCTCGGTGTCCTGACGAGGTACCTGGCCGAACGAGTCGCGCTCGTGCATGCGGTCGAGATCGATCGGTCGCTCGAACCGCACCTGGCCGGGATCCCGAACCTCCGGCTCGAGCTCGGCGACGCGCTTCAGGTCGACCTGGCCGACCTCGAGCCGCCGCCGCGCAAGCTCGTCTCGAATCTGCCCTACAACGTCGCGACGCCGGTCGTGGTCGAGAGCCTCGACGGGTTGCCGGCGCTCGAGCGCTGGTGCGTGATGGTCCAGCGCGAGCTCGCCGACCGCTTCTTCGCGCACCCGGGAAGCAAGGCGTACGGCGCGGTCTCGGTGCTCCTCCAGATCGCAACGGAGCGGACCGGGTTCCACGCCGTGTCGCGCACCGTCTTCCGGCCGGTGCCGAACGTCGACTCGGCGCTCGTCGCCTTCCGCCGCCGGCCGTTGCCGCAGCGCTTCGCGCAGGTGAAACGGCTCGTCGTCGCCTCGTTCGCGCACCGCCGCAAGACCCTGCCGAACTCGCTTGCGCTCGTAGGGCTCGCCTCGCGGGAAGCGGCGGTCGAGGCGCTGGAAGCGCTCGGCCGGCCGGCGGACACGCGCGCCGAAGCGCTGCGCCCTGTCGACTTCGTCGAGCTGGAGCGTCTGCTGCCGTGAAGGCGTACGCGAAGATCAATCTCGCCCTAGTCGTCGGCCCGATCCGACCCGACGGCAAGCACGAGGTGACGACGGTGCTGCAGCGGATCGCACTCGCCGACGACGTCACGCTCCAGCCGGCGCGTGCCCTGCGAGTCACCGGGTTCGAGGACGACACGCTCGTCCGGTCCGCGCTCGAGCGGCTCGCGGAGGCGGCCGGCGTGTCGCCGGCGTGGGCGGTGCGGATCGAGAAGCGCATCCCCGTCGCCGCCGGGCTCGGCGGCGGCAGCTCCGACGCGGCAGCGGCGCTCCGCCTCGCCAACGACTCGCTCGACGAGCCGCTCTCCGCGGACGCTCTCCACCGCATCGCCGCCGACATCGGGGCGGACGTGCCGTTCTTCCTGACGCAGGGCCCTCAGCTCGCCCAGGGTGACGGAACGGAGCTGACGCCCCTCGACCTGCCGCAGCACTACACGGTGCTCGTCGCCGTACCGGCGAACGAGGCGAAGGAATCGACCGCAGCCGTCTACGCTGCCTTCGACGAGCGCGACGGCGCCGCCGGCTACGACGAGCGCCGGGCGAGGCTGATGGCCGCGCTGGCGGCCGGCGACCTCGCGCGCCTCCCGCGCAACGACCTCGCCGCGTCTCCGCTCTCCGCGGAGCTACGCCGTCTCGGGGCCGTCCGCGCAGACGTCAGCGGGGCGGGACCGGCCGTCTATGCCCTCTTCGACGACCCCGACCGGGCCGCCGGCGCACGGGCGCAGATCGAGCCGCTCGGGCGAGTCTGGGTCGGACCGCCAGCGTGGTAGGTTGCGCGCGTGGCGGAGACGGCCGTCGAGCGCACGAGCGGAACCGGTCGCTGGCTGCGTCAGCGGCGGCTGAAGATCGCGCTCGGAGTCGCCGTGCTCGAGGGGATCCTCGTCGCGCTCGAGAAGGACTTCACGCGCTGGACGCTGATCATCGTCTCGGCACCGATCATCGCCTTCTACCTCTTCGCGGGCCGCTCGCTCGAGTCCGACACGGGTCGCCAGCTCTCGTGGATCGCCGCCGCCGCGCAGGCGTTCGCGGTGATCCTGACCGTCGTCGCGCTGGTGATCGGCGCTTTCGTGCTGATCGTCGCCGGCGTCTTCGCGGCGATCGCGGTGGTCATGCTCCTCGGCGAGCGCGAACGCCCCCGACGGACCTGAGGCACAATCATGGCCGGGCGATGGGGCGTAGCCAAGCGGTAAGGCAACGGGTTTTGGTCCCGTGATCCCAGGTTCGAATCCTGGCGCCCCAGTCCTCACCCGGTGACGACGGGCCGCCTCGCAGCGATCGTCATGGCCGGCGGGCTCGGGACGCGCATGCGCTCGAGCGTGCCGAAGCACCTGCACCCGCTGCTCGGGCGGCGCGTGATCGACTGGGTGGTCGATGCCGCCCGCGGCGCCGGCGCCGAGCGGATCGTGATCGTCGCCGCGCCGGAATCGGCCGACTGCTATCCCGACCTGGAGGTCGCGATCCAGGCGCAGCCGCTCGGGACCGGCGACGCCGTCAGGGCTGCTCGCGGCGTCCTCGAGGACTTCGACGGCAGCCTGCTCGTCCTCGACGCCGCCGCACCGCTCCTCACGGCCGAGCACCTGCGCGAGCTGGCCGCCGAGCACGAGAGGCAGGGCGGGGCGGCGACGATCCTCTCGTTCGAGCCGACGATCCCGCTCCCGTACGGGCGCGTCGTGCGCGGAGCGAACGGCAGCGTGGAGGCGATCGTCGAGGACGCGGACGCCTCGGCGGAGCAGCGCGCGATCCGCGAGCTGAACGCGTCGACGTACGTCTTCGCCGGCGCGCCGTTGTGGGAGGCACTGGGCCGGCTCGACGCCCGCAACGCGCAGGGCGAGCTCTACCTGACGGACGCGATCGCGCACCTCGTCGAGGCCGGGCATCGCGTTGCTGCCTGGAAGTGCCCGGACGAGCTAGCGCCGCTCGGGATCAACACGCGCTCCGAGCTCGCGGTCGCGGCGGCCGAGCTTCGGCGCCGGATCAACGAGGCGCACATGCTCGCCGGCGCGACGATCGTCGACCCCGCGTCGACGTGGATCGACGCCGGCGTGGAGCTCGAGCCGGACGCGGTCGTCCACCCGTTCACCGTCCTGCGAGGAGCGACGACGGTTGCCCGCGGCGCCGAAGTCGGCCCCCACGCGGTTGCGGTCGATGCGCACATCGGCGCCGGTGCGCTCGTGGGACCGTTCTGTTACCTTCGCCCCGGCACCGTTCTCGAGTCGGGAGCGAAGGCGGGCACGTTCGTGGAGATGAAGAACTCGCGCATCGGCGCCCGTTCGAAGGTGCCGCACCTCTCGTATCTCGGCGACGCCGAGATCGGCGAGGACACGAACATCGCAGCCGGCAACGTCACCGCCAACTACTCGCACGTCCGCGGCCGGGGGAAGGGGAAGACGACGATCGGCCGGAACGTCAGGACCGGTGTCGACAATACGTTCGTTGCTCCGGTCACGGTTGGCGACGATGCTTGGCTTTGGGCGGGAACGGTCGTCACCGACGACGTCCCGCCCGGATCGCTGGCGGGCTTCCCGCCGCGGCAGGTCACCAAGGAAGGTTGGGTCTACGAGCGTGGAGAGCGAGAACCGGATGGCGACGACTGAGCTCTCCCGGCTTCCCGGCCTCGAAGCCGTGACCGAGCACGCTCGCCCCGAGCCGGGGCACTACCTCGAGCGCGGTCCGCAGAAGCGCCTGATGGTCTTCTCCGGCCGGTCGCATCCGGATCTCGCCCAGCGGATCGCCGAGAAGCTCGGCGTCGAGCTCGGCGCGGTCGAGCTCTCGACGTTCGCCAACGACGAGACGTACTGCCGCTACGACGAGTCGATCCGCGGAGCGGACGTCTTCCTGGTGCAAACGGGCTGCCCACCGGTCGACAAGAACCTGATGGAGCTGCTGGTGATGATCCAGGGCGCGAAGCTCGCGTCGGCCAAGCGCATCACCGCCGTGATGCCGCTCTACCCGTACGCGCGGCAGGATCGCAAGGCGAAGCCGCGCGAGCCGGTCACCGCGCGGCTGGTCGCCGACATGCTCCAGCTCGCGGGCGTCGACCGCGTGCTGACGATGGACCTCCACGCGGGCCAGATCCAGGGCTTCTTCACCATCCCCGTCGACCACATGACCGCCCTGCCGCTGTTCGCGAACCACTTCCGCGACCTCGGCCTCCACGGCGAGGGGGTCGTCTCCGTCGCCCCGGATGCGGGTCGCGCGAAGATGGCGCAGAGGTTCGCGGAGATGATGGAGGCCGACCTCGCGATCATGCACAAGACGCGCCCCGGCCACGACCAGGCCGCCGTCACCGAGATCGCCGGGCGCGTCCGCGACAAGATCGCGATCGTCGGCGACGACGTGATCATGACCGGCGGCACGCTGCTCGCGAACGTCGACGTCCTCAAGGAGCACGGCGCGCGCGAGGTCTGGGTGTTCGCGACGCACGGACTCTTCTGCAGCGGCGCGCTCGACCGGTTCCGCCAGGCCGACCTGGCCGGGATCGTCGTCACCGACACGGTGCCGATCGACCCGCTCAACCGCCCGGACAACATGCAGGTGCTCTCGGTCGGCGAGTTGCTCGCGGACACGATCATGAACGTGTTCGCCGACGACTCGGTGTCGGCGATCTTCGGCGGCGAGAACCAGCTCTTCTAACCGGCCCTCAGAATAGGCGGGTGCAGGAAGGCGTCCTCCTGCTGGTCGTCGGCGGCGTTCTCGCCGCCGGCATCGTCGTCGCCTTCGGCGCGAGCCGCGCGGGTGTGCCGTCGCTCGTCGCGTTCCTCGGGCTGGGGATGCTCCTCGGCTCGGACGGTGTGGGCGGAATCGACTTCGACGACGCCGACCTGGCGCGCAAGGTCGGCGTCGTGGCGCTGGCGGCGATCCTCTTCGAGGGTGGGCTTGCGACCTCGTGGCGGCGCCTGCGCGAGATCGCGGTGCCCGCCGCGCTCCTCGCGACGGTCGGGGTGGTCGTGACGACGTTGCTCACCGGGCTCGCCGCCTACGCGCTGTTCGACCTCTCGTGGCTGCAGTCGGTTCTCCTCGGCGCCGTCGTCTCGTCGACCGACGCGGCCGCCGTCTTCGCGACGCTGCGCTTCACGCACATTCGGCGCCGGCTCGCGCGCACGCTCGAGGCCGAGACCGGCGGGAACGACCCGATGGCGATCGCGCTGACGATCGGGCTGATCGACTGGATCGAGAAGCCGG
>Ga0070741_10007469_pt1 | contig 22582 bp, 22 predicted proteins | sample Coa_R1_4_FD_66440 | JGI IMG/M metagenome (GOLD analysis project Ga0070741, IMG submission 66440) | Surface soil microbial communities from Centralia Pennsylvania, which are recovering from an underground coalmine fire - Coalmine... | ecosystem: Environmental > Terrestrial > Soil > Unclassified ... | reverse complement strand
GACGGGGGCGGCGAGAGATCAAGCTCGGGCTCGGCGGCTGAATCGGGCGTGTCTTCTGAGAATAAATTGGGGCTTGCCATCAAATCAGCAATCAGCAGTCAGCAGTCAGCATTTAGCACTTAGCATTTAGCACTTAGCCGATGAAGGTGAATAGTTGAGTGCTTCCTTTCAATATTGTCACGATACCACATCGTGGTTCCGCTATCTTGGGCGGGCTAAGCGGCGGTCAAGACGATGGGTTCGGATTTGGTCACCACGATGGTGTGCTCATGGTGAGCGGAGAGAGCGCCGTCCCCGGTGACGACGGTCCAACCATCGTCGCTGATGTAGGAGGTATCGCGTCCCGCGGTGATGATGGGCTCAATGGTGATGACGAGACCTTCGGTGAGCATCTCGCGATCGTTGGGATCGTAGTAGTTGGGGATGGTGGGGGCCTCGTGAATGCTGCGCCCGACACCGTGTCCGCACCACTGGCGCAAGACTTCAAAGCCGCAGTCTTTTACTTCACGTTCGACAGCGCGGCCGATGGCGGAGACGCGGTTGCCGGCGCGGGCGGCTCCCAGAGCCTTTTGAAAGGCGCTGCGGGCACAATCGGCAAGCAACCTGGAGCTCAGAGAGGCGGGTTCGACGGGAACGGTGATGGCGGCGTCGGCGACGTAGCCATCCTTCTGGGCGGTGACGTCGAGCTTGACGAGGTCGCCGGCACGAAGCGTCATGGAGCCGGGAATGCCGTGGACGACCTGGGAATTGACGCTGATGCAGGTGGCGCCGGGAAAATTGTAAACGGCGACGGGAGAGGATTCGGCGCCGTGGGCGGAGAACTCCCGTTGCGCCAGAGCATCGAGTTCGGCGGTAGTGATGCCCGGGCACACGGCGGCCTTCATCTTCCGCAAGGTATTGGCCACGATGCTGCCGATAGCGCGCAGGTGCGCCAGTTCCTCGGCGGAATGAATGCACATGCCTAGATTTTATCCGAGACGTGGGCCGGAGGCGAAGCGAGAGGTCCGGGGAATAGGCCCTCCGGGGGGAGGACCGGAGAGCAAAACCGTTGCTGAAGCATCCTGGGTGATGCGTCGTTTCAGCGATAATCGGACACTACGCGTTAAAACAGCCGGACCTAGCCCCAGTTACTGAGTCAGGGTGCTGGCAATCTCGGAGAAAATATTGTTGGCGTTCTTACCGATCAAAGAGACCGTCCCGACGACGATCACGACGATAACCGCCAACATCACGGCGTACTCCGCAATGTCCTGACCTTCATCGTTCGACCACATTCTGAGCAGAAGTTCCTTCATGGGTTGACCCTTTCCTGAGAGTTTAAGCGTTGCGAGCTACTTTGTTACTACTACATTCTTCACTGCCATGTGAAGCCGTTATGAAAAAAAATTCAATTTCCGCCGCCGGGCTGGACTAAACGAACCGGGACAGGAGAGATACCACCACCAGCAATGGGATTACGGTTCTGTGGATTGCAGCCGATGATATTGACAATGGTCCCCGTCATATTCCCGGATCCATCCACGGACTTGATAAACACTTGCAGGAATCCCGCTACCGTTATCTGGCTACCTGCATTAATTGGACTGAGTCCGTCGTACAGGGGCACCGTAACGAGGGAATCGGTAGTGGCGATAGGAGCACCCTGTCCGAGGCCGACCGAATTGTGGGAGCCCGCCTTGAATGTGAACAGCGGTGGGTTAAACAGGACCTGGTCAGCGCCGGTTCCCTGGTCTCGACCGTGAATCAGGCACTGCGCGCCTCTTGATGTGGTGCTCGCAGGCGGGGGAGTGCTTTCGACGTTATAAACATTGCCGCACTGGAAGTAGTCTGCATTGCAGCATTGAATATTTGCTTCGTAGTCGGACTGGGGCGGAACGTCTAAGCAGTCTGTTCCGGCGCCGGGACAAGAACGGTTTGAGCCAAATTGCACCGAATAAAAGACGCCCGCGGCAGGAGTAAGGTTGAAGGCTGAAGCTGGTCTTAACGGAATATCTTCGCCGATGGCACCGGCCGGAGCTGCGCCCGGGTGGGTAATATCACCGTTTTGGACAAATCCTCCCGGTCCCGGATGAAGTTGGTCGATATTGGGGAGCAGAAAGGGCTTCAAGCAGGTGCTTGCGACGGGTACGGCGTTCCCCGACTCGTTATACGCTTCCGCGGTTGAAGTGGCTACGACGGTGGTGAGGAGCTGATTATTCCAAATATGCGAGAAGAACGTGGGCAGATTTCTGCGCGTAACCGTTACGGTTATACGTGGGTTTCTCGTCTGTGACAAATCGCAGACTGTACCGCCCGGCTCAATTACGCCAGGCTGTCCCCCAACAGGATTTTGCGCCACTGCAGCAAAAGCCGCTTCTTGCGCCAGCCCTGTACCGGAACCGTCGCACACCTGCCCTTGAACCGGCAAGCCAGAAGTAAAACCCGAAGTGACAAACTGATGTGCTCCGGCGAGCGCAGCGGCATCTGCGGCACGTTGGGCCTCACTCTTGACGACGTAGAGCATCACTACGTCGATCGCGATCGCCGCCATTGCTACCATGAAGACCATCGAGCCAGCCACAAGGGCTAGGGTGGTCCCACGTTCGCCTTTACGGGTGTTTCTCTTATCTTTCAACACCTGCGAACCTCGTCAGGTCAAATTAGCCATCACCGCATTACTGGTGATGGTGAATACAGGGCCCGGATAATTGCTGGCCGGCGCTATAAGTTTGATTACAGACCCAAAGTGCCACTGCAATGGATAGGTAACGGTGACTTTGGTGGCGATCAGATTCGTGCCATTCGTCATCTGAAATGTATTGGCCCGCTGAATCACAAGTACAAGATTCGCCGGACAATTCGTCGCAGTGAACGTCCAGGTATGCGTGGAATTATCGTAGCTGACAGGTGCTGTGAGCAGCCCACAATCCTTCAGGTGGGCATTGGTCAAATATGCGCTGACGACATTGCGAGCTGCCAAAATAGACGGCGCATTCGGATCGGACCAATCCAGCGTGCTCTGGTTGGAACCAAACCGCGCAGCTTCGCGGGCGGCGGTGTTAATCTTCTGCTTAGTATTAAAAGCCTGACCAAAATCAAAAATTGCCACCAGCAGGACCATAAGAAAGGGCAAAGCAACCGCCAGTTCGACAATCTGCGAGCCCTCCACAGAGTCAGCTAGCCGCTTGAGTTTCGACCCGAGTCCCTGCCGCCATGCCACAGGCACATTCTCCCATTTCCGCAGCATTTCAGAACTCCTGCCTTTCCACACTCGACGCCGGAATGATGAAAATCTGGTTGCCGATGCTGCTGAAGGGCAGGGTGAATTTCCACGGATATGCCATCGAGACAGCCACGCCACAAGCTTGCCCAGGAACCGTCCCCTGAGGGTTCATATCCACGCAGCGGCACACATAGATTTTCCCCTGATATGGCTCACAGGGAGCCACGAGGCCGTTGTTGGGGACAGGGCAAGCGGCTAGATTCTGGCCTTTGAAGCAGTTAGGAAGATTCGGCTGCCTTATCGGCGCCAGATCATTCATGGTAATGTGGGCTGCATTAAGACTGGGAAGTACTTTCAGATTCACTACGTCGTCCGTTACCGGGAACTGACCCAGTGCGCCACCGCCGCCGCAGAGAGCGCAATGCGGCCTTGTTCCATACACGGCGCCCTCGCGGGCCGCCCGCACCATCGTCTCATAGATATTGAAGGCGCGGCCGAACCAGAACATCCCGAACAAAACCATACTCAGCAGCGGTATCACGACGGCGAATTCGACGAGCTCGGCGGCACTCTTATCCGTCCAAAGCAGCGTCAGTTTCGATTTGCAAACTCCGCTACGGCCCTGCATCCCTTGCATGTGTGCCTGCCTATCCCCTCACCACCACCAAAAACCGTCCTATAAAACAAACCAAAGTCGCCAAGGCGACGGCCACGCCGAAAGGAACGGCGATGGCGTTCGGGTTATCCAGCGAAACATCGCGCTGCGCCTGACTGAGGCGGCCCAGGGTCACGAACGTCAACAAGAGGCGTCCGAGATTGACCAGGGTAACGCGCACCCGTTTACGCCGAACCACGGCGATCACCGCCATCACACCGGCCGTCACCACCGCAACCCAAAGCAAAGTCAGAAGCTGAGCCGTGCCCAAGAGCGCTCCGAGAGCGCCGACAAACTTCCAATCGCCGGCGCCCATGGCGCGCAGCCAGACGAAAGGAAACAGCAGGGCCAAGCCAAGTCCAGCGCCCAGTAACGCGCCCCGCAAGCCGGGCCATCCCAGCAAAATCGCGTTGAGCGCAAGTCCCACGGCCAGGCCGGGAACCGTCCACCAATTGGGCAGGCGGCGGGAACGCCAATCCATCCACCCACCGGCGAGCGCAAAGAGCAGCGCTACGATCCAGATGGCATCATTCGCCCGCAGGCCATGCCCCGGGGACGTCAATTCCAAAATCGGATAACTGGCGCGGTATGTCTCGAACGAACAAGATGAGACGTTCTTCCTCGGGACACGAACCAGCCCCATGGGAGCACTTGGTTAACCATCCCCATAGGTGCAATTGGTGGCGAATTTTCACATACTTAGCTGCGCGAAGTCAATGCGCAACTCGGAAAAACATGTAGAAAAAGTGCAAGGAATTGCAGCTTCTCAAAAGTGTCGGCCAAGGAAAAATGCAGAAGACCGGAGCGAACCTTGATCTTTGCCTGGATTGCCCCAAGTATAACCACAAGCAAGCGATCAAGCCAGAGCTGCCGCGGTTTTTTTTGCCAAAAGAAAGGGGCCGGGTTGTCCCCGGCCCCTGTATGGTTACTATCTGATTACCTGTTTAAAGCGTGGTTCGAAGTGCGCTCGGCGATGACTTTGCGGGCGTTTTCAGCCAGTTGCTTCGCTTTAGGCAGCAGTTCGAGCGCTTTGACGACCTGAGGGTCGGCTTCGGTACGGGCCTTCATGCCTTCTTCCTGGCCGTAGGCGTCGATGAGGACTTCGCTCTTGATGTTGGAGCGTACCCAGTCATTGACCTGGGCCAGTTCGGCTTCGGTGTAGGGAACTTTCTGCTCATCGAGGAAGTGGCGGAAGTCCTGCATGACGGCATCGTCGACTTCAAAATTCTTCGCCGGGTGGTGGGTCAGGGTGTAGTGCTTGGCGAAGTTGAAGAAGGCGTAGTGAATGAGCAGGGAATCCTGGAAACGGCTGGTCTTGGGAGTGGGAATCTTCTCGTCGGGAGTGATTCCGCCGCCACCGTACATCATGCGGCCGCCGTCGGTTAGTTTCACATCCTTGCTGGGGATGGTGCCGTTCTCTTCGGCTTCCCGGTTGTAGTAGTAGTCGTAGAGCGAGACGCCGGTATAGTCACGCTGAATGAGACGTCCGCTGGGGGTGTAGTACTTCGCGGTGGTGAGAGCCAGGCCGGTATTTTCGGAGAGCGGATAGACGGTCTGAACCAGGCCCTTGCCGAAAGTGGTTTCGCCGACGATCAAGCCACGGTCATGATCCTGGATTGCGCCGGCCACGATTTCCGCGGCCGAGGCCGTGCCGCGATTCACCAGCACCACGATGGGATAGTCCTTGCCGCCATTGCCGTGAGCCGCGCGATAAACCTTTTCCGCGGAAGAGCGGCCATGATGGGAGACGATGACCTGTCCCTTGTGGAGGAACTTGTCGGCCACGCCGACGCCTTCACTGAGCAGGCCGCCGGGGTTCTGGCGCAGATCGAGAATCAATCCCTTCAGATCGCCGAAATCCTCGAGCGCAGCGGCGACTTCATGCTCGGTGGTTTCCTGGAATCCGGAAATATGCATGTAGCCGATGCCGGGACGGATCATGAAGTGATTGTCCACGCTGTAGCGCGGTATCTCGTCACGGATGACGGCAAATTCGAGAGGCTTCTCCGAGCCTTCGCGCAAGATGGTGATATGGACGGTGGTCCCTTTGGGACCTTTGAGCAATTCGGCCACATCGCTGGTGTTCATGTTGTCGGTGGGCTTGCCATCGACGGCGATGATCACGTCGCCGGGGTGGATGCCGGCGCGGTAGGCGGGCGTGCCCACAAACGGGGCGATCACGATGACCTTGTTGTTGCGAGGGCCAACGGTCATGCCGACGCCGTAGTACTTGCCGCGCTGTTCTTCGCGCAGGAGCGAGTACGACTTAGGATCGAAGAAGTTGGAGTGCGGATCCAGGGCGTGCAACATGCCGGGAATAGCGCCGTTATAGATGGCCTTGTCGGGGTTCACCGGCTCGGCGTAGTTCTGCTCCACGACCGCATAAATCTGGTTGAAGGAGCGCAGGCTATCGCGGATGTCGCCATCGCCCGATGGGGGCGCGGTTCCGGCTTTCTGTCCGTACAACAGTCCTAAAAACCCGCAGCCTAAAATAATGAAACTGACGAGGAAAAGCGATCGGCGAGAACTACGAAGCATCTTGTTTCCTTGGGTGGGCTTGGAATCTCTCAACGTGCCTCCCCGGAGCGCGCGTGAGCTGCCGAAAGTATAGCATGGAGTTTCTCATCTCCTTTGTACCGAAGCAGGTACCAGGGACGCGGAAACTGGAGCTAACAACAGCCACTGAGCCGGTGTCCATAAGATGCGCAGAATCACTGGGCGGCTTCAAGTTTGTGGAGCCGGCGGTGACTTACGGCGTAGCTCCTTGGTTAGGTACTGATCTAATTTAGTGTTGCTGAAGTTCTGCGACGCTTTCCCGGCATCTGGACACCGGAATTATGCCTTTCGCAAGCCCTTGTAAGAAATACATAGCCAGAGCAGACACCATCTCAACGAATTGTCCATCTACTTGTCATATTTCGGCACCAATCCAGTGTCCAGTGTGCGGCGCTAATGCCGCAAAGCCCGATCAAAAAAGAACCCGATGCTAAAGACGCATTGGCCTACAAGTGTCCCAAAGGGCATCTTTTTCTCGTGAACGACCCTGAGCCGGAGCCTCCAGACAAAACCAGCGAAATAGGCTCCTAGCTTTTAACGCGAGCGGTATAATCAGCATCTCACTTCTTCGTCGAGGTGCCGTCCATGTACCGCATCCTCTCCATCTCCTACGATTACAACCTGCTTGCCACCCGTCGCTTAATGCTGGAAGAAGCCGGATATGAGGTCATCTCCGCCGAAGGATTCACTGAAGCAACTGAACGGTGCGAAGCCAATTTCGATCTCATCATCATCGGCCACTCCATACCCCAGAAAGACAAGAGGGCGATTGTGGCCGAATGCCGTAAACACGGTTGCTTCGCGCCTATTGTTTCGCTGCTGCGCTTCGGTGAGAAACCTATACCAGAAGCCGCATTTGGCCTCGATCCGGGAAATCCTTGGGAACTACTAAAAGCCATTGACCAGATTCTTTCCACAGGAGAACTGAGCCAGAGTGCCTAGTCAAACTCCGCACGTCAAAGGCTCAACTGAGGCGAAGTGGGCAACTCTACGAGAGTTGCCCTAATCGCTTAATTGGATATCTTCTCCGCTATTCCCAGGTGCCGGCCACGGGGCATCCTCGGCCAATCGTCTCCGGCAAATGCTTGCCACGGCCTGCCATTCGGCAGGCTTCCGCCGAACCTTCACTAGTTCGGCTTCGGCATCCCGCAGCGCCTCTTCCCATCCTGACGATTTATCATTTTGTTTCGCGCTACCCTCGGTTACGTGCGATTGCCGGGATTTTCAGCGGGCAGTATCATGGAAACTTATGAATCTCGGCTTTCCGGAAATGATTTTTCTCTTCCTGCTGGCCCTTTTGATTTTTGGGCCGAAGAAGATGCCGGAAATCGGACGGCAGGTCGGGCGGGCGCTGGCGGAGTTTCGCCGAGCCAGCAATGAATTCAAGTCGCAGATCGAATCGGAAATACAGAATCTGGATCGAGAAGGCAGCAAGCCGGAGATTCTGCCTCCGGCGAAGTCGGTAGAAGGCACGATTTCCCAGTCCACGCCCTCACCGGTCGCCAGCACGGCGGAATTGAGCGCTGCACAGCAAGCGGCGGCCAAGGCCCCCGATGCCTGAAACGGCAGTGGAACCCGAAGTTTCCCACCAACGAGAGCCGATGGGCGCCATGAGCTTCCTGGAACACCTGGAGGAGTTGCGGCGGCGTGTTTTCTATTCGCTGATCGCGGTGGCGGTCGGATTCGGCGCGTGCTGGTGGAAGGTGGAGTGGATCTACGGGCTGATGCAGCGGCCGATTGTGGATGCGCTGGCGCGCAACCACATGTCGGAGAAGCTGGTGTACCTGAATCCCACCGAGCCCTTCAACATGTACCTGAAGGTGGCGTTCCTGGGCGGGCTGTTCGTGGCGTCACCGTTTGTGCTGTACCAGCTCTGGCTGTTCGTTTCGCCGGGCCTTTACCGCAAAGAGAAGCGGTACGTGATGCCGTTCATGTTTTCGACGGTCCTGCTTTTTCTGGCGGGAGGCTATTTCGGATACAAGCTGGTATATCCCGCGGCGCTGAATTTCCTAATTGATTTCGGCAAACAGTTTCAGCCGATGATCACAATCGGCGAATACACCGACCTGTTCTTGACAATCATCATCGGACTGGGCGTGATTTTTGAAATGCCCATCCTGGTTTTCTTTTTGTCTTTGATGGGAATCGTCAGCGCGGGGTGGATGTGGCGCAATTTCCGTTATTCGATCCTGGTGATTTTCATCATCGCCGCCATCATTACGCCGACCACGGACATCATGAACATGTGCATTTTCGCCGCGCCCATGGTGGCGCTCTACGTGATGAGCATCGGGGTGGCATGGATCTTTAACCCACGGCGCCGAAAAGCCCGCGCCGCCGCACTCTCCGGCGGGCAGTAGATTTCTGAACGCACTATGAACTGGACTGGCGCAGCGGCTCGGGGAACAGCAATCGCAATGCTCGCCGTGGCGTTCGGTTTGTTTAGTCAACAAGCCGCGGGAGCTTCCAAGGCCGCCCACCGCATGACAACCACCGCCTCGCCCATCCACGTCAGCGGCGCTCACGCGATCGAATATGTGCGGCAGATCCTGGCGCTGGGACCACGTCCGGTGGGAAGCCCGGCGCACAAGCGGCTCGAAGAATATCTTCGCGGGCACTTGAAAAACGACAACCTGGAAGAGGATGCGTTCACCCCGGCAACTCCCGACGGTCAATTTCCAATGCGGAACTTCATCGCGAAGTTTCCGGGGAAGCGGGAGGGCATCATCGTGATCAGCGGGCACTATGACACGCTGCGAAAGCCGGGATTCGTTGGGGCGAACGATGGGGGATCGAGCGCAGGATTGCTGCTCGCGCTCGCCGATTATTACCGGACGCACAAGCCCGCGGGTTATAGCGTCTGGCTGGTATGGTTCGACGGAGAAGAGGCTTTCCGGCAGTGGTCGGACACGGACAGCACGTATGGGAGCCGGCATCTGGCGGAGAAATGGGCCAAGGACGGGACGACCAGCAAGATCAAAGCATTTCTGCTGGTGGACATGATCGGCGATGCGGGACTGGACATTCTTCGAGACACGAATTCGACGCCGTGGTTACTGGACATGGTGCAGCAGGCGGCGACGAAGTTGGGGTACCAGTCGCACTTTTTCGCGCGTGCCGATGCAATTGAAGACGACCACATTCCGTTTGGTAAGCTGGGAGTGCCGGTGGTTGATCTGATTGATTTCGACTACGGCTTCAGCAATGTTTTCTGGCACAGCACCGAAGACACGATGGACAAGCTCAGCGCCGAGAGCCTGGAGATCGTAGGCAGCACGGTGGTCAACACGGTGCAACTGATCGGGGCCAGGAAATAATCTTCCGCGCCGTGATTTTCAGGCGGCTTTCTTCTCTTCTTCTCCGGCTTCGGGTACGACGTATACCTCGCCGCCACGAGTCGCAACTTTGTAAGTCATGATTTTGTTTTGTGCCGGACCGGCCACGACCCGGCCGGTGCGAAGGTCGAATTGCGATCCGTGCCAGGGGCACTGCACTACGCAGCCCACGAGTGCGCCATCGGAGAGAGGCCCGCCTTTGTGAGTACATGCATCACTGAAGGCGAACATGCCGTCGCCGCAGCGGGCCACGACAACGCGTTGGCCTTTGACTATCGCGAGCATCATTTGGCCGTCGCCGAGTTCACTCTGGTTGCAGACGGGCCGGTCCCAACTGTCGAGAGTGCGCTGCTTCCACTGGCCAGCGTTGGCATAGCGGTGATCGACGCCGATCTGATTGCGATAGGAGAGGGTGCCGCCCAACCATCCCGAGATGCCGATGAGAATGACGCCAGCGAGCGAAAGCAGGAGCGAGATACCGTCGGGCATGGTGGCAGCGTTTCCGCGATGCGCGGCAACGACGATGAACACGACGAGGGCGGTAACGTTTAATCCGCCGTGAATGTAACCGCGATCCCTGGCGCTAGAGTGCGGAGGCACCACGCTGAATAAATCAATGACGCCGGGAAGGGCAGCGAGTGCCGCCCCGATGCAGCCACCGATCACGAGATAGAACCCGGCCACCCAGAACGATGCGTCCCCGCGAACTTTTCCGATAATGTCGAGGATGAAGCTTACGATCCAGAGCCCGATGGGAAAAGCCACCAGCATGGGATGGATCGGGTGAGACCGAATACTCGCCTTTGACCGCATAGGCCACCTCCGGCCAGCCCCAGGGTTCGGGCAAGCCTGCCTAAATGGATACAGTTGGGCGCCCGGGGGATGGCCTTAGCAAAGCCTTGTTACAAAGCGGCTTGGCAGCTCACGAGTTTTCATTTCTAATGCACCCGCATGAGGAGACAATCAGCAATTCTGCTGCTCGTGGTTGGGCTGTTCACGGTCATGACTATGGCTGACGACCTCAGCCGGGTGATGGATGAAGCACAAAAGGGCTCTTCTCTGGAGAGCAACCTTCGGGTTCTTACGGATGAAATTGGAGGGCGGGTGCCGGGCACGCCGGCCATGCAGCGCGCCATCGAGTGGGGCGTGGCAGGTTTTAAGCGCGCCGGCGCTGACGAGGTGCACACTGAGCAATTTGAGATCCCAGTGTTCTGGCAAGAAGGAGCTACTCACATCAGCGTGGTGGCTCCCATGCAGTTTGCGGTGCGCGCGGTGTCCGTGGCGTGGGCGCCAGCGTTACCTGCGGCGCGCCATGTGCAGATTCTTGATGTGGGGTCCGGAAGCGCCGAGGAGTTCAAGCGGGCCGGGAAGGTCGAAGGCGCGGTGGTGCTGGTGCATTCGAAAATCCTGCAGAGCTGGGATGACCTTTTCGAGGAATATCTGCGCGCCGACGGCATCATCAGCCAAGCGCTTCGAGCGCGGGCTCGGGCGATTGCCTTCATGAGCACGCGCGAGCACGACATTCTTTATCGTCACATCAACACCATGAGCGGCTCCATCGATCGCATCCCGCAGCTGGTGGTTGCGCGGGAAGATGGGGAACGCATAGCGCGCCTTTTGGCTGCGGGCAAACAGCTCTATGTTGACGTCTCCATTCCCAACCGAGTGGGGCCAGCGTTCAAGACGGCTAATGTTGTTGCCGAAATCAAGGGAAGTGAAAAGTCCGACGAATACGTGGTGCTGGGCGCGCACCTGGATTCGTGGGAACTGGGAACGGGTGCGCTGGACAACGGGTGTGACGCCGCCCTTGTCATCGACGTTGTGCGCGCGATCAAAGCATCCGGAGTTCGCCCGCGGCGTTCTATCCGGTTCATCCTTTTCAGTGGGGAAGAACAGGGCATGCTGGGATCACGAGCGTACGTGGCGGCTCACAAAAAGGAAATGGATAAGGTCGCGGGAGTGCTGATTTTCGATTCGGGCACGGGTCATGTTTCGGGTTTTTCGGTGGGGGGACGAAAAGACATTATTGGCCCGGTGGGGAAATTGATCGAGCCACTGAAGGCGTTTCAGGCCACCTCGCTTACCACCGACGGTTTTTCCGGCACCGACAATTTTGACTTTCTGCTGGAAGGCGTTCCCACTCTGGTTGCCACGAATGAAACCGCAAATTACCTGGTCAACTATCACGCCACCTCCGATACTTTCGATAAGGTGGATTTCGCCCAGCTGAAGCGGCAGGTGGCTGAAGCCGCGGAAGTGACGGTGGCGATCGCCAACGCAGAGCAGCGCATCGGCCCGCGCCAGAGCCGCGCGGAAATCGAGCAGTCCATGCGGGAAACGCACCTGGACGAGCAGATGAAGGCTTTGGGTGTGTGGTCAGAGTGGGAAAGCGGTAAACGCGGGAGAAACTAATTTTGTAATTTGGTAATTGGGTAATTTTGTAATTTCGTAAATTGAGTAACTTTGTAATTTGGATTTTCCGGCGGGGAATTACATTTCAGTTGCATCCAATGAGGACGCCGCTTTGATGCTGGCATCTCGTTTCAAAATCACAGATTCGTAATTATTAAATTATCCGATTACCAAATACAAAATCATTGAGTTCTCTTGCTACTCTTCTGGATCCTGTTCAACGTCTTCGTGGTGCTAATGCTGGTGCTCGATCTCGGGGTCCTGCATCGGCGGGCGCATGCGGTCAAATTTCGCGAAGCGATTGCCTGGAGCATTGTCTGGATTGCGCTGGCGGGGGCTTTCGCCGCGGTGGTTTATTTCTGGCACGGACGCACTCCGATGCTGGAGTTCGTGACCGGTTATGTGGTCGAGCTCTCACTGAGCGTCGATAATCTCTTCGTATTTCTCCTCATCTTCCGCTATTTCCGAGTGCCGGCGCACCTGCAGCACCGGGTACTGTTCTGGGGAATTCTGGGCGCACTGATCATGCGGGGATTATTCATCCTGCTGGGCGTGAGTTTGATCCGCCGGTTCCACTTCATCATCTACGTGTTCGGCGCGTTCCTGGTGTACACGGGCGTCAAGCTGTTCCGGGAGAAAGATAAGGAGATTCATCCCGAGCAGAACCCGGTGCTGCGGCTATTTCGGCGTTGGGTGCCGGTGACGCCGGATTACGTGGGCGGAAAATTTTTTGTGCGGAAGCCGGGGCTTTATGCGACGCCGCTGCTGATCGTGCTGCTCGTGGTGGAGACTACGGATGTGCTATTCGCCACGGATTCGGTTCCGGCTATTCTCGCCATCACCCTGGATGCGTTCATCGTGTACACGTCGAACGTGTTCGCGATTCTGGGGCTACGTTCCATGTATTTCGCACTCGCGGGCTTGATGGAAAAATTCCGGTACTTGCATTACGGGCTGGCGCTGATCCTGACGTTCATTGGGGTGAAGATGCTGATCTCGGGCTACTACCCGATAGGGACGGAAATCGCGCTGGGCGTGGTGGGGATGACGCTCGCGACGTCCGTGCTGGCATCGTTGTTCATTCCGGCGAAGGGCAAAGCGAAGGCGAGCTGATTGATTTGTGAGCGGCTAGTGGGTGGCGGCGGGGATTTGAGAGTTGACGGGCTCGAAGCGGATTTTCTCCCGCCCGACGATGGAATGTTTCAGAAACTTCGCATCGTCGTGGTCAGGATAATCGGTGCGATAGTGGGCCCCGCGGCTCTCTTCGCGGGCGAGGGCGGAGCGGGCGATCAGCAATCCGGTCTGGTGAATGTTGCGCGCTTCGAAGTGCCGCCGGGTTGTGATCTTAGTGAGCCGGGCGGCCAGTGTTTCAAGGTGCTGGATAGCCTGGCGCAGTCCGGTTCCGCTGCGCACGATACCCACGTCGCGCCACATCAAGTCCTGTATTTCGCGGATGAATTCTTCCACGGCGTTCTCATTCAATGGAAGCGGACCGTTAGATGCCTTCTCGCCCCGCGAAGGAGGTGGAGCATGATGCGCAGCTTTGTGCCGGGCCGTCTCCTGCCGCATGATGTGTCCCGCACGAGCGCCGTACACCAGCCCTTCCAGAAGGGAATTGCTGGCCAGGCGGTTCGCGCCGTGAACGCCGGTAGCGGCCACTTCGCCGGCTGCATAGAGGCCGGGAACATTGGTGCGGCCTTCAAGGTCGGTGCGCACTCCACCCATCGAGTAATGGGCGGCGGGACGCACGGGCACAAGATCGGTGGTGATGTCCACGTTGTACTGCAGGCAGGTGGCATAAATACGGGGGAAGCGCTGTTGCACGTGGCTGGCTCTGAGATGCGTGAGGTCCAGATAGACGACCGGCTCCTTGCTTCGACTGAGCTCGAGTTCGTGCACGATGGCGCGGGCGACGACATCGCGGGGAGCAAGCTCACCCATGGGGTGGTACTTGGACATGAAGCGAGCCAGCTGATCGTTGCGGAGATACGCACCCTCGCCGCGGAGAGCTTCGGACAGCAAAAATCGCGGCGCCCCTTTCACGTAGAGCGCGGTGGGATGGAACTGAACGAATTCCATGTCGCTAAGTTCGGCGCCGGCGCGAAATGCCATGGCGACACCGTCACCGGTGGCAACGGCGGGGTTAGTCGTCTCACGATAGATTTGCCCGAGGCCGCCGGTGGCCAGCAGCACCGCGGACGCGCTGACCTGGTGTGATTCGCCTTTCTCGTTGATCAGGGTGGCGCCACAGATGCGGCCGTCGTGCACGATGAGCTCGGTGCTGAATTCAAACTCGCGTACGCTGATGTGTTTCAGGGAGTTGCTCTTGGCATAGAGCGCGCGCAGGATCTCGCGGCCGGTGGAATCGCCCTGGGCGTGGAGAATACGGGAGCGGCTGTGCGCGCCTTCGCGGGTGAAGGCCAGCCTGGTTCCGTGACGATCGAAATGGGTTCCCCAGGCGATCAGTTCCTCGATGCGCTCGGGCCCTTCTTCGACCAGGATCTGAGCCGCGGCGCGGTTGCACAAGCCATCGCCCGCGTTCAAGGTGTCCTGCAAATGCAGGCTGATCTCATCTTCATCGCTGAGCGCAGCGGCAATTCCTCCCTGCGCATATTGCGTGGCGGATTCGGTGATTTCCCGTTTCGCGAGCACCAGCACTTGTCCGCTGGCCGCGAGCTCGACAGCCGCCCGCAATCCGGCGACACCGGCACCAATCACCAGGAAGTCGGTCTGTGAGGGAAGTGTCCGCATGAAGAACAGAAAAATGGTATCACCAGAAGCAGTTCAGCTGTGAACGTTCGTGTTGCCACAGGTGTCTTCGCTACGTACTGAATACGTTATGATTGGAGCCGATGACACGGGTCACCGTGAACGTGCAACCGCGTCCTTATGACGCCTGGATCGAAAGCGGACTGCTTCGCCGGGCGGGCGAGATATTGCGCGAAGTCATCCCGGAAACGAAAAAGCTGTTCGTGGTCACGGTTCCGCCGGTGCGCAAGGCATGGGGACAGCCGCTGCTGGAGTCACTCGCGACCGCCGGTTTTGCGGGCGAAGTTCTTGAAATGCACGACGGGGAGTCGCATAAGAATCTGTCGTCCGTCGAAGATCTGGCCAACAAACTGGTCAAGCGGGGAGCGGATCGGAGCGCGGTACTGGTGGCACTAGGCGGCGGAGTGGTGGGCGACGTCACTGGATTTCTGGCCGCGGCTTACATGCGGGGAATCGATTTCGTGCAGGTTCCCACGACTTTTCTGGCGCAGGTGGACGCATCGATCGGGGGCAAGACCGGAGTCAACCTTCGCTCGGGGAAAAATCTGGTAGGCAGCTTCCACCAGCCGCGGGCCGTGCTCATCGATCCCGACGTGCTCTCCACGTTGCCCGAACGCGAGTTCCGGTCGGGTCTGTACGAGTCGCTGAAATGCGGGGTCATCGGAAATGCCGAGGTGTTTCGCTTCTTCGAAGAGCAGCGGGGCCGGGTGCTGGGACGCGATATGGGTGCGGTGGAGTGGCTGATTAGCGAATCGGTGAAACTCAAGGCGTCCGTGGTTTCTGAAGATGAGCGGGAGAGCGGGCTGCGGCGGGTTTTGAACTTCGGCCACACCATCGGCCACGCCCTGGAAGCGGAAAGCGGCTACAAAAAGTTTCTGCACGGGGAAGCAGTGGCTTGGGGCATGGTGGCAGCGTCGATGATTTCGGCGGGGCTGCAGAAGACGGATGCCGATACAGCGCGGCGGATTATTTCGACGGTGCTGGCGCTGGCGCCGCTCCCCAAAGTTGACCTGGGAAGCAAAAAAGTTTCCCGCCGCCTGCTCTCGGACAAAAAAACGAAGAACGGCGCAGTGCACTTTGTGCTGCCAGTCGAAATTGGGAAAGTTGAGATCGTCTCCGACATTCCCGAGCGGGCCGTGGTGCAGGCCATCGAAGAATTGCGCTATCTCTCCCAGGCATGAAGCCGGCGACTTTGCCTGATACTCGCAAATCCAGTGTGGTGGGGGCCGCGCCTGAGGGGGCGGCTGATGGCAATTCCGCCGCCCGTGCGGTGCGCGAGATGTTCACGGCGATCGCGCCGCGGTATGACCTGCTGAACCACCTGCTCTCGTTCAACACCGACCGCCGCTGGTGGTCAAGGGTGGCAAAGACATTTTCTTCCGTGCTGCAAAAACCGGGCGCGCGCGTGCTTGATGTCTGCTGTGGAACCGGGGACATGGCGTTTGCCTTGTGGCGTCGTTCGCAGAAGCTGGGCAATAACAAGATCGAGATGGCCGGAGCCGATTTTTCTCACGCCATGCTGCAACGCGCGCTCACGAAGCCTGGGGGAAATGCTGTGTGGTGGCTGGAAGCGGATGCCCTGAGGCTTCCGGTGCGGGATGAAAGCTTCGATCTGGTCACATCGGCCTTCGGTTTTCGAAACCTCGTGCATTATGACGCGGGCTTGAGGGAACTTTTTCGTGTGCTGCGGCCGGGCGGGGAAGTTGGAATCCTGGATTTCGGTGAGCCCAGTGGGTGGTTCGGGAAAATCTACCGCGTTTATTTTCGGCAGGTGCTGCCACGGATTGGGTCGGCGATTTCGGGCGTGCGGGGACCTTACGCATATCTTCCGGCATCGGTAGAGCGATTTCCGCCGCCTGACGAGATGCTGGAGCGCATGCGGCGGGCGGGATTCTCAGAGACGATCTGGACGCGGTACACGATGGGCATTGCCGGGCTGTACCGTGGCCGCCGACCGTGATCTCTTCACTACCTTCATCTTTGGACGGGCAAAGCGGCGCGACGCCGCCGGCATCGGAACCCATGGACGCATCCCCAAATCGCGAACGCTTCCGGGGATCGGGGATGCTGATCGTTCTTGGCATCTCGCTGGCGAAGTTGGTTCTGCACTGCGTGTACAACAACCGCTACGGCTATTTCCGCGATGAATTCGACTACCTTGCATGCGCGAAACACCTGGCGTGGGGGTATGTGGACCAGCCGCCGCTGATTCCGTTTCTGGTTCGGGTCAGTTACGAGATCATCGGCACGTCACTGCGGGCGATCCGTTTTTTGCCGGCGCTGGCGTCATCGGCGACTCTGGTACTGGGCGCGGTGATTGCGCGCGAGCTGGGTGGGCGGCGATTTGCGGTTGTGCTGACGGCGGTGTGCATCCTGGTGGCGCCCATGTATCTCTCCGACGGCAGCCTTCTGACCACCAACTGCCTGGAACCGCTTCTGTGGATGGGCTGCGCTTACTTCGCCATTCTCATCGTCAAACGCAACGATCCGCGGTACTGGGTGTGGTTCGGGGTGGTTGCCGGACTCGGCATGGAAGAAAAGTACTCGATGGCAGTGATGGGATTTGCCGTGGTTACCGGATTCCTTCTCACCAGGCAGCGACGGCTTTTATTCAACCGGTGGTTGCTGCTGGGCGGAGTGATCGCTTTTCTGATCTTCCTGCCCAACCTGCTCTGGAACATGCATTACGGCTGGCCGTTTCTGCAGCTGCAGCACAACATCCGGGCCCGGGGACGGGACATTCAGCTGTCAGCGTTCCAGTATTTCGCGCAGCAATGGCTGTTAACGCTGCCGTTAGCCGCGCCTGTATGGATCGCCGGAGTACTGGCCTTTCTGTTCTGGCCGCGATTGAAGGCGTACCGTCTGCTCGGCTGGACGTATCTCGTCGCGTTCGCCACATTCGTCGCTCTGAAGGGCAAGAACTATTACCTCGCGCCGATCTATCCCATGTTGTTCGCTGCGGGGGCGATCCTGATCGAGAACGGCATTGAGAGGTGGCGGCTGCGATGGCTCAAGCCCGCGATTGTGGTCGTTCTTCTCGCGGCGGGGGCATGGCTGGCGCCCATCGTGGTCCCGGTGTTTACACCGGAACACTTCATCGCGTACATGGAAAAGCTGCCGTTCAAGCTGCCGCACACGGAGCACAGCCACGAGCGCGCGGTGCTTCCGCAACATTATGCGGACCAGTTTGGATGGCAGGAACTTGCCGCGGTCACGGCGCAGGCGTGGTCGCGGCTTTCTTCCGACGAGCGCCGCGATTGCGCCATCTTCGGGCAGAACTATGGCCAAGCGGGAGCGATCGATTTTTTCGGGCCACGTTATGGAATGCCGCCCGCGATCAGCGGGCACCAGACTTACTGGATCTGGGGACCGCGCGGCTACTCCGGAAATTGCCTGATCGTGCTCGACGACAACAGGGAAAGGCTGGAGCAGCTTTTCCAGCATGTCGAATATGTGGGGCGATCGGAGAATCCTTACGCGCTGGAGAACTACATCCCGGTTTTTATCTGCAAGGGAAAAAAGTTCGACTCTCTGACCGCGCTCTGGCCACAGTTAAAGAGATGGGATTAGCGATTGTTCGAATGTGGCGTGTGCTCACGAACTAAAGGCGCGATCGGTCTTGACGGTGGCGGGGGCGGGGGGCGAGGGCAGGTCTTTGAAACTGTCGGCGAAGGCTTCCTCGACGGTGTGCTGGATGACGCGCGGGTAGTCAGCTCCAAGAAACGAATGCAGGCGGTCGGTATTCATAGTGTAGGTGCCGGTCATGTAAGGCAGGGCATCAGGGGGAATGCCGGAAATTCCGAGGTCCCAGAGAATTTTCAAGGCGAGGCGGCAACTGGGCTTGCCGGGCAAGCGCAGCAGTTTGGCCCCGGCAATCTCGAGGCAGCGCCGGAAGGTGAGAGGCATGCCGCGGCCCGCCACGTTGAGGATCGTCATAGGAGGGTCGGGATCTTTGCGCCGCAGGATGTGAGCGATCACCCGGGCCATGTCGTCCACATGGATGAACTGAATGCCGTTGTCGAGATAGCGGCGTCCCAGCGGCAGCAGGCAGGGCAGGCGCTTACCCTGAGCGCGCAGCTTGGCGCCCCATTTTCCGCGTCCGGTAGGCGTCCCGCGAAAGGCTCCGACCAGGTAATTCTGCACGCTGGCACCGGTAAAAATGTGAGGCCGCAGGATATAGGTGCTGCAATGTCCCATCGCGTTGGCGCGGGCCTGGACCACCTGGTCTGATTCGCGCTTATGAACGGCGTAAGGCAGGGTGTGGGCGGCGAGGGGAAAATTTTCATCCACCATTCCGGGAAGGTCTGGCCCGTATGCCGAAACGCTGCTGGGGAAAATGAATTTGCGTACGGTGGTGGAGTTGCGATTGACCTCGGTGATCGCTTCCATGACACGGGCGGTGCCAGCCACGTTGATGCGCCACATCCGCTGCACGTCGAGGATGTCGGTGCGAATGGGATCAATGACAAAGGCCAGATGCACAACTGCGCTGGGACGGGACTCGCGGATCAGGTGGGTGAGAGTGCGGCAGGACTCCTCCTCGCCAAAATCCATCTCAAAAAAGCGGAGGGGAACATCGGTGGTGGGCGGCTTGAGGTCGACCCCAATCACGGAGAAATCGGAAAGCTGGGCGAGCAAGCGGAGGCCCAGATTTCCCGAAATCCCGGTGACCAGTACCGATGTTTTGGTGTCCTGCATTTAGTGCTTCGGATGATTCGGTGGCAATTTTCCGTTAACCGGGGCGCGCGGTTCGGGCATTTGTGCTTCCGAGTTCACGGGCGCGCCAAAGTAGTTGTCGTTGTATTCGGTTTTGCCGGAATCGAGCACCGCGTCCATGCTTTTCTTCAGGTTTTCCGATTGCAATGTGTGTTTGATCTGGTCCTTGACGCTATCGAGTGGCGGCATCTTGCGTGAAACCATCTTGAAGATGTAGAACCCGCCGGCATCGCTGAACACAGGCGAAATCTCGCCATCCTTGAGATTGAACACCGAGTCCTGTTCGCCTGACAAAGATCCACGGGGCAGGTTTTCCATCATGGTATGAGGTACGCTCGATTTCAGACCGACCGCGTCGAAACCCTCGGTCTGCAGTTTGTCGAAATCTGCGCCGGCAACAGCCTCAGCGCGGATCTTATCGGCCAGCGCCTTCACCTGTTCGGGCTTGAGAGGCGGAGTGCCTTTCTCCGCGGCTCCTGTCGTGTCTTCGGGTTTGGGGATGAAAATGCGCTGCAGGGTGAATTGCTCGAACTTAGAAGCATTGTCTTTGTAGTACTGCTGAATCTGCTGATCGGGAATTTCTCCGGCCTGATCGTTCAGCTTGCGAGCGGTGTCCTGGGCCAGGATCTGCAGAGTGGCAAACTGCAGCATCTCCTTGAAGTGGGGATCGTTTTCCACGCCCAGTTTGCGGCCTTCGTGCGAAAGCAAGAGGATGCGCGGATACACTTCGGCGAACTGGTGCTTCATGCTGGAATTCATCTGCGGGTTGATGGCGGCGGTGATTTTTTCGAATTCGGCGCGAGTGATCACGGTCTTGCAGCCAGCGGGAACTGAGCCGCCGCTGCTGACAGCAGGTTTGTCAGCGCAAAGGCCATTAATCGTGATCACGGGGGCAGAAGGCGCGACTTCCGGAGGCGGAGTCGGAGCCTTTTCGGCCGATTTTCCGGCCTGGGCGCTCTGCGCGGGAGTCTGCCCGGCAGTAGATTGCCCAGCGGGAGCCTGTCCGGAAGCACCGCTGGCGGGTGCGGTCTGCGCCAAGGCAATGCACGAAATGAGCAAAGCAGTAAGTATGGTTAGATGGAGACGGGTTATGAGGGTCATTGGAAAATCCTAGCACAAGGCGCGCCGGTTGCCTGTGATGATGGCGGTCACGAGCAGCGCTGGTTCTCGGCAATAAAACCATCTTCGGGGGACCGATATAATTCGCAGTTCCTGGCGCGAGGGGGCGAAATGAAGCTGGAAACGATTGCGGTGCATGCGGGCGGCGAAGTTGACGGGCAGACGGGGGCGATTGCTCCGCCCATTCATCTTTCCACGACGTTCGAGCACGGGCCGGCCAGCGAACAGATCCATGGATATTTGTACATTCGAGAAACGAATCCGACGCAGAACCGGCTGGAAGACGCGATGAGCCAGCTGGAGGGCGGGGAAGGTGCGCTGGCGTTCGGATCCGGTCAGGCGGCGGGGGCGGCGGTGCTACAGAGCCTGGCGCCGGGCAGCCACGTAATTTTCACAGACGACATTTACGTGGGTTACCGCACGATACAGAAGGATTTCATCAGGAAATGGGGCATCGAGGGCAGCACGGTGGCAATGGAAAATCTCGATGCGGTGAAGCGGGCCGTTCGTCCCAACACGAAATTGATTTGGGGTGAGAGCCCGTCCAATCCGCAGATGAAAATTTCCGATCTGAGCCGGCTGGCCGAAATTGCTCACGAAACCAGCGCTGCATTTTTGGTGGACAACACGTTCGCCACGCCGATGTTGCAACGGCCGCTCGATCTGGGCGCGGATATTTCTCTGCATTCGACGACGAAATATTGCGGTGGTCACAGCGATGTTCAGGGGGGCTGCCTGGTGGTCAAGAAACGGGATCCCTGGTATGAGGCGCTCTACAACGCACGGCAAACGCTGGGCGCCGTGGCATCGCCGTTTGGCTGCTGGCTGGTGCTGCGTGGGTTGCGATCGCTTCCTTGCCGCATGGAAAGGCATTGTGCGAATGCGATGGCAGTGGCGCAGGCACTCGCGCGAATGCCGCAGGTGGAAAAAGTGTTCTACCCGGGACTTTCCAGCCATCCGAATCACGATGTCGCCAAACGGCAGATGCGGGGCTTCGGCGGGATGCTTTCGATACTGGTGAAGGGCGGATATGACGACGCGGTGAGGGTGGCGTCGAAGATGAAGTTGTTCATCAATGCGACAAGTCTTGGCGGGACGGAGAGCCTGGTGGAGCATCGCGCGTCGGCGGAAGGAAAGAACACGACGAGCCCACCGAACCTGCTGCGCATTTCAGTTGGGCTGGAACATTCGGACGATTTGATCGCGGATCTGGAACAGGCGCTTGGGTAAAACAGCAGGTCCTTCGCTGCGCTCAGGATGACGATTCGACTAATGCGCTCGCGATGACGATTCGACTAATACGCTCGGGATCACGATGCGACTAATACGCCAACTATGACGGCTTAACTGAGAACTGACAACTGAGAACTCAGAGGCGATAATTCAGAATATGGCGGGAGCGCCGGCAACGTTCAGTTCCGAGTCCATGCGGGCGGAGAAACGCGCGGTCGCGGGGAATTCTGTCACCGCGGCGCTGGGAATAACGGTGCTCAAGCTGCTGGTAGGGATTTCCACGGGAAGCTTGGGAATTCTGTCCGAGGCGGCGCACTCGGGCCTGGACCTGGTCGCGGCGATCGTGACCTTGTTGTCGGTGCGAGTGTCGGACAAGCCGGCTGATTCTGAGCACCAGTATGGGCACGGCAAGGTGGAGAACTTTTCCGCTTTTATTGAAACTGGTTTGCTGTTGCTCACGTGCGTATGGATCGTGTACGAAGCGGTCAAGCGGCTCTTCTATCTGCACATAGAAATCGAACCGAGTATGGCGGCGTACGGCGTGCTCTTGCTGTCGATGGCGGTAGATTTCTGGCGATCGCGCGC
>Ga0070741_10007468_pt1 | contig 22588 bp, 22 predicted proteins | sample Coa_R1_4_FD_66440 | JGI IMG/M metagenome (GOLD analysis project Ga0070741, IMG submission 66440) | Surface soil microbial communities from Centralia Pennsylvania, which are recovering from an underground coalmine fire - Coalmine... | ecosystem: Environmental > Terrestrial > Soil > Unclassified ... | reverse complement strand
GTGTGATGCATGTGCGGGTTTCGGACCTGCTGGAGGGTGCGCCGGAGAGCATTATCAAGGCAATAGCGCACATCCTGCTGGCCAAAATCTACCGCAAGCCCATCCAGCCGCTGCACGCGACGCGTTATCGACGCTACGTCTCCAGCCATGATATGGCCGCCAAGACGCACCTGGTTCGGCAGGTGCGCGGCCGCAAGCGCATTGATTCGGCATTCGGTAACGTATACAACCTCGACGAGATCTTCGAGGAACTCAATCGCGAGTTCTTTCATGGGCTGCTGGCGAGGCCGCAAATGACGTGGAGTCGCGCCCACGCTCGCAACAGCCTGGCGCATTATGATCCCGCACATAACGCGATCGTCGTCAGCCGCGTGTTCGACCATGCACGCGTACCGCGGCCTGCGGTGGAATACATCGTGTATCACGAGATGCTGCACTTGAAATATCCCGTGAAACTGCGCGGTAGCCGCCGCTGCGTACATGGACCGGAGTTCCAGGCGGAAGAAAAACTGTTCCCTCGGCTAGAAGAAGCCAAGAAGTTTCTGAAATCTCTATAGCCGAGCCGCGACCCGCCTCCGCCGCGCCGCAAGAGCGCGCTCATTCATGCTGCGCTGAAACTCCTTCGTCCGGCAATTGCCGCCAGCTCTTTCGCGCCGACCTCGACCTTGTAGAGCGCGCGTGACGAATTGGCCAGCCGCAGCTTGTATGGATATTCGCCTGTCATGTAGTCACAGCTCATACCTTCTGCAAGCGTGCGCGCTGTGGTCTCGTAGACCAGCGCGACTCCCGGGGAATAGCGGGCCCACTCAGGATGGAAGTAGATCGTGTAGAAGCGGCGCACGTCGCGGTCACAAAAGCTGAGTAGGCCGGCAATTACGGTGCCGTCGTTTTTCTCCAGCGTGAACAGCTGGCAACTACTTCCCTCCAATGCTGCGACCGCCACCATGAAGTCGCAGCGGCGCTGGTCCACAAAGAGATTGTCAAGATCGGTAGCGAAATGCGTGCGCTTGCATTCGTAGAGATGACGAACGGCGGCAGACTCATTCCCCGAATGCACACGCAGCGAGATACCGAGTCGTTGCAGTCGGCGCATCTGGCGCCCCAGTCGCGAATGATCGAGCCGAAAGCCGACTTCGTTTGCAACCGAGAGATCAACCTGCGGCGCTTTGGAGAACGGAGTTATGGGAAATTCTCGCCACCGGTCGCCAGGGTCCTCAACCGACACCACGTGAAGCGGCTTGCCGCACCCCGCGAGTTCCTGCCATGCGAGGTGCAGAGGCTCGCGATCGCCAGCCCAAAGTACGTCGCGGTAATCGAACAGAGTCTCGCCCAGAAACTCAAGGCGGTCCTCAGCGCGGTTGAAAGCAGCAGGGATGATCGCTGCGCCCGAATCGCTTTCCACCCAAACCACACGGAGTTCCAGTCGGTCGCGAAACATCTCCGCCGCCATACGATTCCAGGCGAAGCTCTGAAACATCGTGTGTGGCTGCACCTTCAGCAATTCATTCCATAACGGTGAAATTCGGTCTAGCTCGGAGGCGGAGCGCGCGACATTGATACGCAGAGAGAGCATGGCACAGGAATGCGAGCAACCAGTTAGACGCCAGGATCAGACGTGAGAGTTGTGAGCTGCTTCACGAGCCCCAGATTTCGCAGCACTCGGGTTCGCTATGACAAAGGGCGAAAAGCGAACCCCGACAAGCGCCTGTACAATAATGCTTCTCTGCAAAAGGAGCCTGCCTTGATTCCCCGCTACACTCGCACGGAGATGGGCCGCATCTGGAGCGACCAGAACAAATTTCAAACGTGGCTCGATGTCGAAATCGCTGCCACCGAGACGCTGGCGGAAGCCGGTATCGTGCCGCCCCAGGCGGCCAAGGCTATTCGCGAAAAGGGCGGCTTCGAGGTCGACCGCATTAACCAGATCGAAGCCGAGGTGAAGCACGACGTGATCGCCTTCACTACCGTAGTGGCGGAGAAGGTTGGGCCGGAGTCGCGCTGGCTGCACTACGGCCTCACCTCCAATGACGTTGTTGATACTGCCCAGGCGCTGCTGATCAAACAGGCGTCGGCGATCATTCGCGAAGACCTCCACAAGCTGCGTGACGTGCTGAAGCGCCGCGCGTGGGAGTTCAAACACACGCCCATGATCGGCCGCACCCACGGCATCCATGCCGAGCCGATCACTTTCGGGCTGAAGCTGGCGAACTGGTACTCCGAGGTATTGCGCGATATTGAGCGCTTTGAGATGGCAGCCGAGCAGATGCGCGTGGGCAAGCTCTCCGGTGCGGTCGGAAACGCTGCTCACCTGGAACCCGAGTACGAAGAGGCCATCTGCAAGCGACTTGGGCTGAATGTCGCGGCCGTGTCGTCGCAAGTCATTCAGCGCGACCGGCACGCCTTCTATGTCGCGACGCTGGCGGTGATCGCATCCACGCTCGACAAGATTGCCACCGAGATTCGCCACTTGCAACGAACCGAGGTCCGCGAGGCGGAAGAATACTTCAGCGAGAAGCAGAAGGGCTCGTCGGCGATGCCCCACAAGCGTAATCCCGTTACCTGCGAGCAAATCAGCGGGCTCGCGCGTGTGGTGCGCTCCAACGCACAAGCCGCGCTGGAGAATGTTGCCCTGTGGCACGAGCGCGACATTTCGCATTCCTCCGTAGAGCGAGTGATACTGCCCGATTCGACGATCCTGGCCGACTACCTGCTCAGCAAGACCACAAACCTGATCGACACGATGCTGGTTTACCCCACGCGGATGGTGAAGAATCTGGAATCGACAGGTGGACTGGTGTTCAGCGGCCAGCTCCTGCTCGACCTGGTGGAGGCTGGTGTGCTTCGCGAGGATGCCTACCGGCTGGTGCAGTCCAATGCAATGCGAGCCTGGAAGGACGACCTGAGCTTTCGAGAGTTGGTTATGAGCGATCCGGAGATCACCGCGAAGGTGAAACGGGAGACGCTGGAACACGCGTTTGATCTACAACGCCCGTTACGAAATGTGGACAAGATCTTCCGCCGAGTCTTCGGAGCTGAAAACCAGGGCTGAGAGCCGGTTAACAGGAAATAAACCGGCTTTCTCCAGCCGGTAGCGGCTCGATCTGACCTTTAGGATCGCCTCTTCACCCCTGACGTGCCCGCCCGATCCGGCGAAGACACGCGTATCAACTTGGATCGCCGAAGTTCCTGTGCCTGTGCCGCGATCGCGGCAATGAGCCCAGGTATCGTGTACTCCTTCGCTTCGATATCCACCGGCAATTTCAATTCGCGCAAAGTCGCCGAGGTTACTGGGCCAATGGAAGCGCTGTGTATCCTGCGATTGGAAGCCGATTTCCGCAGCGCGGCGCGCGCACTCCGTACTCCTACCAGGGCGACGAAGTTTTTCACCGTCGAAGAGCTGGTAAACGTGATGGCATGTGGTGGGGTTGCACTGGCCAGCAGCGACCGCAAACGCGAAGCGGAGGCTTGTGGCGCGACCGTTTCATAGGCTTCGACCACGTCTAACGCTGCGCCGGCTTTGCAGAGCTCGCGCGGAATGACGTCGCGCGCAATCCGCGCCCGCACCAGCAGCACACGTTTGTTGTTTACGCGCCGGCGCAGCGCACTCACCACCGATTCGGCAACGTATTCCTTGGGCGTAACCGATACGTGCAACCCGCGATGCTCGATAGCGGCCCGGGTTGCAGGCCCGATAGCAGCGACGTGCAGATGCGCAAGCGCCGATGCGGCTAGCCGTTTCTTTGCCATACGCTCAAAGAGAGCGTTCACGCCATTGACACTGGTAAGGATGAGCCAATCGTAAGTCAGAGCATTGGCTAAGGCGTCGTCGAGCGGCCGGTAAGAGCGCGGCCGTCGAATCTCGATGAAGGGAATCTCGATGACCGTACAACCTAACTCGCGCAATGCCGCGGACAATACTCCCGCCTGCTTTTTAGCGCGGGAGACAAGCACGCGGCACCCGGCGAGTGGGAGCGCCGGGTTCTCAGCAGCTTTCTGTGCGAAATTCATGCCTAGGGATTTGAAGCTTTCGAACCATAACACTTCTTAAGGCTGTTGCGGCGTGGCCGCGGTACAGCTGTAAACCTCTTGCAGAATCTTGTCCGCGCCGCGTCGCAACAGAGCTTCGCCAACCGCTTCCCCGAGTTTGATCGGGTCGTCGCCATGCTCGGCCCAAATGAGGATCGACGATCCGTCCGGTTTGGCAACCACCCCAGTCAACTTGAGCATGCCATCCGCCAACTCGGCAAACGCGCCAATAGGCACCTGGCATCCGCCGCCGAGCTTCTGTAGCAAGCTGCGTTCGCAGGTGGTGGTAGCGCGCGAGTTCGGATCATCCAGGAAAGCCAGGTGCTTGCGCATTTCCTCGTCAGCAACGCGAATCTCGATGCCCAGTGCGCCCTGCCCAGCCGCCGGACACATGAACTGTTCCGAAAGGACCTCTTTGATCAGTTCCGTTTTGCCTAGTCGCGTCAGACCTGCGGCGGCCAGGATGATGGCATCGTAATCGCCCTGTTCCAGTTTGCGCACGCGCGTGTCGACGTTGCCGCGAAGGGCCTCAACCGCCAGATCGCGACGCGCGACTTTCAGTTGCGCCTGGCGCCGCAAGCTGCTGGTGCCCACGCGCGCTCCACGCGGCAGAGCGTCAATACTGCGGTAATTGACGGAGAGAAACACATCGCGGGGATTCACACGGGTGGTGATTGCGACCAGCTCGAACTCAGGCGGCAACTCGGTGGGCAGGTCTTTCAGGCTATGGACGGCAAGATCGACACGTCGGTCGGCCAGTGCCTCTTCGATCTCCTTTGTGAACATGCCCTTGGTGCCGACTTGCGCGAGCGCGACATCGGTGATCTTGTCGCCCGTGGTTTTAATGATTTCAATTTCGACCTGGTGCCCACGCTCAACGAGCAATTCGGAAATGTGATGGGCCTGCCAAAGCGCCAGCTGGGAGCCGCGAGAACCAATGCGAAGGCGCGCCATTACTTCGCCGCTCCACGTTTGCCGGTGGCGACGCCCTCGTCTTCCTTTCGCACCAGCATCGGTCTCGCTTCGCGCAACCCGAAGAGTTTACGCACCAAGTCAATCACGGTAGTTACCTCCTGCGACTCGCGAGCCGCGCTCTTGAGTGTGGTGATGGGCGTATGCATGATCTTGTTGACGATGCCGCGGGTTAGCGCCTCAACCGCGAGCTCCTGCTCGGGTGACAGATTGCCCAAGCGGCCGCGCACGCGATCGATCTCCGCCTGCCGGACTGTCTCGAGATGCTCCTGCAACGAAACAATGGTTGGTACAACGTTAAGGGTGTGCAGACGAGCCTGGAACTTCTCGACTTCTGCCTGCACGATGGCCTCGGCGCGTTCGGCTTCGAGGTGCCGGTCGGCCACATGCGACGAGACCACCTGCTGCAGGTCGTCCATGTCGTAGACGAAGATGCCGTCCAGCTTGTTCATCTCCGGATCGACGTCGCGCGGCACTGCGATATCGATGAAGAACATGGGGCGGTTCTTGCGACGATTCAAAAACCGCTCGCCATGCTCTTTCCGGAAAATGGCGTGGGGCGCGCCCGTGGAACTGATGACGATGTCGGCGCGCGGAACGGTCTCGTAAAGTTGGTCAAAGGCGAGCGCTTCGCCGTTGAACTTTCTGGCCAGCGCGATGGCGCGGTCATAGGTTCGATTGGAGACGTAAATCTGTTTGACGCCGTGCGCCAGTAGATGACGGGCTGCAAGTTCGCACATCTTGCCGGCCCCCACCAGGTACACGCTCTTGCCGTCGAGATTGCCAAAAATCTTTTTCGCCAGATCGACGGCAACGGAAGCGACAGAAACGGCAGAGGTCGCGACCGCGGTCTCGTTGCGCACACGCTTGGCCACGGCAAAGGCGCGCGTCAGAAGCGCATCGAGCTGCGAATTCACGGCGCCCACAGCCCGCGCGGTTGCGTAGGCTTCCTTCACCTGCCCGAGGATCTGCGGCTCGCCGACAACCATTGAATCCAGACTTGAAGCCACGCGGAAGACATGCTGCACGGCATCGTTATCTCGGTATTCGTAAAGATACTGGCGGTAACCCGAGGGATCGAGCCCGTAGAAGTCGCGGAAGAAGCCGTCCAGCCCGCAGCAGTTGTCGGCCGTGCGTGCCAATACCTCCACCCGGTTGCAGGTGGAGACAATCATGGCTTCTTCGACACCGGGGTAGGTGGCCAAAGTCCTTACGGCGTCCGGCAGGCGCGCTTCGGGGATGGCAAACTGTTCTCGCACATCCACTGGCGCGGTGCGGTGGTTGACGCCGATCAGGACAAAGCTCATGACGGTATGAACCTGTGAACCCGGCTGAAATTATTTGCCGCCCATGCCCCAATGGCAATGACGAAGGCAATGGTGGCCAGGAAAGCCGCGCGGCGGCCACGCCATCCCGAGCTCCAACGGGTATACAGCAGCAGCATGTAAACCGCCCACATAATGAGGGACAGCAGGATCTTGGGATCGGCAAAGAACATTGGGCCGTATTTCTCAATGGCCAGCACTGACCCGGTCACAATGCCGAATGTCATGAACGGGAAGCCGAAGAGTAGCGCGTGATAACCGATGTCATCGATGGTCTGCAGCGGCGGCAGCCAGGTAAGTAAGGGCGACCGTTTGGACTTGAGCGTCCGCTCCTGCACCAGGTACAGCAGACTCGCGCCGAAGCTCAGGAACAAACCGGCATAGCCGGTGAAAATCAAGACAACATGTACGAAGATCCAGCCATTGCGCAGCAGCGGCGAGGTGAGCGCCACCGGGGTCTGACCCACTGCCGAGATAAAGGTCAGAATAAAAACGATTGGAAAAATAACGACGCCAGGCGTGGTAGTGCGATAACCCACGAAAAAGACAAAGAACACCACCATGGCGAGGAACGCCAGCAGCGACTCGGAGTAGTGAATCGAGGTCAGCGATAGATGACCGATCAGAACGGTGGCCTCTACCAGCGAGACCAAATGGAAGATGAGGCCCAGTCCCACCGCGGGCTCGACAATTCTGGCCAGCAGGTTGCCTCGGCTGCTGAGCAGCAGCAGCGAATACAACAGTCCCACGCCGTAGCACGCGACTGCAACTCGGAGCCAGATTAGCGGCATAAACCCCACGAACGGCTATCCCAGCCCGTTCTCCTGTGTCCAGTATATCGACAGGAGGGGAGGGGCCGAGTATGCACGTCACCAGGGGGTGTGATCTGCGTCACAGGGTCTCGGAGCCTAGCCGGGTTGCGCGCCGTCCTCGCCGCTGCATATACTTTGAAGGTTTGCCCGCAGCAGGCGCGCTTCTCTGCGCCCCTCCCGCGCCGCACGACCTTCCGCTATCATTCGGAGAATCTAATGGCTACTGTACATAGCATCGAACAGGAACGTAATCCCTGGGAACAACAAGCGGCGCGCTTCAAGATCGCGGCCGAAAAACTGCAGCTCGACGAAGGTCTTTGGCGAGTCTTGCAACAGCCCAATCGCGAAATCATCGTCCACATCCCCGTGAACATGGATAACGGACAACTGGAAGTCTTCACCGGCTATCGCGTGCAGCACTCGATCGCGCGCGGCCCGGCAAAGGGCGGTGTCCGCTACTCCCCTGACGTTACGCTCGACGAAGTTCGCGCGCTAGCCAGCTGGATGACATGGAAGTGCGCCGTGGTGAACATACCGTTCGGCGGCGCCAAAGGCGGCATCATCTGCGATCCCAAGAACATGTCGCGCGGGGAACTGGAGCGGCTGACCCGCCGCTACACCGCCGAGCTCATCGAGTTCATCGGGCCGGAGAAAGACGTGCCCGCCCCCGATGTCAATACCAACGAGCAGGTGATGGCGTGGATGATGGACACCTACTCGATGCACATGCGCCAGACAGTGACCGCGGTCGTCACCGGCAAGCCGCTCAACATGGGCGGTTCGCGGGGGCGTCGCGAAGCCACCGGCCGCGGCGTGATGATTATCTGCGACGAGTCGATCAAGAAGCTGGGCATGGCGCGAGAGAGCACGCGCGTCATCATCCAGGGCTTTGGCAATGTCGGCTCGAACGCGGCTCTGCTCATGCATAACGCGGGATACAAGATTGTCGGTATCGGAGAGTGGGACGGCGGACTGTACAACGCCAAGGGTATCGACATCGTCGGGCTCTCGGAACACCGGCAGAAGGAAGGCACGATTCATGGGTTCAAGGGCGCTGAGCGGAAGCCGACCGAGGACCTGCTGGTCACCGATTGCGAAATCCTGATTCCGGCCGCGACCGAGAATGTCATTACCTCGACGAATGCGGACCGTATCAAGGCCAAAATCCTGGTGGAGGGCGCTAACGGGCCGACCACTGCCGCGGCCGACGATATCCTGGCCGAGAAGCATGTTTTTGTTATGCCCGACATTCTCGCAAACGCCGGTGGAGTGACCGCCTCCTACTTCGAGTGGGTGCAGGACCGTCAGGGTTACTTCTGGAAGGAGTCGGTGGTCAACGAGCAGCTCGAGCACATCATGGTGTCGTCGTTCGAGGACGTGGTGCGCTACGCCGAGACCCACCACGTCAATAACCGAATCGCTGCGTACATGTTGGCCATCGACAGGGTGGCATATACCATCCGGCAACGCGGAATTTATGCGTAGTTTACAAACAGGTAAACTTCTGATTGCGAACAGCTCCCCTACGGGAGCTGTTCCTGCTCCCGGACAAAAATAATTTTGCTTCACAACCCTTCATCGCGCCTCCAGTTGGGGCATAATAGCGTCCAAGTTATTGCAGTCGTCGGATTGCCTCGTCGCAAGGTCATCATGCCACGTCTGTATTTCTGGTTGCGCTTGACCGCAATAGCGATTGCCTTTCCCGCGATCGCTCTTTATATCGCCGGCGCCACCCTGGTGCAGGCCATGGTTGGCCTGGGCGGCAGGCCGCGCCCGCCGCACGCCAGCAGCTTGCGTGTGCCCCTGCGTATCTGGCTTAGCGTGATGGACTGGACCAAGGGAATTCCTGTCGGTTACACCTACTGGGAGCAGTACGAAGCGCCGGTCATGCTGGACGAGATTGCCGTGCATCATGACGAGTAATGCGGTCGCTTCCCGCGATTGCTTTCAATCTGACCAAAAGCGCATAATCGCCTTGGCAGCGCCCATGCGGCGGTGTGCTTCCGTCTCTTGTGAACCTCCCGACTTACATCACGCTTACCCGCATTTTCAGCATTCCAGTGCTGATCTGGATCCTCTCGAGTACCCGCTTCAGTTCGGCTAATGGCGAACGCGAGCTGCTGGCCTCTTTTCTTTTTATTGGGGCTTCGATTACAGACGCCATTGACGGCTATCTCGCGCGACGGCGCGCCCAGGTTACGACCATGGGCATGCTGCTCGATCCGGTCGCCGACAAGCTGTTAATCGCCGCCGCCTTCATCACGCTGGTGCAGTTCAATCCCGCAATTGTCACCGCCTGGATGGCGGTCATCATCATCGGCCGCGAGTTTCTGGTAAGCGGCTTGCGATCGATTGCGGCGTCCGAAGGCTTCACCATACAAGCCAGCGATCTGGGCAAGCTGAAGATGTTTGTGCAGATCTTCTCGGTCGTCGCCGCTATTGTGGACCACCACTGGGCATACGTTTGGTGGCTGCCGGGTATACCGGTCCGTCCCATCGCTCTGGTCTCGATCTGGGTGATGGTTGCGCTGTCGCTGTGGTCCGCCGCCGACTACTTCATTGCCTTCTGGCGGCGCATTGACCAGACATCTGAGCGGCGACGTCGCCGGCGTTCCTTCGTGCTCAGCCGCCGCAGGAAGCGCAACGATGTCCCCGTCATCTGAGTACGAAAAGCCTGCGCAGCAGTCCGCCGAGTATTCCTCTGAAGAGCGCCGAATCCTGTTGCGCCTGGCGCACCAATCCATCGAAGCAGCACTCAGCGGCCGTCAGCTTGATCTGACTGCCCCCAGCGAACATCTGGCTGAGCCCCGAGGCGCTTTCACCACATTGCACCTGCACCACCGCCTGCGCGGCTGCATCGGCTACGTGCTTTCTCCCCAATCGCTGTATCGAACGGTGGCCGAAACCGCCAGGGGCGCGGCTTTCGACGATCCGCGTTTCGAGCCGGTAACGCTGGCCGAGGCCGGCCAACTGCAGATCGAGATCAGCGTGCTCTCCCAGTTGCAACCTATTACCCCCGACCAGGTCGTGCTTGGAAAGCACGGACTCGTGGCGATGCAGGGAAACCGTCGCGGATTGCTCTTGCCCCAGGTGCCCGGGGAATGGGAATGGGATCGGGAGACGTTCCTGGCGCAAACGTGCATGAAAGCGGGTCTTGCTCCTGACGCGTGGAGGCATGGCGCGGAGCTACAGGCGTTTACCGCAGAAATTTTCGGTGAGCACGATCTCTAATCGTGCGCGAAGCTCCACTGCGGGTCCTTCTCCGCAGGCACGATGGCCCCATCCCGCATATGAATAATGCGATCGCCGTAGGTGGCGGCTTCGGGATTGTGCGTGATCATCAGCACCGTCTGCCCAAACTCCTGGTTCGAGCGGCGCAACATCTGCAATACGATCTCGGAGTTCTGCGTGTCGAGGTTGCCGGTGGGCTCGTCGGCCAGGATGATGGCCGGCTGATTAATCAAGGCGCGGGCCAGAGCTACGCGTTGCTGTTCGCCGCCGCTCATCTCCGCAGGACGATGTTGCAGGCGCTTGTTGATGCCCAGCAATTCGGTTACGCGCTGGATACGCGCACGTTCAGTCGCGCCATCGCTCTGGCCGGAAATGTCACGGGCGATCTCGATGTTTCCTTCAGCGGTGAGTGTCGGCAGGAGATTGAATTTCTGGAAGACAAAACCGATCTTGGTGCGGCGCAGGCGCGTGCGTGCCGAGTCGGACAGCGCCGTAAAGTTTACGCCATCGATCAGCACCCGCCCCGCATCAGCCTGGGTCAAGCCGCCGAGAATGTAGAAGAGGGTCGATTTGCCGCTGCCTGATGGGCCTACAATGGTGACGAATTCGCCTTTTTGTACCTGCAGCGACACTCCGCGCAATGCGGGCACTTCGACTTTGCCGATGCGGTAGGTCTTGCGAACGTCCTCAGCCTCAATCATCCATGCCATGAGAATCTCTGATATTACACGATGCCTCTCGTCAGTCACTCCACATCTCGCCCGATCCACGCTACAAATTCAACATGGCGAAATCGACGTCGTCCGGGAAGCATTCGCAATTGGTCGCCCTGGCTGCCGAGTGGCTGCGCTCCAAATATGGATGCGGCATCGTGCTGTCAGAGCAGTATTGCATGACCGGCGAAGTCCCCGACGTGATCGGCTGGAAATCATCGTGCCGCTCGGTGCTGGTGGAATGCAAGGTGTCGCGCAGCGACTTTCTGGCTGACGCGCAAAAACCATTCCGCCTCGCGCCGCAAGAGGGCCTGGGGAGCAAGCGGCTTTATATGGCGCCCGTGGGCGTCATTGCACGGGATGAACTGCCCAGGCATTGGGGTCTGCTGGAATGCCACAGCCGCGAGGTGCAGCTTGCCGTCAAACCAGGTGGCGTTGATCTACGAACCTCTGTGGGCCTTATGAAGGAAATGAACCTGCTATTGGCGAGCTTGCGGCGCGTCGAAGTGCGAATCGAACCGCAGACTATTGGCGAATTTCTGAAGTGGAAGAACCGCCTGGCAGAGTACAACGGTGGGCGCATGCCGGCAGGTATCAGCTCCCGTGAAGACGAGGAGAATTCGTATCTGATTTCCTGATGGGAATGCGCGCGGCGTTATCCCTTCAGCTTCAGGTTCGCCAACTGCATGAGGGGCGCGGCCTGATTCCAGTCAGCGGAAATATGCTCCAGGGTCATGCGCACTACCTTGCTTTGTCCCGGCGCGATGGGTGAGCGGCTGAGGTCGAGCAGGTCGGGATATCCCGCCATCTGGTTCGGCACCAGCACGTGCAGAGGTAGAGTCTCTTTCTGAACAACCTGGTCCATTGTGTTCTTGAAGACGAGGTTCATGTCGGCGCCGACCAGCTCTTTATCGCCAGTGTTGGTTATGGTCGCGTCCAGATAAGTCACCGTCCCCCCGACGTAGTTCTCCGCTGCGCTCACCTTGGCCTCTGAAATGCGCAGTTTCACCGCATACGGATTCACTTCAGACGCTGACTGGCTCTTGCTGCGGGTGAGCACCACGATGATTCCCACCACGATCAGCACGGCGATGAGTCCTACAGCGAATGGCCTCCAGTTGCGCTCCTGCGCCGTCTGCTTTGGACTAAAGAGTTCGGCCATATCTGTGACCGATTTTACTACCGTGACCCGCTGCAAAGTCCTATGACCGGCGCCATTCAGAGTTTCGGGCAGAGATTGGCGGGAAGGCGAAAGGCCGGAAAACGGCGGAGCGTTTATGCAGGAGTGGGAGAGCCAGCCCGCGGCTGCCACATCCCGCCTAGGTCGTATCAGACTGGTCACGGCTGTTTGTGATGTCCATCACAGCTTGCCCGGCATCACCTGGTTCATCGTAGCTCTGTTATCGCGTCACATCCGCTTTGTGGGCGGGGCCTCCCAGGCGATCAGGAGTGATTATGGTGCGCACGGCAGAAGCTATCAATTGGTATCACAGCAATAAGTACAGCGCCGACAAGGCCTGCGAGCACTGCGAGGGTGTGGTTCGCCACGAAGAATGGTGCATCACGCGCAATGGTGTCGTGGCATATGCATACGAAGCTGTCGTCGACCCCTCGAAACTGACATGGGAAGACCAGCTTATCTTGCACGCTCTTGGCGCGGCTTGGAGTGGCGACAACTGCCACAGCGCCCGCTCAGTGCGCGACTGCCGGCCCGAGTAGCTGAACTCTTTCTGTCTGCATAAGCGGCGAGCAAACCACGCTGCCTCTCCCGCTGCTCTGCGGCCCCGAGACCCACGCGAAGCACAAACTCAGCCGGCCAGTGTTTGACAGGAATCTTTCCGCTCACCAGTGGGCTTATCGGCGCTGCCTTTATAATCGCATTATTTCGCCGTCGCACCTCTCATGCTCACTCCTGACTACCCTGGCTTCCTGGAGCTTAGTCGCAAAGCGACGCTCATTCCGATAGCGAAAACGCTGAGTGCGGACTTGCTCACGCCGGTTGGCGCATTTCTCAGCATCGCTTCAAGGGAAAAATACGCTTTTCTGCTGGAGTCGGTCGAGGGCGGCGAAAAGATCGGGCGCTACACCTTCGTGGGCGCCCGGCCCAGGACCGTAATCGTCGCGCGGGGAAAAGCAGTATCGGTGCGCGAGGGTTCCACGACGAAACAGCATAGCGGTGGCATCATCGACCTGCTACGCGAGCACCTGCGAAGGCATCAGGTGGCGCAGGTTCCCGGACTGCCGCCGTTTACCTCCGGCGCTGTGGGCTATTTCGCATATGACATCGTGCGACAGTTCGAGCGGCTGCCGGAGCGAACAGAAGACGATCTTGGCCTGCCGGATTGCGTCTTTACGTTTTACGACCGATTGCTGGCGTTTGATCATCTTCGTCACCAGGTGCACATCATTGCCGCTGCCGATGTGTGCCGTGAATCGCCTCGCAAAGCCTACAACCGCGCTCTGGCAGACATTGACAGGATCGAGCGGCAGCTGAGCAAAGGCTTGCGCGGGCAGCACCTTCGCTCCGCTGCCTCTACCAAGCCACGCCCCGTCAAGGTCCACAACACCACCTCGCGCCGCCAATTCGTTAAGAGCGTGCAGCGGGCCAAAGGGTACATTGCTGCCGGCGATATCTTCCAGGTGGTTCTCTCGCAGCGATTCGACTTCAAGCCGCCGGCCGAACCGTTCCAGATCTATCGTGCGTTGCGCACCGTCAACCCCTCACCGTATATGTTCTTCCTCAAGCTTGAAGATCTGCACGTCCTGGGGGCCTCACCGGAGATGCTGGTGCGCGTGACCGGTCGCAAGCTGGAATACCGCCCCATCGCAGGCACGCACAAGCGTGGCGCCGACGCTGCGGAAGACGAGCGCCTGATCCAGCAATTGCGCAATGATGAAAAAGAGCGCGCCGAGCATGTCATGCTGGTCGACCTCGGACGCAACGATTTGGGACGGGTCAGCGAATATGGGTCGGTAAAGGTCCGCGATCTGATGTACGTGGAGAAGTACTCGCATGTAGTGCATCTGGTTTCGGCACTGGAAGGCGAGTTGCGAGCTGACCTCGACGCGCTGGATGCACTCGCAGCTTGTTTCCCTGCGGGCACGCTGAGCGGCGCGCCCAAGGTCCGCGCGATGGAGATCATCGAGGAGCTGGAGCCGGTACGGCGGGCGGTCTATGGCGGCTCGGTCTTATATGCTGACTACGCTGGAAACCTGGATTCCTGCATTGCGATCCGGACTATGGTGTTGTATCGCAATCGGGCCTATGTGCAGGCGGGCGCTGGGATCGTTGCGGACTCGGACCCGGAGAGCGAATATCAAGAGTGCATAAATAAGGCATCGGCGCTAATGCGCGCTTGCGAGCGCGCGCAGCGATAACGCGGCGGGTGAGGCTATGGTCCTGGTTTTGGACAATTACGATTCCTTCACCTACAACCTGGTGCAATACATTGGCGAGCTGGGCGCCCAAGTTGCGGTGCGCCGCAACGATCAAACCAGCCTCGACGAGATCGCGGGGATGTCTCCCTCCCGAATCGTCATCTCTCCGGGCCCATGCACACCACGGGAAGCCGGTATCAGCATCGAAGTGATCCGCCATTTTGCAGGACGCGTGCCTATCCTAGGCGTTTGTCTCGGTCATCAGGCCATCGGCGAAGCCTTTGGGGGCAAAGTCGTCCGCGCAGCCAACTTGATGCACGGCAAAACTAGCGCGGTCGAACACGACGGCCGGACCGTCTTTCGCAATCTAGCCTCACCAATGACGGCCACACGCTATCACTCGCTGATTGTCGAAGAGAAAAGTCTGCCCGAAGAATTGGAGATTTCGGCTACCTGCCGCGACCGTGATGGCACTCGAGTAATTATGGGCCTGCGCCATCGTAGCCTGCCTGTCGAAGGCGTTCAGTTTCATCCCGAGAGTGTGTTGACCGACCAGGGAAAGCAGCTCGTGAAGAACTTTCTCGACCTCTAATCGGCTCTCGACAGCCCGCAAGAGCGGCGCTATAGTGACTCACAGAGTTCTTGAGCCAGGCTAACCCCCTTTTGCCTTGACGTTGCGGCCAAGTACGTTCGGGACAAAGCGCTGCACGGGGCTCAGATCTCTTCCCCTACAAAAACCCTCCGAGACGCCGATGTCGTAGCTGTCTCCGGAGTTGGCGTAGCTGAAATCTGCGTGCATGCTTAGCAACGTATGAAATATGCCAGTAAGATAGGTAAATAGTCTGTGGCCCAATCCAAAACCATTCCCTTTCCACCGCAGCAGGAACGAGCACCCCAAGCCGTCGAGCTGCTGGGTATCCGCAAAACGTACGACGACTTCGTGGCCGTCGACCATCTTTACCTCACCATTCGCGAAGGCAGCGTCTACGGGCTGCTCGGCCCCAATGGCGCGGGCAAGACCTCGACCATCCGCATGATGATCGGCATCACCTTGCCGGACGACGGGCAGGTGCGGCTCTTTGGCGAACCATTTCATCGCGGCCAGCTTCGTCGCATCGGTTATATGCCGGAGGAGCGCGGTCTTTATAAGCGCATGAAGGTGCTCGATCACCTGGTGCTGCTGGGACGGCTTCACAATCTGACGGAGCGCGATGCGCGCCGGCGTTCCCTCGCTTGGTGCGAGCGACTGCAGCTCGGGGAGTGGACGCACAGCAAGGTGGAAGAACTTTCCAAGGGGATGCAGCAGAAGGTGCAATTCATCGCCACGCTACTGCATGATCCTGACCTGATCATCATGGACGAGCCGTTCTCCGGGCTCGATCCGGCAAATGCCGTCATGCTGAAGGACGTGCTCATTGAACTGAAGAAGGCGGGCAAGACGATTCTGTTCTCCACCCATCGCATGGACCAGGTGGAGCGCTTGTGCGACGCCATCTGCCTCATCGATCACGGGCGCGCCATTCTGGAAGGCGACCTGAAGAAAATCAAAGCCAGCTATGGCAAGAACCACGTGCAGATCGAGTGTGACGGCGATCCTCGCCTGGAGGACTGTGAACTGGTCCGGTCGGTAAACAATTATGGCAACTACGTTGAAGTGCAGCTGAAACCGGGGGCCGATCCGCAAGCCTTGTTGCGTCTGGCGGCGGACCGGGTGCGCATTAGCCGGTTTGAGCTGCTGGAGCCCTCGCTGGAGGAGATTTTCATCGACCAGGTGGGCCCCCATGCATAACGTGTGGACACTGGTAAAACGCGAATATCTCGAACGCGTTCGCTCCCGCTCGTTTTTGATCTTCACCCTCCTGATGCCTGCCGTAATGGCGGCGATGGTGCTGATCCCCACCAGGCTGGCACGGTGGAATGGCGGAGGTGTGCGCAAGATCGTGATCGTCGCCAACAACTCGGAGTTGGCAAACGTGGTTGGGCATGAACTCGGCAACAGCAAGACCCAGGCAGAAGATGAGCTGCAGAAGTCGAGCGCGCCGACCGTTTATTCCATCCAGGTCGATACTGATGCCGGCGACGCCGAGCGCGCCCGTTTGGGCCAGCAGGTAAGCGAAGGCAAAATCACCGGCTTCCTGTGGCTTACGGATGACGCTCTGGCCAAACACTCGGTCGTCTACAGCACCAAGGAGGCCGCGGATTTTACCCAGGGGCGAGAACTGCGTAACGCCATCACTACGGGCATCGCCCGATATCGGCTGATGCAAAAGGGAATGAAGGGCGACGAGGTCGATGCCCTGCTTGCTCCCATTAAGCTCGACACCATTCGCATCGAAAAAGGCCATGAAGGCGCCAGCGGAGCCGCGGTATTCCTGACTGCCTTCTGCATGGTGATGCTGCTATACACGGTGGTGTTGATCTACGGGCTGGCGGTGATGCGCTCGGTGATCGAGGAAAAGAGCACCCGCATTCTGGAAGTGCTCCTCTCCACGGTAACCTCCAAGGAACTGCTGGCCGGAAAAATCGTTGGCGTCGGCGCCGTAGGACTTACTCAGATCATTGTATGGGTCCTCTTCGCCGGGCTGTTTTCCGTGCCTGGGCTGGTCGCGGCCAAGTCATTCCTGGGTGAGATGCACATCTCCCTTGCCGCCATGGTGTCGTTCGCGATCTTCTTCCTAATGGGGTATCTGCTCTATAGCGCCATGTATGCGGCCATCGGCGCCATGGTCAATACAGACCAGGAGGCGCAGCAGATGCAGTGGCCCGCATTGATTCCCCTGGTGCTGGGTGTCGTCCTGATGAATGCCGTGATTCAACATCCGAACTCGGCCCTGGCATTCTGGCTGTCGATGGTGCCCTTCTTTGCGCCCATACTCATGCTGCTGCGCATCGTCATCGAGCAGCCGCCCATTTGGCAGATTCTTTTGTGCCTGGGCTTGATGTGCGCTACCGTTTATGGATTGCTGTCGCTGGCTTCGCGCATTTATCGCGTCGGCATCCTGATGTACGGCAAGCGGCCCTCGCTGCCCGAGTTGCGGCGTTGGCTGCGCTATGCAGAGTAGAATTCACGCGTGCCCGAAGATCTTCGCGTTGAGTCTCGCTTCACGTTGCTGCAGCGCGTAGAGCTGACACTGGCTTCCTGGATCGTGCCCATCGTGATTGCGCTCATCGGTTGCACCTTGCGACCGACGATGAGCTATGAAGCCGGCGCTATCTCAGACCTCGACGATCTTTATCCGGGCATCTTCCCCTTCTGGCATCGCTGCGTCTTGCCGGCGAGCTGGCTGTTTCGCCGGCGCCGCATCGCCGTCATGACCAGCCAGAGCCTCGACGGGGAGTTCATCGCCCGCGTCATCCGGCGCTTTGGCTTCCTCCCGGTGCGCGGGTCGAGCACGCGAGGAGGCCAGCGCGCGCTGCTGGAGATGGACCGGATCTTGGGTAAGCGCGGGGCGGTCGCGTTCACGATCGATGGTCCGCGCGGGCCGGCATTCATCGCGAAGAAAGGCCCAGTGTTGCTCGCCCGATCGAGCGGCGCCCCGGTCACGGCATTCTATGTCGCTGTGCACCGCGCTTGGGTGTTGAACACCTGGGACAGGCTGGTAATTCCCAAGCCCTTCTCACGGGTATTTGTGCGGGTCGCACGCAAGATGTTCGTTCCCCACGATGCCGATGAGGCCGCGATGGAACGTTATCACGCAGAGATGCAGGGCGCGCTGGAGCGGGTGACGGCATTTGCCGAGTCGCAGGTCTTGTCGAGCATGCCGCAAGCCGCGCGGGACGACCCGGCTAGGCGAACCCGCCCCGATTGACACTGGCTGCCTGTCAAATTACATTCAGATTCTCACCTGAGCTGCTTTGCTCAGGACTGTTCCTTGTCAATCAGCGTTCGCGCGTTCGGGAAGCGGGTGCAAAGCCCGCGCTGCCGCGCAACTGTAAGCGAGTGATGGCACAAGGCCACTGTGCAAACGGGAAGGCCCCGCCGCTGTTCGCGATCGACGCAACCAGGCCCAGTCGGCCGTTGACCAACGATCGCAGCTCGCAAGCCAGGAGACCGGTGCGAACGAAAGGGTATCCACGCAGCTAACAGCATGCCCGTGGTGCCCCGGCCACTAACCCCTTTCGCGTGTAAAGGAGGAGTCCATGCCCGCTTTTCGTGTCCTGGTCTTCGCACTGCTCATCTGCTCAGCCGCCTTCGCTTCCGACCTCAAGGTCACGGTGCAGAGCCCTTCCGGCGATCGCGTCGGCGGCGTGCAGGTAAGCCTTTTCCGGGCTTCCGGCAACGTCGGAATCGCTACCCAGCTCACAACTGGCGATGGGATGGCCACATTCCTCGGGCTCAGCGACGGAGAATACCAGGTCCTCATTCTGGCGCCGGGATTTGCCCAACAGTCGCAGGAAGTTTCCCTCCCGCAAGCTCAAGCGCTTACCGTCAAGCTGAGACTGGCAACTACACCGCAGACTGTCGTGGTCTCCGGCAGTTCTACCCCCGCGACCGTCGAGCAGACGGGCACCTCCGTCGGCCTGCTCAACTCGACCGAGCTCAAACTGCTGAACCCAGTCGCCGCGCCGGATGCGTTGCGCTATATCCCGGGCGCGATCGTCAGCCCCTCTGGGCAGAGCGGCTCCATCACCAGCCTGTTCGTGCGCGGCGGTGATTCCGACTACAACAAGGTCGTGATCGACGGGGTACCCGTAAACGATCCTGGCGGCTTCTTCGACTTTGGACCCGTGCCTATGAACAATGTCGAGCGCGTTGAAGTAGAGCGTGGCCCGGAGACCACCACCTATGGCACCGACGCCATGACCAGTGTCGTGCAGCTCTGGTCGGCCACGGGCAGTACGCGCACACCGGAAGTAGAGTTCGGCGCTGACGGAGGCAACTTCAATACGGCTCACGGCTATGCCTCTGTCTCCGGCGCGCGTGGCATCTTCGACTACAACCTCTTCGGCGACCAGTTCAATACCAACGGTCAGGGAATCAACAATCGATATTCCAATTCGCTGCAGGGCGGCAACGTGGGCGTGAAGTTGTCCGACCGGGTCGCCTTCCGGCTGCGGATGCGCCATTACAACAACTGGACCGGAGTCTCGTCGAACTGGTGGTTCAATGGGTATCCTGCGCTACCGCCCGACCCCAACCAGTACGTTCATCAGAAAAATTTCCTCGCCAGCGGCGATTTCATCGTAAGCGGTCCGGGCTCATGGCAGCACCAGTTTCGCGGCTTTGAGTACAACCACGTCGCGCTGAACGACAATCCGGTCGATGACCCCGACCGCCCCTTCGATACTCCATTCAGCAACCTGACCAAGTACAACGTGGCGGGGTTTTCCTATCAGGGCATCTGGACTCCGCGTACCTGGGCGCAGACCAGTGTCGGCTACACCTTCGAGGACGAGAACGGCTTCGTGAACAGCAATTCCGGTACCGTGGCGATGCCCGACCTCAGCATCACGCATGGGCTGCGGCGCAATCACTATCTTTTTGGGCAGCAGTCCGTGACCTGGAAGCGGCTCTCGGTATTGGCGGGCGTCGGCTACGTGAATAACGAGAGCTTCGGGGGAAAGGTTTCACCGCGCGTTTCCGGCTCCGTGGTCCTGTTTCGCGGAGGCGACATGGTTGGGACCACGCGGCTGCGCGCCGGCTATGCCGAAGGCATCAAGGAGCCGAGCTTCGAAGAATCGTTCGGCCTCGCTGGAGAGTTTCCGGTCTTGCCCAATCCCAATCTCAAGCCGGAGCAGAACCACGGCATCGAGGCGGGCATCGAGCAATCGCTGCTGAACAATCGCTTGTCGTTCAGTGCCGTGTACTTTCACAACCAGTTCCTCGATCAAATCGAGTTTCTGTTGAACGACATTACCTTCACCGGACAGTATGCCAACATCAACAAATCGCTGGCGCAAGGCGCGGAGCTGGTGCTGAGCGGGCGCCTGCACGATCACCTTTCGTTTACCAGCTCCTACACCTACACCTCGAGCCAGATCCAGCAAGCGCTGCCATGCGATCCCCTCGCCGGCTGCGACCCGCGAATCAACGGCGTGGGGGCGCCGCTGCTGCGTCGTCCCAAGCACGCGGGCACACTGCTGCTGACATACGATAGAACGCGCTGGGGAGCGACTGCCGGCGTAACTGCCGTCGGACGCCGCCCCGATTCCGACTTCCTCTTCGGCCTCATCCCCCCCATTTATTACGCAGCCGGATTCGCGCGAGTCGATCTAGGCGGCCGTTACGCAGTGAATCATCACGTCACCTTGTATGCGAACCTCGATAACGCCCTGAATGCCCACTACAACGAGGTGCTGGGATATCCGGCGCTGGGGCTGAATTTCCGCGGTGGACTACGCTTCCACTTCGGAGGGGAATAACCGCGGGCCGGATCTCTCCGGCCCGTTCTTAGTTGAGGGACGCGCGCTCCAGCTCGCGGATGTACTCGATGACGCTCTCGCACCAGCCATCGATGTGCGTCCACTTGCCGTAGCCCACGCCGTTCTTGTAGCTGGCCACGTTGATCATGTAGCCCGGCGCCCTGGGCGAGGGGACAGAGTCATGCGCTTGCTCGTCGGTGATGACGATCATGCGGTCATAGCTCTCGTCGATCTCTCCGAGCGCCTTGCCCAGATACGTCCCCAGGTGCGCCTGGCTTGCCTCAATGGCGTCGCGCAGCGCGAAACCGCGACGCGGCGCGATGCGCTTCAGCTCATTGGAGAAGCTGTAGACGCTCACCTGCTCGCAGATCTCCCGCAGCAGCACCGCCAGCCCGTACGCCGCGTCCGTGCGCATCATCTCCGAGCGGCGCGACAGCGGCGCCACCATGCTGCCCGAAACGTCGACGAGCAGGATCGTCTTGCCCCCGAGCTTCGGGTGCTCTATCCCGGCCGTCTCTTGGCCAGGGTGAGACTGCCCGGCAACGCACGCGAACATCGCCTGCTCGAGTGCCTCCTCCCACTGCGGCGCATAACGCGCAGCGCCGATGAAGCGGAACGGCAGCACGCGGTCGGTCTTCATGTCGCGCACGGCATCGAGCACCAGCTCCTCGCGCACTCCGGCATCCTTCATGTTGCGAAGGTTGCGGAGCAGCGCCAGTTCCCCGAGCTTGCGCTCGGCCAGCAAACGCTCCCAGCTCTCGCGCTTGTCGGCACTGGACGAGAGCGCTACCTCCCAGGTGTCGGGCGGCGTCAGCTCGCCTGCGATCAGGCGCTTCCACAGCGCAGCCTGCGCAGCATCGCGAGGCTTGGCATGACAGAGGAAGAGCACATCGCGCAGTTTCACCGGGCCGGCGCGATCGTACTTCGCCAGGCCGTACTCGTCGAACTTGGTGAAGGCAGCTGCCAGGCCCTTCTTCACCTGGGCCGACAGCGGCGCGCGGCCGTTCTGCCAGTAGATGGCAACGAACTCAGCGAGCTCGTCCGCACGCTGGATGACACGCGCCAGCGTCTCCGCTACACGCCCGCGATGCGTCTTGTGACGCGCCATCTCGCGCACCAGCAGCAACGGAGCGTGCCGCAGCTTCATCGCCTCGCGCGCCTCGACCGCCATGGCGGCCACGCGCTCCGCCTCGCCCTTGGGCACAAGCTCCGCAATGCGGCCGGCGATCGCCACCCCGTCCTCGTAGAACTGGTCCTCCCAAAGCATGCAGGCCAGCACCGAGCGGCGAAGCTGGAGTTCGGGGCTGACGCGCCGCGCGGCTCCGCCCTCATGGGTGCGCAGCGCGGACTCGAGATATCCAAGCTTCAGGATGTTCAGGCGGGCCATGTTCGGCCTCCTTTCAAATACAGCAGGCAAACGAACCGACAGCTGGGTGTCCCATCCTCGCCTTATGTTGACCAGGCTGGAAATGACGACCAGCTTTCGGACGCCGGGGGGAATTGCCACAACGGAAGTAATGCACTGAGCTACATGCTTGCGCATGGTTGGATTTGAACCAGCGACCTGCACGGGTTACATGCCGCTCTATCGAAGTATCGGCAGTCTTCGCCATCGACGAACTATCCGCGATATCCCTTCAACTACAACCTCGTCCGCCTCAATTTTCGGTAACCTGAAGCCTGTTTTTTTGGCTGTAGTAGCTTCATTGATCGGCAAGGCCAGATCGGTCATTTGTTTCCAGGTTGGCCGGTTCTTGTCGTCGTAGCT
>Ga0070741_10007467_pt1 | contig 22589 bp, 17 predicted proteins | sample Coa_R1_4_FD_66440 | JGI IMG/M metagenome (GOLD analysis project Ga0070741, IMG submission 66440) | Surface soil microbial communities from Centralia Pennsylvania, which are recovering from an underground coalmine fire - Coalmine... | ecosystem: Environmental > Terrestrial > Soil > Unclassified ... | reverse complement strand
GCCGGTCTGCCGCTTTGGCTGCCGAAAGGCGCCACTGTGCGGCGCGTGCTCGAAGAGTACATCCTCGAAAAGGAACGCGAATCGGGATATCTGCACGTCTACACGCCCGATTTGGCGAAGGTCGAGTTATACAAAACATCGGGCCACTGGGAGCACTATCACGAAGATATGTTCCCGGCCATGGATCTGGAGACCGAGCAGATGGTGCTCCGGCCTATGAACTGCCCGCACCACATCTTGATTTACAAATCGAAGATGCGCAGTTACCGCGATCTGCCCGTGCGGATTGCGGAACTCGGCACCATGTATCGATATGAGCGCTCTGGCGTGCTGAGCGGTTTAAGCCGCGTGCGCTGCATGACACTGAATGATGCCCACATCTTCTGCACGCCTGATCAGATCAAGCAGGAATTCACGAAGGTCATGCAGTTGGTGGAGCTGGCCTACAAAGACCTCGGCATCACTCAATATCGCTACCGCCTTTCATTGCGCGACAAAGCCAATAAAGAAAAATACGTCGACAACGATGAGATGTGGACGCTTGGTGAGCGCGTCCTGCGTGAAGCAATGGATTCGCTTGGCCTGCCTTACGTCGAAGCTCCGGGCGAAGCGGCTTTTTACGGGCCGAAGCTTGACATCCAACTCGCGGACGTAATGGGTCACGAAGAGACCTATTCCACTATTCAGATCGACTTTCATCTTCCCAATCAATTCGATCTCGGCTACATCGCGGCCGATGGTCACCAGCATCGCCCCGTGATGATCCATCGCGCCATCGTCAGCACGATGGAACGCATGGTTTCCTACCTGATCGAGCTTTATGCGGGCGCATTTCCAGTCTGGCTTGCTCCCGTACAAGCGATCGTCCTCCCCATCTCCGACCGTCAGAACGAATACGCGCGTGAGGTATACGACAAACTGCTCGCGGCAGGACTGCGCGCAGAACTAGATACTCGCAGCGACAAAATAAATCTTAAGATTCGAGAGTCGCAACTTCAGAAGATTCCGTATATGCTTGTTGTGGGGGATCGCGAAGCTCAGGCTGGACAGGTGGCTGTCCGTAACCGAAAGCATGGCGATCAGGGGGCTGTTACGGTGGAGTCGTTCGTTTCCCGCCTTTCGCAGCTCAATTCGAGTCGAAGTCTAGAAGAATAATTTTGTTCCTGGCCGCGCTGATATTGCTCGGCTGCTGGGTGTATTGTGCCCTCGCCATCGCTGGCGCGGTCATGCACGCTCGCGGCCGCAGACCTTTTAACTGCAAAGAGCAGACCGGTATCAGTGTGCTTAAACCCTTGTCCGGTAAGGACGAAGGGCTGGAAGAGAATCTGCGTAGCTTCTTCGAGCAGGACTACGGGAATTACGAGCTTCTGTTTGCTGTCCGGCACCATCACGATGAGGCAGTCCCCATCGTCCGGCGGTTAATGAATCAATATCCGTCAGTACAGTCGAAGCTGATCTTCACGGGCGAGCCGCCTTACCCGCACGCCAAGGTCTTCAGTCTACAGACCATGTTTGAGGAATCGCGGCATGAGCTCGTCGTAATGAGCGATAGCGATGTGCGCGTGGGAACAGATTTTTGCTGGAAGCTCGCAGCCGAGTTCGCGGATGATCGCTTGGGATTGGTGACTTGCCCATATCGTGCGGTAGCTGGAAAAGCAATCTGGTCGCAGTTGGAAGCCATCGGCATGAATACGGACTTTCATGCTGGTGTTTTCACAGCGGTCATGGTGGAAGGAAGCACGAGGTTTGCCGTAGGCCCCACCATCGTTGCACGCAGAGACGTGCTGCTCGCCCTCGGCGGTCTTGAGCGCGTGAAGGACTATCTCAGCTCTGAGGATTTCATGTTGGGCCGCATTGCTGCTGAACTCGGATTCATGGTGCGGATTTCGCCTTACGTGGTGGAACACCACATTGGCAGCGAGAGCATGAAAGCGAATTTTTCGCATCGTTTGCGTTGGGCGCGAACTACTCGGAGATCGCGTCCGCTCGGCTACATCGGGCAGTTTTTTACCCACTCTTTGCCCGTCAGCGCGCTGATGTGTCTTCTGTCTCCGGCGTGCTGGCACTTGCTATTCGTCAGCATTCTGTTCCGGATCATCACTGCCTGGACAGTTTCCGAGAGAACGCTGCGCGTGAACGTACCTTGGCTGCTGCTTCCACTACAGGATTTCATCGGCTTTGCGTTTTGGATCGCAGGATTTTTTGGCAATTCGATCCACTGGCGCGGCCAGCGCTACGTGTTGAATCGAGACGGAACAGTCGAGCTAGCTGGCTAGCCCCTACTTTGCGCAAGCAAAGTTCTCGGCATCGTCAGTGCTTCCGCTTCCTTTGTATCGGGCCACCGCCGGATAGGCGCAAAGAGGCCGCGTTATGGCCGTCCTTTCGTGCTTGGAAGCGATGATCGTCTCGGGTGCCGAACCGCCTTCTACCCAGTGCTCCAGCGCTGTATCGACGCTGTGTTTCTCGTCGCCGCCTACTGCCAATTGGCCGAATTCGTCTGGTCCCGCGCCGCCAAAGCAATGCTCCATCCCCGGCACCATGAACAGCCGGACGAATTCACTGGTTTGCGCCGCGCCCATTTTGGCAACGATGCGTTGATAGTAATTAATGGTGCCGAGAGGCGCGATGGCTGCATCGCTCCAACCGTGATACAGAATCAGCTTGCCGCCGCGTTTTTGGAAACGGCTCAGATCGGGATCGGTCGCGTTCAGATATTGCGCCATTTTCTGATCCGCAATCTTGGTGTCCCGATTCACATCGAAGGAGCGGAAGTCCCAGTTCGGATCGTTGAACACCATGTTCTTGAAGAACTGTGTTCCGAACATATACATCAAACTTTTTTCCGGCGCCGGTCCGGTAACCCAGGGTTCCCAGCCGCCGCGCTCCGCTTCGCCTCCGGGACTGTAGCCGGGAAAAACCAGTTTGCCGTCGGATGTATGAGCGCCGCTATACAGCTTGTTCAAAGCGGTTAGTTGCGGCGCAGTCAAGCAGGTGTTGCTGTCAGTGTCTTTGCACAGTAAGACACTCGTGTCGAAATGACAATGCTGCGGGTCTTCGATGACACCGTCTTTCACGCCATCGCGAGCGTCGCAACTAGCGAGCGCCGCCGCTTGAATGGCGGGCAATTTCGCGGCCGGAATGTAGCTCTCGGCAGTCGCTAACAGAGCTTGCAAATCCCAAGCTGCATTAGCCAGTAGATGTGTCCAGTAATTTGCCGGCGCTCCGGCGATGATCCCGTCATAATCTTCGGGATAGCGCTGCGCCTCCATCAAAGCTTGCCTGCCGCCGTTCGAACAAGAGCTGAAATAAGAATGCTTCGGGGCCGAGCCGTAGAACGCTTCAATAATCGTCTTAGCGTTGGCTACGGTGTTATGGATCGCTCGATATCCAAAATCGATGATCTTCTCCGGATGATGGAGCGCCCAAGATGCGTCGGTGCCCTCCGCAGTGTGACCGGTGTTGGTAGACGCCGTAGCGTAGCCGTGCGCGACTGAGTGAGCCAGTTGCGAGTAATCGATCGCGCCGGCGAACCCCCCATTCCCAATTCCCTGAAATTTGCCATTCCAGCCGGAAGCCGGCAGCCACACTTCAAAGTTAATTTGGGAGTCGGCAGATGGCTCGCTAACTGCGGTGACGCGGCAAAAGCCAGGCAATCCCGGGATTGCCTTTCCCTCGGGCGGCGTGAAGTTCCCGGCGGGGATAGACTGCGCAAGTGTAATTTTTGTCTGAGGCAGATTCAGATTGGCCAGTTTTTCGCAGTCCTGCGCATATACCGCGCAGAACGCTGTACTGATAAGCACTGGTAACAATAACGGTGTTTTCATCGTGTAGCCGTCCACCGCGGCTGTTTACCAATCCTAATTCATGCGCTCTCAGAACATCGTCTTCAAAGAAAACTGGATCTGGCGCGAATTGGCAGCAGTGCGGCTGATAAGTCCGAAGCCGGATCCTGTTACGACGTTCGAAGGCAAACCGAAGTTGATGATGTTGAAGAGATTAAAAAGTTCGGCCCGAAATTGCAGGTTGATCACTCTACGCGAGTGATATGTCTCCCACGCTGTGTCTTTGATCACTGCGAAATCGAAATTGTATAGCGCAGGTCCGCGAAACGTGTTGCGTCCTAACGTTCCAAAGCGGCCGCTATTGGGGCCTGTGCCGCCAGGGAGATTCACCGGGATCGAGAAAAATGAGGCATTGCTTGCGCCTAGGCCGAAATAGTCTTCGCGAATCGTGCGCCCGGTGGAGAGATCGGGCGAGCCCGTCTGATCCGGGCGATCTGCGCCGAGTGAACCGACGCCCGTTTGCTGCACGCCTGAATAAACCGTGAAGGGCGATCCGCTGGTAAGCGTTGAGATACTGAGCAACTGCCAGCCGCGCGTAAGCTTCGCACTCAGAGCTTTGAAACCTGGCGCGCGATCCGCGTGCAAATCCTGCACGATTGTCGCGGTAAAAGCCTTGCCAACATCGAACGTGGATGGACCTTTTTCGGCGCGAGTGTTGAACGGATTCTGCGGCCAAGCCAACGCCGTTGCGCCGGATGTGCTGCCGACGCCAGGACCAATAACGGTGCTATCGTCGTCGATCGATTTAGACCAGGTGAAATTGATTTGAATCTGTGGGCCGACGCTTCCAATAGAGCCTTGCAGCGATGACTGCAGCGCCTGATACGTGGAGTGCGATCGATTCGTCATGAGCATGTCTGTCCCAAAGCCACCGGTGATCTGTCCGGCAGCATTGAAATGTGTGTAAGGCGCGAACGCTGCATCCGCTCCTGGAAATGCGTTGGGGAAATTGATAGCCGGCAGGCTGATGCCGGCCGTGCCAATGTAGCCAGCACTAGCATTGAGGCCGTGGGCGCTATGTTCAACGCTCAAAGACCAGGTTCCAAGATAGGCATTACGGAAGTCTTGAGAAATCGCGTTTGCGTTTAACGGGCTAATGAGATGACTGGAAGTAATCGCCGCGAGTGATTGATCAAAACGATCTACATCCCAGACTGTGTTGACAGGTACCGCTTTCGAGTCGCCTGAGGCGAGAATATTGATCCCGGAAGGAGTGTAAACTCCCGGCAGATCGGCCGGTGTGATGCGAGTGCCAATCGGGAGCGGCGAGCCGGCTGCTGCGGTGATGCGTGGATAATCGACGTAAGGCGCGGCGCCGGTGAGCAGATTGTCCTGCCAGATATTCGGAGGAATGGTAGTTAGCGCACCGCCTGCACGAATCCAAAAGCCCGTCGCCGGCTGCCAGTTGAGACGCAGCCGCGGCGCCCAGTTGTTGCCGCGCCAACGATAAACCGGTTCGGGATTAATCAGATATTGCTGTTCCGGCCCCGAAGGTCCATTCAGAAAATTCAGCCCTGCCGTGCGGCGGGCGCGCTCGCTGATGGGAGAGTAAAGTTCGTATCGAACCCCATAGTCGATCGCGAAACGATCCGAAATTTTCCACGTATCTGCGAAATAAAGATTGAGATCGTAGCGCGAAACAGCGGCGACTCCGATCTGATCGCCCTGAGGAAACTGCGGTGGTGCAACGGCAACGGTGTAGGAAAATGCGCTGCCGAGCAGCAGAGCCGTCAAAGTATCCGGCAGTTGTTGACCGGGCTGAACATTATGGAGGCCGCTAGCTGAACGGATGGACGCTGTCGCAAAAGCCGCGCCGCCGCCGAAAACGTATTGCCCATTGGGAGCGGTGCCGAAATACGTGGTGTCGCGATTGGCGCGAAACTCGCCGCCGGCTTTAAAGCTATGCTTCGCACGAATCCAAGTAAAACTCTGGCGGCCCTGAAAGAGATTTCCGAAAGAAGCGGTGACGGAGCCGCCGGCCGAATCGAACGCTTCGTACAGTCCATCGGCAAAAACGAGCGAAGGGTCAGTATGATCCGGCGTAGGGAAGTTGGGCGTAGTGCGAGTGAAGCTGAGAGAGGACTCGGACGAGAAGCGCGCCGAAGGAGTTCGCGACCAGGTAAGCACCGCATTGCGCTGATGATCGATGTAGTCGATGCCGAACGCGGGATCGATGGCCGTCTGATCGGGATTGGTCGTCGGTCCTCGCAGGTTGTCCCAAGTGAATCGCGCGAAGATATGGTCTTTGGTCGAGAGTTGATGGTCTAGGCGCGCCGAAAACTGATCGGCATTTGTGACGACTTTGGATGATGTGGCGAACGTCCGAGCACCGAAAGGTCCGGACGGATCGTTAGGAAGCGGATACCGTTGTAGCAGCGCTGCAATGGCTGGATTGACCGGAACAAATAGCGTGTCGCCTGGATAAGCGGTGGTGTCGATGCCCGAGCGTTCAGCCACGGTAGGAACAGGCAGCACCTGGGTTGTGCCCAGAACCTGGCGGAAGCCTTGATATTCCACGAAGAATGCGGTTTTCAAACGGCCATTGTAGCCAGGAAGAACCACAGGGCCGCCTAGAGTGAAGCCAAATTCGTTGCGGCGAAAAGGTGGGATGCGTTCCGGATTCACATCGGACCGGCGATCGAAAAAATTGCGTGCGTCGAGAGCAGAGTTGCGCAGGAATTCGAACAATGAACCGTGCAACATATCAGTACCCGACCGAGTAACGATATTTGTGAATCCCGCGGCTCCGCGGCCGATATCGGCAGGCATCCAGCCCGATGACGATTGGATTTCCTGGACGGCATCAACGTTGAAGTTCGACATGGTCGCACCTCCCATTTCGGGATCACTGCTATCGGCGCCATCCAGTGCAAAGACCGCTTCAACACCGCGTTGTCCGTTCACCGCAAATTGTTGGGTGAAGTTGGTGGTGCCATTGGAATCTGTCATGGTGCCGGCGGCAAGCAGTAGGAGTTGGCTGAAATCGCGCTTATTGAGCGGGATCGCGGAAACAGAAGCAGCCGAGAGCGTTTCGCCGCCACTCGCCGCGGAGCGGGCATCCGCCTCGATGAGAATTGAGCCATTTTCGAGAAGAGTAACTTTGGAAGCAGAGTTGGCGGGAAGGGCAAGAGCGCTCTGAGACGTAAAAACGCGATTTTCAAATCGGACTGAAAGTCGATAGTTGCCGGCAGCAAGCGATGCAAAATGATACGCGCCGGTGTCCGTCGTTGATGCTGAAAGACGATTGCCGTTCGATTCCAGGATGACTTCAGCCTTTGCAGCGGCATGGCCAGACGCTTCATAAACAGTGCCCGCCCAACTGGTTAGTAACGACTGCTGACCCGCTGTAGCTGAACCAATGAATGCGATCGAGAGGATCGTTGCAGCTAGTGCGCGAAGCGTTCCGCGTGCTTTGCGATAAATCTCCAATTCATAGTTAATCAATTCGCGTTAACAGTAGCAATTCTCAACTACCCGGTCGCTCAGTATACTTTTCGACATGATCAATACCTTGCTGCTTGTGACGGCATCATGCGCCGTGCTCGCTGCGAATCCCGTGATCGAGAAGGTCGAGCCGCCGGACTGGTGGGTAGGGCACACCATAAACCCTGTGCGCCTGCTTATCCATGGGAAAAATCTGCAAGGTTCGATGCTAACAGCGCCGGCAGGGATGACGATTGCAAACGCGCGTATCAGCACGGCGGGAACATATCTGTTTGCGGACCTAACAATCCCCAACTCGACACCGCCCGGACAGTATCAACTGTTGCTCAAGAATGGCGACGGGTCGGCAAATGTGCCATTTCGCGTGAATCCGCCGCTGAACAATGCCAGTCGTCAGGGCTTCACGAGTGCCGACCTTATTTATCTGCTAATGCCCGACCGCTTCGCCAATGGCGATCCCAGCAATGACGATCCTGCTGTTTCGAAAGGACTCTATGACCGCTCCAATCCGCGGGCGTATCACGGCGGCGATTTGAAAGGCATTCTGGATCATTTGCCATACCTCAAAGACCTTGGCGTGACGGCCATTTGGATGACTCCGATTTATGACAACAGCAATCTCTGGGGCGAATACGCAGGAAATAAAGTGACGGATTATCACGGTTACGGAATCGTAGATTATTATGCGGTCGATGAGCATCTTGGGAATCTCGATACGCTGCGAAATTTGGTGCAATGGGCCCATACGCTCGGGATCAAAGTCATCCAGGATCAAGTGGAGAATCATGTCGGACCGCATCATCCCTGGTTGACCGATCCTCCAACGCCTACCTGGTTTCACGGTTCAATCACGAAGCATCTTGATGAGAATTGGCAGTTCTGGTCCATTGCGGATCCGGCTGCATCGAAAAATCTGCGCCGCATTGTTACTGACGGTTGGTTCGGCGGCTCTCTTCCGGATATGAATCAGGAAGATCCCGAGGTCAGCCGGTACCAGATTCAGAACACACTTTGGTGGTTAGGGGAGATCGGGTTCGATTCAATTCGCCAAGACACTTGGCCGTATGTGGCCCGTAATTTCTGGCACGATTGGATGGCGGCGATCAAGCGGCAATTCCCCACCGTCAACGTTGTGGGTGAGGTGCTGGATGGCGATCCAGCGACCGTTTCTTTTTTTCAAGGCGGTCAAACGCGCGACGGAATCGACACGCTGGTTGACACGTTGTTCGACTATCCCGTTTATTTCAAAATGAGGGACGCATTTGGCAGCGGCAAGTCGCTCGAAGAAGTGCCGAAAATGATCGGGCACGATTATCTCTATCCAAACGCGCAACTGCTTTGGACTTTCATTGGCGATCACGACGAGCCTCGGCTCATGAACGCGCCGCAGGCCACAGTGGACGGCTTGAAACTCGCGTACACGTGCATGTTCACCATCCGCGGAGTGCCGCTGCTCTATTACGGAGACGAACTTGGCATGAAAGGCGGCGAAGATCCGGACAATCGTCACGATTTTCCCGGTGGCTGGCCGGATGATGCTGCCGACGCCTTCACCCGCGCCGGCCGCACCGTCGAGCAGAATGCCGTGTTTGACCACGTGAAAAAGCTGGCGCATCTTCGTGCAAGTATGCCTGTCTTATCTCGCGGCTCTACCTTGAATCTTGTTCTGCAGGATCAACAGTGGGCATATGCGCGCCACTTAGGCGAAGAGATAGCCGTAATTGTCCTTAACAACGACAGCAAAGCCGTTTCGCTCGAACTTCCGCTTCAGGAGCTTGGGCTATCGCCTGCCGTACGCTTACACGGACTGCTCGATGTAATCCGGGAGGCCGATGCCGTCAACTATCGCCTGGACATTTCACTTCCGGCACGCGCTGGCGAGATCTTTGTTGTCCGTCCGTGACATTGATAAAGGATGGTGACAGCGATCTCGCGGCTGATGCGAATCTCGTACATATTTTTCGTGCTTTGTCTCGCCTTGAAAGCCGATCATAAGAAGCCCGATCATAAACAGGCCGCGTGTACGGCTGCCGATCACATCGACATCCGCTGTTTCGGCGCTTCGACGGCGGAAAACTGCAACGAAACATTCATTCAAAAGGCGATCAGCGCCGCATTTGCGACCGGTCCGAACGTCGTGCTCATTCCGGCCGGCACCTTTCGCGTTTGCGGCCCGATACAGGTCCCTACGTCAGTTCACTTAGTTGGTGTTGGCTGGCCCGGTGGCGGCGCGGGATCGGAGTTGCAAGCCGCGCACTGGAATCCCAATGCCCATTTCCCGTTCAACATGATGGTTTGGATGACGGGGACTGCAACGCCCGGCGTCTATTTTCAACTTCCGAACGGCGGCCAAGCGATTCCCGTCTACGACACAACGCTCGAACATTTCTGGGTGAACTGCAACAGTCAGCCAAACTGTGGTGGTGTGTTCCGCATGGGCGCGCAGGAGAGTAGCGGAACGCGCAATCTGGTGATCGGCAATTTCACCTACATGGGTCTGTTCGATGAAGGCGTGAATTGCCAAGGCGCATGGAACGTGAATCCCGGCGTCACAGCGCCGCGAGGTTGCCTCCTCAATCTGTCGATGTGGGGCTCAGGCGAAGAACTCGGCGATGAAAACGTCTTCGTCTATCCTGCTTCGGGCAGCACCGCGGTGAGCTATTGGCTGGAGGGCATCGGACACATGACCACATTGACCGGCACAATCAACTGTTCTTCCAGATCGGTGAAATACGCCGCCTACATCAGCGGCTCAAACGTCCATGTCGGACGCCTTCACGTGGAAGGGTGTGGTTCCACTGCGCCTTCTACAGCGGCTGGGGCGATTTATCTGGGCGTTCCACCTGAATATCTAAAGGGACAGGACATGGCGCTATACGGTGGGACATTCGACAGCGTTGACGTGCCGATTGTGATTCCCAACAATCAATCGTTCGATATAAAAGTGCTCTCCGGCAATTCATTTGACTACGGTGCAATCAACCGAGCTTTTTCGCCCGTACACAACGTCAAGTGCTCTGTTTATTTTTGGGATGGCAAAAACGAATTATCTACTTGCGGCGGCTTAGGCGACTCAGCTGCAAACACGCAGCAACAAGGAGCCGAGGCTGATGGTTGCACAACCGGCGCCGCAAATGGTTCTACCTGCACCGTCTCAATAACGTGGCATACCGCGTATCCCAATACAAACTACTATGCCGTGTGCTCGGGCTCCGGCATAGTAACCGGTCACCCGGAAATTCTTGGATTGTCAAAAAGCGCAGGTGGCACCGTCGTCACGGTCAGAAACGGCGGCGGAGATGAGCCGGTTCCATCAAGTTGGTCGAAGATTGATTGCGTGGCAATTGGGAGGTGAGCTCACTCGGCTCTTGCTACTTGCAAATGACTGAGCGAATTCGCATATTGCGACACGCCCTTGTATAAGGCTTCGGCGATTCTTTGACGCTCGTCGTTTCGCCTTAGCAGGCGTTCGTCGTGCGGATTCGAAACAAACCCAACCTCTGCAAGTATCGATGGCATGCCAGCGCCAATTAGGACGACAAACGGAGCTTGCCGGACACCGCGGTCGCGGGATTTCGAATTCATTCTGACCGACTCGGCCCAAAGGGCCGACTGGACGTCTTGGGCGAATTCGCGTGATTCCTCTTTCTTGGTTTGAAGTACAGCCTTGTGCAACAAATCGTTGAGATCGGCGATGGAGCTTGCGGAAGTTGCATTTTCGCGTGTCGCGAGATCAAGACCACTCCGGTCGGAAGTCAAGTTAAAGAAATAAGTCTCAACACCTGTGGCGCCCGGTTCGGGCGACGAATTAGCGTGAACGGAAATAAAAAGATCCGCTTTCTCGTCGTTGGCAATTTTCGTGCGCTGTTCCAGCGGAATGAACGTGTCGTCCGCGCGCGTGTAGACGACTGTCGAGCCGAGCCGTTGATTGATCAGCTTGCCCAAGCGAAGCGCCACATCCAGCACCAGGTCCTTCTCCATCAGTCCATTCGGACCGATAGTCCCGGTGTCGTGACCACCGTGCCCCGCATCGATCACTACCTTGCCCATCTTCAGGCCGAAGACGCGAACTAGCGATTTCTCGCCAACACGATCTGTCTTGGCGGGCGATGCCACTCCAGAGACACGTTTTATGGGCGCGGGTGTAACCACTGTGGGAGCGAGCGCGAGAGTGGGTTGGGGCAGACTCGATGGCGCGCTTATTGAGACAGGCGGAGCATTTGTCTTCGGTGGGACATAAGCGTCTATGATTTCTTTGGATTGTGGAGCAGTGGCGGGCGGAAGATTCGGCTCTGAACTCTGCGTATTCAAAGAGCTTTGACTATTTACGTCCATTGGTGTCAAATCCGGTTGTTCTGACACTGGCCGTGCCGGACGTTTTTTAGACAGTGCGGCAATGGTCGTACCCTTGGGGCGAATCTCGATTATCAGCCGGTCTGGATTCACGAGCTGAGAGGATACGATCTCTGCCGGGCCGTCCAAGTCAAAAACAATTCTTGTTTTTCGCGGACTCACTTCCGCCACCCGAATCTCTTTTATGCGCTGATCGTTGACCCGTATGCGCTCTACTCCGCGATGATTGGTTGTCGGCGGGCGCAATCCAGCGAGATCGAAATAGGCACGTGAAGGATTCTCAATCTGATCTGAGGCTAACTTATAGCTACCCTGGGTTTGAATGACTACCCGGGTTACATCGCCAAAAGACCAATACCGAATACCTTGTACTCGCTGCGAATTAACGCTCTGCCCATAATCGGGCAGTGCGATCGCAAATAGCCCCAGCAAAGCGCAAACAGATCGTTTTACATGGGGGAGGTGGTTCATGATTCGCTGCCGCGATCGTGTTTTGACCGTTATATTTTGCGCCGCGGCTCGAACCGCGTTCGCTGCGCATCGCATACTAAGACACCCGAGCCGCTGAAGCATAACAAAAGCAGCGAACTTTGTTTGTTCAAATTATAACCGGAAAACGTCGATTTGGGTGCTACCATTTGGGCATGCGAACCGCCGGATTTGTTCTGGTGGGCGGTCGCAGTTCGCGAATGGGGCAGGATAAAGCCCTGTTACCGTGGCGAAATCGAACACTGGTGGAGAATATTGCGACGAAGGTGAGAGATGCGGCTGGGAATGTCTCACTGGTTGGCAATCCGGAACGTTACGGCGCTGTGCCTATGCATTGTCTTGCCGACCGGCGCCCCGGTTTGGGACCCTTATCGGGCATAGAAACAGCGCTCTTAAGTAATTGTGCCGAACTGAACCTGATAGTCGCGTGCGATTTGCTTTTTCTTGAAACCGATTGCCTAAAGTCATTGATACAAACGGCCATAGACGGCAGCTCTAAATGTGTTGTTGCACGCGATAAAGCAGGCCAACTGCACCCTCTCTGTGGCGTCTATCGCAGCAACTGTTTATCCATTGTGCAACGCGCTCTCGATAGCGGCCGCCTTAAGCTAATGGAAATCATCCAGGAACTTGGCGCACAACATGTTGACGTCAAAACCCCGATATGGAACGTAAATACTCCTGAAGAATGGCAGCGCTGCAGGGAACTTGCGAATGGCGGGTGAGAGCTATCCGCATTACATCGAGTTCCGAAACGTCTTCAAGTCCTTCGATCACCCGGTACTGAAGAACGTCAGCTTCTCGGTGGACGCGGGAAAGACGCTGGCGATCATCGGACGCAGCGGTGTCGGAAAGTCGGTTACTTTGACGCACATCATGGGGTTTATGAAGCCTGATGAGGGAGAAGTCATTGTCGCTCACACCGACATCACTAGTCTGACCGAGCCCGAGTTGCGGCGCATTCGCAAGAAAGTCACGATGGTGTTTCAATCGGGTGCGCTGTTCGATTCATTAACTGTAGGCGAAAACATTCTTTTTTCACTGGAGCTTCGTGAAGACTACAACGAGCAGAATAAGGAAGACGTTGTAAATGGGTTGCTAGACATGGTCGATTTACGGCAGGTGAAAGACCTGTATCCGGGCGATCTTTCTACAGGTTATAAACGCGCCGTTGCCATTGCACGCGCGCTGGCAGCGCAACCCGAATGCATTCTCTACGATGAGCCCACCACGATGGTGGACCCTATCATGTCGGACGATCTCGGCAATCTGATGCTTCGCCTGAAGCGGCAACTGGGCCTCACGGCGATCGTCGTCACGCACGATCTTGACCTCATGCGCAAAGTTGCCGATTCGGTTGTGTTTTTGTACAAGGGCGAGGCAATCTATTTCGGACCTGTTTCCGAATTGAGCAAAAGCGATCACCCGCACGTCAAACAATTTCTAGCGATGGATAACGTGGAGGTTGCCGGAAAAATCGAAGAAACTTAGCGGCCGGACAAGCGCTGTTTGATGCTAGTCCACTGGCGCTTCAACCAATTCTGGTGCGGCATCTTTTGCAGCTTGTTGGTATCAATTCCCTTTGCTTTGGTCACTTCTTCACTGCCGCCGGGCCGGTAATCTTCAGTCCCCATCAGATGAACTCGCGTGCCATCGAATGAATATCGCCGCTGCCTGAGCTTGCCGTCATCGTCCTTGGTGATGATTTCAAACGTGCGGTCGAACGCATTAGCATCCGCCGTGTCAACATGAACGGGAAAGTATCCCTCCAGATCCCGTTGGCGATAAGAAGTCTCGTAGCGGTGACGACGGCGGTTCCATAAAAATACTCGCCAGGCATCGAAATCGCAGGTCTGCTGCTCCGACGCGGTAGTCCAAAGCCAGTTATGTTTGACGCCTTTTTCCTCGTCCTGAACCGGGCCAAGGTCGAAGTAAGAAGTGATGCGCTTGCCTTCTGCGTATTGCGCCACTTCATCCGGAATCGACATAACAAGGTTTCGGGAAAGCACCCATCCCACCTGTTTGTCTTTGGTGCGCACGAGTGCCCAACTCTCTAGCACAACCGGCTTCTTTAATTCAGCAGCCTTCTTTTCGGCAGCCTCCTGGTCTTTTCGCGTTTTTTGTTCTGCGGTGCTTTCCGCGCCATCGATCTTACCGCTCGAAATCTCCTGCCAGTTTTCGGGCGGCTTAGGCGGTGGAGGCGGGGCAGGCAAAAAGGACCTTTTTGCGACGTGTTGCTTGCGCGACCGCCGCTCAGGCTGAGGCCGCTCGGACGCAAAATTCGGCGGCTTCGGAGCCGTGGTTGCCTTGGGCGCGAGCCGGTAGGCCAACACGGCCACCGATCCGCCCTCCGGAATTTTTGTAAACGCCGGAGATGTCCGGCTCGGCTCAAGATGGACGTTCAGAGTTTCGTAAACGCCGGCGGTTCCTTCCGACGGCAAGCTCAGGTACTGGCGACTGTCACGGCGAATCTGGTCCATTTGCTCCTGGCTCAGGAGCTGTAATGAATCTACCCAGCCTTCATCGCCTTTGCGCGTACGCACTTTGACGAACCGGCGGTGCACGTCGATGATTTCGACTTGATCTCCGTGATTTAGAACGGCGGCTGTATTGTTTTTTTGAGTCAGCTCACGCCGTACCGTCAGCTTTTCGGGTGCGACGTAGGCTCGTGCAAACACGTCGCCCGTATCTCTGGCGCAGCCGGCCAGAGTCAGGAACCCGACAAAAACCAATATAAAGTTGGTTAAAGTAGACGGGCCATTTCCTTCAGAATGCATCGATCCATCACTACAGGAAGTCCGGCATCCTCCGCTTTTTTCGCAGCTTCCGGATTGACTACTCCTTCCTGCATCCAGATACAGCGGATACCCTCCTTCTGCAATGCATCGTCGATCACTTCGGGCACACGCGCCGGGCGGCGGAAGATATCAACAATATCGACCGGACCTGGAATATCCTTCACTGAAGGATACGCCTTCTCTCCCAGTACTTCCGTCTCCTTTGGATTAACGGGAATGATTCGGTAGCCGTGTCTTTGCAGGAACCTAGACACCCCTAGGCTAGGACGCGTGGGATTGTTTGACAGGCCGACTACGGCGATTGTCTTGGCGTTTTGGAACAACGCTGTCATTTCTTGGTCGTTCATGATGCTGAGTTACGGCCTCTTTTTCTATTCCATCATCCAGATGCAGCAATTTGCGAAAATGCTCCACTTCCGCATTCGTGAGGGTACGGTAAGCGCCAGGCTTCAACGACCCAAGGTCCAGAAAGCCGATTTTCACACGCTTCAGCTTCTCCACTAGTCGCCCGAAGTGCTTAAACATGATGCGGATCTGGTTTTGCCGTCCTTCAATCAGCTTGACCTCGTACCAGGGATTTTCTCCCTTGCGAATCAGCTTCAATCCGGCAGGCGCGGTCTTTCGCCCGTGCATCGGAATTCCGCGCCGGAATTGTTCTTCCTGATCCGGCATCAGCGCACCGTTGACTTTCGCAAGATAGGTCTTGGTAACGTGACTCGCCGGCGACATCATCTTGTTGGCGAAGTCACCGTCGTTGGTCAGCAGCAGCAAGCCTTCGCTTGCGTAGTCAAGACGGCCGACAGGATAGACCCGATCATGCAGTCCTTTGAAGAACGAAAGTACGGTCTGCCGCCCCTCCGGATCATGCACGGTGCTGACGACGTTTTTCGGTTTGTTGAACGCAAAGTAAAGCTGGTGTTTGGGCGCCGATAGTACGCGTCCATCGATTTTCACTTTGTCGATGGCCAGGTCTGCCTTGGAGCCGAGTTCCGTCACCGTCGCACCGTTGACCGAAACGCGTCCTGCGAGAATCAACTCCTCTGCTTTGCGGCGGCTTGCCACACCGGCGTGAGCGAGTATCTTTTGCAGCCGCTCGTCAGGCATCGGATTCTTCTGTCTGAGACGCCTCGGCGGCGATTTCCTGCGTTAGCTCTTCTTGCGGCGTCTCTGGCTTAGATTCCGTTGCGGGGGCTTCTTCGGAATCGCCAAGCGCCAGCCGGCCTAGTTCTTCGAATTCTTTCAGCGTCGGCAATTCCGCAAGTGAGCCTAACCCGAACTGCAATAAGAATTCGCGCGTGGTTTTATACATGATCGGTTTGCCGAGGACGTTCTTGCGTCCAGCAGTCGCGATCAATTTGCGGTCAAGCAGAGTTTTCAAAACACCTGCACCCTGTACGCCGCGAATGTCCATGACTTCCGGCGCGGTAATTGGTTGCTTGTAAGCGATAACAGCTAAGGTCTCAAGCGCCGCGAGCGAAAGCTTCAAAGGAGGCTGCAGATTCTTGACGAAGCGTCGAATGGCCTCGTGGTGTTCCGGCTTGGTCGCCATCTTGTATCCGCCTGCAATTTCGCGAACGGATAGGCCACGATCCGGCGCCGAGTACTCGCTGACCAATTGGCCCAGTATCTCTTTTACCCGATCGAGTGGTTGACCGATAGCCGCAGCGATTTGATCGGCCGAGAGGGGCTCGTCGGTGATATAAATGGCAGCCTCAATTACCGCTTTAAGTGCAGCTATCGCTTCGGGCTCGGGAGGCGCTTCAGTTACAGCTTCGGCGACGAACAGAGTTTCTTGAACGTCTTCGGCGGAATCTTGCGGCTCGCTTTCAGGAGTTGTTTCTTGGCTTCCCGCGTCTTCGGACTCAGCGACCGATCCGGTAGCTTCTTCCACTGCGGGAGCTTGTTCTACTTCTTCCATGCTGTATGTCAGTGATATTCCTCTTCTACTGCGGCCAACTCTTGCGCGTTCTCGCCTGCATCTGACAAGCCGGGCCCCGCACGCAGGCCGATGTCACCGAATGCTTCGCCTTGCGTGAGTTCAATTCCTTGCCGCTTTACCAGTTCGAGTATGGCCAAGAATAGGCAGATCATCGCGCGGCGGCTACGCTGCTTTTCGAAAAGTTCCGTCGCAGAGATTGGCTGAGCGCGCCGCGTCCGCGTGAGTTGATATTTCAGAAATTGAATCATCTCGGGAACGCTCACATCCTCTTTGCCGATCTCATAAATCGGACGCGTTTTGGCGCGTTCCAACACACCTTGAAATGTCTTTACCAAGTCGAAGATCGTGACCGCGAGACCAGGGCCTTCATCTTCCGACAGGAATTGGTTGATTTGCGGATTCGACCAAATCGCCTCTTCCACAACTCGTTTCTGCTGTAGCATCTCAGCCGCGTTCTTGAACCGCTCATGCTCGACTAAGCGGTCCACCAGTTCCTTGCGCGGATCTTCTTCGGGCGAAATCTTGTCGAGCTCCGGATCTCTTGGCAGGAGCATCCGGCTTTTGATATGAATCAACGTGGCTGCCATGAAAACGAACTCAGAGCTGAGCTCAATGTCCAGTTCCACGGCGCGCTGCATGTACTCCAAATACTGCGCTGTAATCTTCGAAATCGGGATGTCGTAGATATTGATCTGCTGCTTGCGAATCAGGTCGAGAAGCAGATCCAGCGGGCCCTCATACTGTTCGAGGTGAAAGTTTAAGGGCGACGACACTAGCTACACGATACCATGCAAAACAGCCCTTTTTCGGCCTTTTTACGTGGATGCAAGCGTGTTTACGCTCAGCGGACGCTTGGCTTCATAGGCCTGTATCGCATCGCTTTGCTGCAGAATGTAGCCAAGCTCGTCGACGCCTTGCAGCATGCATTGCTTGGCGAACTCGTCGATAGGAAATTGAACAGTCGTTCCGTCGGGCAGCGTCAATTCCTGTTTGGCGAGATCGACGCGAACTATCGCTGCCGGCTCTTTTTCGAGCGCCGCGAAGAGCGTCTTGTGTACATCCTGCGAAACAACAATGGGCAACAGCGAATTCTTCAATGAGTTGCCTCGGAAGATATCTGCAAAGGACGTGCTAATCACCGCGCGAAAGCCGTACTGAGTTAGAGCCCATGGAGCATGTTCACGAGAACTGCCGCAACCGAAATTATCACCTGCGAGAAGAATTTGCGCGGCGCGGCCTTCGGGACTATTGATGATGAACTCCGGCTTCGGATTGCCGTCCGCGTCATAGCGCCAGTCATAAAAAAGCTGATCGCCGAGCCCGGCTTTGGAAGTTGTCTTTAAAAATCGCGCCGGAATGATTTGATCGGTATCGATATTGTCGATCGCGAGTGGCGCCATCCGGCTCGTGAATGCAGTGAATTTCTCCATGTCGATCTCCCTAGAGGAGCGTGCGAACGTCGGTCACCACTCCGGTGACGGCGCTGGCCGCAGCAGTCAGCGGACTTGCCAGGAATGTTCGTCCGCCCTTACCTTGACGGCCTTCGAAATTACGATTACTGGTGGACACGCTGTATTCGCCTGGAGCGAGTTGATCTCCGTTCATCGCGATGCACATGGAGCAGCCGGCTTCGCGCCAGTCTGCGCCGGCTTCCTTGAATACCAGATCCAGGCCCTCAGCCTGTGCCTGGCTCTTCACGAGTTGTGAACCGGGCACTACCATTACGCGCACGTTCGGATTAACTTTGCGGCCGCGCAAAATGTTCGCCGCCGCGCGCAGGTCAGAGATGCGCGAATTCGTGCAGCTACCAATAAACACAACATTTACGGGATGTCCTAGCAGCGGCTTGCCTGATGGCAGATCCATGTACCGCAGCGCTTTGCCAAGCGATTCGCGTTCCAGAGGATCGTTGATCGCGGAAGGATCCGGCACCGGCGCGCTGATCGGAATTCCCATTCCCGGGTTCGTGCCAAACGTGATCATTGGCTCAAGCGCGCTCGCATCAATGTCGATGCGCTTGTCGAACTCCGCGCCTGAATCGGTTGGAAGCTGACGCCAAAGTTCGAGCGCGCGGTCCCAAGCAGCACCCTTAGGTGCATAGGGTCGTCCCGCCAGATACTGATAGGTGGTTTCGTCAGGAGCGACTAATCCCGCTCGCGCTCCACCTTCGATCGACATGTTGCAGATGGTCATCCGCTCTTCCATTGACAATGAACGGATCGCCGAACCGGAATACTCAAACACGCAACCGGTGCCGCCGCCGATTCCAATGCGAGAGATCAGGTTCAGAATGATGTCCTTGGCCCCTACGCCGGGCTTCAGCGCGCCCTCTACTCGCACTTCAAATGTTCTGGAGCGGCCTTGCAAAAGACATTGGGTCGCCAACACATGCTCAACCTGGCTGGTTCCAATGCCGAAGGCGAGTGCGCCGAAAGCGCCGTGTGTGGCTGTGTGACTGTCGCCGCAGACTACCGTCATGCCGGGCTGTGTCAGACCTTGTTCCGGTCCAATAATGTGAACAATTCCTTGCTTTTCGCTATGCGGTCCGAAGAAAGGAATTCCGAAGTCGCGGCAGTTTTTCTCGAACTGATTGATTTGCGCTTCCGCCACTTTGTCGAGAATGGGTAGCGAGCGGTCGTGAGTCGGAATACTGTGATCTGTCGTTCCAATGGTGAGATCGGGCCGTCTGACTTTTAGGCCCCGCTCGCGCAAACCGGAAAATGCCTGCGGTGAGGTTACCTCATGGACCAGGTGCAGATCGACGTAAAGGAGCGCTGGAGCCCCGGGACGTTCCGAGACGACGTGATTGTCCCAAACCTTCTCGATAATTGTGCGCGGCTTGGCCGCTCCGTTCCGTTGCGACATATACTTCCTAATTAAATATTTTGACGTGAAATTAAGCGGTTACAGCACGCGCCGATAGCAACTCGCAAACGGCGTCGCCAACCTCGGATGTGGTAGCCGGCGATCCCGCAGGTTTTAGATCGGATGTCACGCGCCCGCTATCCAAAATCTTTTCGATCGCGGCATTTACCGCTTGCGCTTCCTGCACGAGGCCGAAACTGTATTCCAGCATGGCACCTACTGAGCCGATCGCTCCCAACGGATTGGCTTTGTTTTGTCCCGCGATATCAGGAGCGGACCCGTGTACCGGCTCATAGAGGCCCACGCGTGCCCCGGAAGCCTTCTTTTCGCCCAGAGACGCCGATGGCAACATCCCGATTGACCCGGCCAGCACAGCGCCTTCGTCGCTCAAAATGTCGCCGAAAAGATTCTCCGTCAACACAACATCGAACCGCTTCGGATTAAGAACCAACTGCATGGCGCAGTTGTCTACCAGAACGTGGTCGAGCGTAACATCCGGATATCCGGCCGCGACTTCCATGACCACCTTTCGCCACAACTGCGAATTTTCGAGTACGTTCGATTTGTCTACACTCGTGACGCGCTTGCGCCGCTGCAGTGCCAATTGAAACGCGATATGCGTTACGCGTTCAATCTCAGGACGCGTGTACGTCATGGTGTTGACCGCGCGTTCTTCCGCGCCGGTGCCCGAAATGCCTCGCGGTGTGCCGTAATATAAGCCGCCTGTTAACTCACGAACAATCACCATGTCCACGCCATCTACAAGTTCGTTTTTGAGCGGAGAAGCGTCGACAAGCGCGCGGTAGGAACGCACCGGACGAAGGTTCGCGTAAACGCCAAGCGCTTTTCGAATACCCAGCAACCCGCGTTCGGGCCGCTTCTCCGGCGGCGCGTTGTCAAATTCGGGCAGGCCAACGGCGCCCAGCAAAGTAGCGTCGGCCTTGAGCGCTAAGTCCCGCGTGCGATCCGGAAATGGATTGCCTGTCTGTTGAATCGCAATGCCGCCTAGCAGGCCCTCACTTAATTCGAGATTGTGCCCATGCAGGCTGGTCACCTGCCGCAATACCTTGACCGCTTCACGAGTGACTTCTACCCCGATGCCGTCACCGGGCAGAATGAGAACGCTAAGTTTCATCGTTTACCGGGCGACTGTATAGTGAGCGGAGGCTGTTTCTAAAACGGGATCGGCTCCGATAACTTCCTTTACCAGCACCACTATCTCGTCGTTGCGAAGACCTTTTTTGTTGTCGGCGATGTGGGTGAATCGGTTATAAAGCTGCTCCAACTGCTCCCGGGAAAGTTGGAAGCCGAGATCTTCCGCGCGCTGTTTCAAGGCGTGCCGCCCGCTATGCTTGCCGAGTACGATGCGGCTTTCGGGAACGCCGACGCTGGCCGGACTCATGATTTCGTAAGTGGACGGATTCTTCAGATAACCATCCTGATGGATGCCGGCTTCATGTGCGAATGCATTCTCGCCAACAATCGCCTTATTCGGTTGCGGGCCGAAGGTAATGAAATGCGTGAGTGTTTGACTGGCGCCAAAAAGCTTTTCCGTATTGATCTTCGTTTGGAAGGGCAACCGGTCCTGGCGCGTTTTTATGGCCATAACCACTTCTTCAAGCGCCGCATTGCCGGCGCGCTCGCCGATGCCGTTGATGGTGCACTCAATCTGCCGCGCGCCTGCTTTAACTGCTGCTAAAGAGTTTGCAACCGCCAAGCCTAAATCGTCGTGGCAGTGCACGCTGACCACAGCGCGGTCACCCAGCAACGTCGCGATTCTTCCGATTAACTCCCCGTATTCATCGGGAACCGAATAGCCGACGGTGTCCGGCAGATTTACAGTGCGCGCACCGGCTTCCACCACCGCCTGACAAATTTCTTCCAGGTACTCCAGATCAGTTCGCGTCGCGTCTTCAGCGGAAAACTCGACATCGTCTGTATAGCTCCGCGCAAGGCTGACCGCAGCAATCGCACTGTCGAGCACTTCCTGGCGACTCTTCTTCAGCTTGTATTGAAGATGAATGTCGCTGGTTGCGATAAAGGTATGAATTCGCGGACGTTTGGCATGGCGAAGTGCGCTTGCGGCGCGCTCCACATCTAACGTGCAGGCGCGTGCCAGCGCGGCTACCTGTACCCAAGGAAACTGGCGGCTGACGGCATCGACGGCTTCATAATCGCCTTCGGAGGCAATTGGAAATCCAGCCTCTAAAATATCTACGCCTAAATCCACTAATTCGCCGGCCATTTTCAGTTTTTCCGGCGTCGTCATACTACAACCCGGTGATTGTTCCCCGTCGCGGAGAGTAGTATCAAAAATATAGACTCGGCTCATGCGTTCTCCTGGAGGCTTCAACCATGGTAAATTTTTCGCTTCGATTATGCAAATTTATAGTTTTCGAGGTAAGTATTAGCTAGAATCATGGAATAAGCGCTTCGGGTCTCGGTGGGCGTTATGGAACTCTACCCTTTAAAAGTTTTTTTGACGGTGGCTACGGAACGTAGCTTCTCTCGTGCCGGCGAAAAGCTGTTACGTACTCAGCCCGCTATTTCAATCGCAATCCAGCGTTTAGAGAGCGATCTGAAAGAAAAGCTGATTGATCGCTCCGGTCGCGAACTGCTTCTTACAGATGCGGGACGTGTTGTTCTCGAATATGCGCGGCGTTTTCAAAATCTCGAAGCAGATCTCGAAAATGCGCTACGCGAATTGAAGGATAACTACGCCGGACGATTATCAATCGGCGCGAATGAGTCTACCACTCTGTATCTCATTCAACATATTGAGCAATACCGGCGTCTATTTCCTAAAGTCAAGGTACAAGTTCGGCGCTCGGAATCGAGCAAGATCCCATCGCAGTTGCT
>Ga0070741_10007466_pt1 | contig 22596 bp, 12 predicted proteins | sample Coa_R1_4_FD_66440 | JGI IMG/M metagenome (GOLD analysis project Ga0070741, IMG submission 66440) | Surface soil microbial communities from Centralia Pennsylvania, which are recovering from an underground coalmine fire - Coalmine... | ecosystem: Environmental > Terrestrial > Soil > Unclassified ... | reverse complement strand
TGCGCCGAACGATGAAAATAAGGTTTATTTCCTCTCCTTCAACATCATGGTTTCAGAGGATGGCGGAAAGACAGCGCGCAGCACTTCACCGCGCGTGCACGTTGACCATCATGCCATGTGGATCGATCCTGAAAACCCGAACCGGATTATCAACGGCAATGACGGCGGTGTTTACGTCAGCTCTGACGCAGGGCGCACTTGGCGTTATCTGGACAATCTGCCAATTGAACAGTTCTACTCCGTCGCACAAGATGATGAGACGCCATACGACCTCTGTGGCGGCCTGCAGGATAACAATGGCTGGTGCGGCCCTTCCGACAGCTTGAGCCGCGGTGGAATCACAGGCTTTGACTGGTACACAGTAACCGGCGGAGACGGCGAATATGCCGTGCCAGCGCGAGGCAAAGGCGCGCACATCATTTATACCGATTCGCAGAACGGATCAATTCAGCGCCTGGACAATGAGAACGGAATGTCCCACTTTGTCCGTCCTTATCTCGAAGGCGTGCAATCCATGAAGCCGTCTGATTTGAAATATCGGTTCAACTGGACTTCGCCCATCGCGGTTTCACTCACCAATCCAAACGAGGTTTATCTGGGCGGCAATGTGCTCTTCCGCTCAACCGATGGCGGCAAGAGCTGGACCCCAATCAGCCCTGACCTGACGCGCAATGACAAGACCAAGCAGCAGACCAGCGGCGGGCCGATCTGGTGGGACATCAGCGGCGCAGAAACTTTTGGCTGCATTCTCTCGATCTCCATTTCTCCGGTCGATCCCAAAACAATCTGGGTGGGAACCGATGACGGCGTTGTGCAGGTAACGCACGACGGTGGAGAGCACTGGAGCAACGTCACCGGCAACATTCCCAACCTGCCGCAGTGGGGACGCCTGCAGCAGATTGAAGCCGCGCCAAGCGACGCGAACACGGCGTACATTGCCGTGGACTTCCATGAAGTGGAGAACAACAAGCCCTACGTTTTCAAGACGCATGACAGTGGCAAGACCTGGACAGCAATTTCCGCGGGGCTGCCGCAGGATGATCCTGCGCGCGTGATACGCGAAGACCCGAACCATAAGGGTTTCCTGGCGCTCGGCACTGACACAAGCTTGTTCTACTCAAGTGACGATGGCGCGCACTGGACGCAGATCAAGAGCAACTTCCCCACCGTGCCGATTTATGACCTTCAGTTCATCAAAAAGACGCACGACCTGGTGGTGGCCACGCATGGGCGCGGCCTGTTTGTGCTGGATGACATTGCACCGCTGGAAGAGGCTGGAGCAGAGCTGGCCAAGAGCGACTTCCGTCTGTTTCCCATCGCTCCGGCAACAAACTGGCACAACTGGAACAAGCACGGCTTTGCCAGCGGCGGCTACGTTGCGCCGAATCCGCTGAGCGGAGCAGTGATTACCTATTGGCTGCCAAACGAAATCAAGCAGAACAATGAGCGTGGAGCAGGCCGTCGCCGTCAGGGTGAGACACCGGTAAAGATCACTGTTAGCGACAGCAGCGGACAGGTGATCCGCACAATGTACGGAACCACGAAGTACGGCCTTAATCGCGTGGCCTGGAACCTGCGGTATGACGGGCCAAAGCGCCTCAACTTCCTGCCGCCGCGTGAAGGCGATGAAGAGGAATTTTTCTTTGATCCCAACGGCGGGCCCAATGTTCTTCCCGGCACCTACAAGATCACGGTCACGGTACACGGAAAAGTTGAGTCACAAAATGTGGAAGTGGGAACCGATCCTCGCTTCAAGCTTGATCCCAACGCCATGCAGGCGCAGATGAAGCTGGCCCTGGAGCTGAGAGATGAAGTTTCAGCGTTGCATGAAGCGCTGAACCGGCTCAACAGCCTGCACAAGCAGATCACCAGCCTGCAAGAGCTGCTGACTTCAGAAGAAGGCCAGGAAGGCGCGACCAACGCGTCTTACAAGCCGGTGGTGGAGGAGGCACGGGCGCTGGATAAAAAGATCACGACGATGGAAGAACCGCTGTACAACAGTGAAATCCAGGCTGGGAGCCAGGATGATATCCATTATCTGCAGCGCTTCCAGAACCGGCTGCAAGGTGTAATGCGTGGCGTAATGGGAGGCTACTATAACGCTCCGAGCCAGCTCCTGGTAGATGAAGCTGGTGAAGTCCACAAAGAACTGGAGTCACAACTGGCGCAGGTAAACACGTTCCTGAACACAGAGGTGGCAAATTTCAACAAGAATGCCGCTGAACACGGTTCAAGCACCTTGTTCGCCGGTGGACCTATCACCATCAAGGCCGGCGCGGGCGCAGCATCAAGCGCCAGCACGGGCAACGATGAAGAACAGGATGACGATCAGGACTAAAAAACACGTTTGCAAGATGAAAAGGGGCGTACCGCTATAAATACGCCCGCTGGAACGATTAATACAAAGAGGAGTTCCGCACAGGAACTCCTCTTGCGTCTTCTCTGTGCGATTTTCCGGGATTCACACAACGCTCATGGTTTACCTGTGGCAGCCACTCTGCAGAAGCCTTGGCGATATCAACTCTGCCTAATCAAGCTCGGTCAGTCCCAGCGCTCCAGGACTATGCGATTTGCGCGAATTTCTGTTATGTTCAAAGTTCGCAGCTACAGGAGCGCTAAGTTATGTCTATTCCCCCGCAGCCAAATATCCGCCTGACAAATGCAGAAGACTACCGTGACGGTTACGCTAATTCCGTGCAGATCCGCGTGAGCGTGTGGGACTTTCTGCTGGTCTTCGGGCGCTTGCAGCCTGTGAACGCGCAGGAAGTTGAAGTGCAGAATTTCCAGGGAATCTATCTCAGCCCGCAACAGGCCAAGGCCCTGCTCACCATCCTGGAACAGAATGTGCGCCAGTATGAAGGCACATTTGGAGAAATTAAGCTGGATCCTGGATTCACCGCCCAGCAGGGACAGATTAACTGAAGCAGAAACTCTTCAGTCTTACGCGCGCATTAGAGAGCCAGCGAATTTAATGGAGCCAAAGCCCAGCCGCCAGCGACGACTTTCTGCGTGGTGGATCTTTCCTCTGATCTTTGTTGCGATCTTAATCATGCACGCGCCTCTGCTGCGCCTGCCTTTTTTCTGGGATGAAGCCGGTTTCTACATTCCTGCGGCTTATGATCTGGCGCACTCGCACACATTGATTGCCCGCACCACCCTCGATACGGGGCATCCGCCGCTTTCCGCCGCATACCTGGCATTGTGGTTCACGCTGATTGGATGGAAACCCGCAGTTGCCCGCGTTGCCATGCTGTTGCTGGCCGCGTTTGCGCTAACCAATGTGTTCCTGCTGGCGAAAAAGCTCACGCGCACTGGCGTTGCTGTGGCCACAACCATTGCAACCGCGGTATATCCAATTTTTTTCGTGCAAAGCTCTCTTACTCATGCTGACCTGGCAGCCGCCGCGCTCACGCTCTGGGGCATCAGGCTTTATCTGGAAAAGCGAATGTGGCCCAGCCAGTGGGCTTTCTGCCTGGCTGTGTTGAGCAAGGAAACGGCAATTATCACGCCTCTGGCAATAGCGTTGTGGGAATTATTACAGTCAAAAACAGAAGCAGGCAGAAACCGTTTTGCGCGTGCGGCGATGAATCTCATTCCTGCTGTGCCTTTGCTGTTGTGGTTGTTTTATCACTACCATGTTACAGGCAGGACCTTTGGCGGCGCGGAGTTTTATCAATACAACGTTACCGGCGCATTAAGCCCGGTGCGATTTGTGCTGGCTCTGGCGCAACGCGTTTGGCATCTCTTTGGCGCCATGAACATGCTGGCGCTCACCGCCGCCACTGGCGCTGCCATGTTCTTTCCACCTGTCAAAGACCCTGAGGGTGAACGCCCGCGCATCGCCATTCCAGTACAGCTTATGTTTGCGCTGATTATGCTGGCGCATATTGTTGCTTTTTCGCTGGTTGGCGGCGCACTGCTCACGCGTTATCTTCTGCCTGCTTATCCACTGGTGATCCTGATTGGCATGTCAACTTTGTACCGGCGGATTTCGCGCTGGGAGTGGCCAGCGGCATTGACGGTGATTTTCTTTGTGCTTGGGCTGTTCTTTGATCCGCCGTACAGAATCGCGCCAGAAGATAATCTTTCTTATAAGGATTTTGTTGAACTCCACTCCAAGGCGGCTAGATTTCTTGAGCAGCACGAGCAGAACAATGTGGTTCTTTCCGCATGGCCGGTGACCGACGAGCTTACCCGGCCATATCTTGGCTATGTTCACCAGCCATTTCAGGTTTTGCCCGTCAACAACTTTGATGTAGAAGAGCTGTTCAAAGCGCGCCAGATGCGCTCACAGTATCAGGTGGCTTATCTGTTCTCTACCAAATATGAATCTCAACCCTGGATCCGCTCCAGCCTATGGGACAAACTCAACCGGCGCTTCTTTGGTTATCATCGTGACGTCTCGCCCGAACTTGCGGCTGAGTTTTTGCGTGGCAGAATTGTTTTTCTGGCACGCAGCAAAGGCGAGTGGGTTGCAATCCTGGAGATGGAGCAGCCGTCGCGGGTAGCTGAAGCAAATTCAAGTTCGAAGCTTGCTCAGCATTGATGATTTCTTCTTGGCGACAAGAGATCGCAGGCAGGGTGTCTACATCCCCAAAAAGAAATTAAAAAAGCACAGCCGAAAATACGGGCTGTGCCATTTCTTAAAGACAGCCAGCGGAAGAGCGGCTATCCCTGCGTATCAGGTTAAGAAAGCATTCTGGTCAAAACCCAATGAATTCTCACGTTGTACCAAAGATACCCGGCAACCAGTGCCAGCGACTCAACTGCTTTGGCCCATACTGCGCGTTTCATGGCCCGTTACCTCTCCCATTTCTTTAGCCGTTTGCCTCAACTTCCACACGTGCATGGGCAAAGGGCCGCATCTCACTGGGGGAGAGAATGCGCATCTTTTTCCAGTCGTAAGCAAACTCGGTACCGCAATCAAGGCACACCACATAAGTTCCCGTCTGCGCTGCAGCTTCACAACGGCGCTGTCCCCGTTTGCTGGTCTGGGGGAAACTGATGCGTTTGTGCCAGCATCTGAACAAAGCGTCAAAAATCTTCACAATCTCCTCCCGTGGTTGCTTTTGATTTTGAAAACCAGCAACCTTCGGAACAACTGGGCCTCTTCGTCGATCGCTAAAACCACAAGGCTCCGCACTTTCGTACCTGTTAGATAGTGTCGGCAACCCCTTTTTCGTTTCACTGGATTTTCTTTAACACATGACAAAAAATGTCATGTATTTATGATCCAGTTTCTGCTTTCAGTACGTTTAACGCAGGAACTCTGGATTTGTTGCATTAAGATTCGTAATTTCATGCCGGAACCAGCGGGTACACTAATTCATAGATTTAAAGATGAATGCCATGGATGCAAACGACGCACAGCCCAAAGCGAGTTCTTCCCATTCTGAAACGCCGTGGGTTTGGTCGATTGGGATTTACGCGGGAAAGTCGCCGTTGCACCTCTCACCTGCCGCGCGCAATCCGGTGATCTCCGCCGGCGATGTATCAGATGTTCCTGCGCGCTTTGTTGCCGATCCATTTATGCTGAGAGTTGACGGCCTTTGGCACATATTTTTTGAGGTCCTGAATCATCAAAATGATCGCGGCGAAATTGGCCTGGCTACCAGCCAAGACGGGTTAGTCTGGCAATACCGGCAAATCGTATTGTGTGAGCCGTTTCATCTTTCTTATCCGTATGTCTTCCGCTGGCAAGACGATTACTACATGGTTCCTGAAACGTTGGGCGCGAATGCGGTGCGGCTCTATCGCGCAGAACAATTTCCCACCAGATGGATACACGTCAAAGACTTCTTTGACGGCACGCACGCCGATCCTTCCATCTTTCACCACGATAAGAAATGGTGGCTGTTTACTTGTCCGGTGCCTTACCAGCATGACACTCTGGCTCTGTACTCCGCGCCCGATCTCACTTCTACATGGACGGAGCACCCCAAAAGCCCCTTAATTACCGGCAATCCGCGCATCGCGCGTCCGGGCGGAAGAGTGTTGCATCACGAAGGAAGCTTGCTCCGTTTTACCCAGGATTGTTTTCCTATCTATGGCAAGCAAGTCAGGGCTTTTGCGATTACGGAGTTGACTCCGAGTACTTATGCAGAGCATGAGGTGGCACAATCACCTGTGCTGGTTCCAGAAGGCAATGGCTGGAATGCTTCGGGCATGCACCATGTTGACGCCCATCGTTTAGAAGATGAAACGTTTCTGGCGTGCGTTGATGGGCTGAAAAATTTTTGAGAATTGCATTAAGCAGTCGGGAGATCACTTGCCGCTTACAGGCTGGCTGCATGTTGGTTCAAAAGAATGCGTAAGCAGATCAAGACAGACCAACTCGGCCTTATGCGATCCGATGTGCCGGTCAGGGCCAAACGTGATAGGCGGCAATAAGCCTGTTCTGAAATCGTGCAGCTGCTCCAGCGCAAGAAGAAATTTTTCCCGCGTAAGATCTTTGCCCGCGCGCTTCAGTGCGGCTTCCAGCGTTTGCGCGGCGCAGTAAGCTGAAATCAAAAGCAGCCGGTGCTCACCGCTGAGGTTATGGCGCTCCAGGAAGTGATCGAATTCAGTCAGGCCTTCAAGGTTCGGCTCCAGCGCCGGATATACCGCAAACATCCTGCCCTGCAGCGGCGCAGGCCCGGTTAAAACCGAATCATCAAGCAGCGGCCCCAACATAAAAAACTTCGGATACCACTTGGCCTCGTCGGCTGCCTGAATCCATGGCGTCACGGCATCACTTGCACCAAAAAGAAAAATGGTATCGATTCCCTGCTCTTTCAACTGCCCCACCTGTTGAGCAGGATTTTCCGTGGAGATAAATTCAGCCGGCATCGCCGCGCCAGACTCCTTCCACATGGCTTGCATGGCAGGGCCAAGCTCGTGCTGCAAACTCTTATCGCTGAAGATCACAGCGCTTTTCGCTGGAACAACATTCTGGTGTTGCACGGCAAACCGGCCCAACTCCTGCACCAACTGCTCAAATCCCGGCAAAAGATAGAAGACCTCGCGGTTTGCAGGATCGTCGGGCACGGAGAGCGCCAGCAGGCCCGCAAGCGGCACCTTCTTTGCATGCGCCAGTCCAGCCAGATCATTTTCAGCGCCGGGAGCAAACGGTGCGACCAAAGCAAACACAGGTTGATGCAAAAGCTGTGTGGCGTTCTTGACGGTTGCGGTGCGATTCAGGCCAGCATCGGCAAAGCGAACGGTAATGCGGCGATTATAGATTCCTCCGCGCTGGTTCAATTCGTCAAAATAAGCGGTCAGCACGGCCTTCACCGCTTCTCCCGCGTCAGCATTTGCGCCATGCGCAGGCTCCAGACTGCCAAGCGTGAGCGTTGTGGCCGCAACACCAGGAGCCGCGGCAGATATTTTGCTCTGGAGATTCGCAACTCGTACCCCACCGTTACCATTGATGGATGATGCGTCAGCGCCTGAGATTGAGAATAGTGACGAACTGGAATCGTCGAATGGCGCAGTGAGGGATGGGAAAGCACTCTGCGCGGCCACGTTGGGTATCAAGACAACAAGACAAAAGAAGATGCCGGCAAGAACCACTGCGAATTTTGTTGGACATTGAGTCACATCAAACAGTCCGGGAACCTGGAGGCCCTGGGCGGAGTCGAACCGCCGACCTGCGGTTTAGGAAACCGTCGCTCTATCCATCTGAGCTACAGGGCCATGAAAACCATTTTAAACCTGTGATGCTATTCCGCAGCTTTCTTCGCCAGCGCCTCAACTACCGCGATGTTTTGCATTAACTCTTGCGGCAAACCATGACGCTCCTGCAGATAAGCGGGGCTGCTGTAACTGGCCCACGTTTTTCCCTGAGCGTCTTCCCAGAGCAGTATCTTAAGCGGAAGATCGATAGCGCTGCCGGGGCTGGCCAACATGAGCGGCGTGCCTGCCTTTGGATTTCCAAAAATCAGCAGCTTGGTAGGGCGCATTCTCATCCCGGCTTTTTCCGCTTCTCCGCTGTGGTCAACAAGCGCGAACAGAGTAACGCTCTTCGCTTGCAGAACTGCCTTCAGTTTTTCAACCATTTCATCCACGGAATGATTGCCGGGTATGTTGATGATTCCAGCGCCTGTGCCAGGCAGCATACAATAAGCTCCTTAATATCTTTATCTTGGAAAGGCGGAGACTCTCGACATAGTTGACCAGTTCAGGAAACTAATCCACAGCCAGAGAAATTAAAAAGTTTAATGTTTTCTCAACTGTCTGCTAATATTGGGGTGTCACCTTGGGACTTCACATCAGTGTAGCCACTCCCCAGGCGATTACCACAGGTTGAATAGCGAACATGAGTAGGACTTATAGGATCGGTCGCGCCACGGTTCTCGGCTTGATGTTTATTCTAGCCGTCGCCGCCGCCTGCACCTCTGACTCCTATGATCCTAATCCGTACGATGATGTTCCGCCCGTGGTTACGGTCCACTACAATTACGTTCTACCCAAGCTGGAGAACGTACGCAGTGTCAGGTCACAAGGCACGAACCCCACGGATTTTTCCCGTAGCGTGATTGAGCAGCAACAAGCGCCTGCATTGGCGCTGGCGCTGCTGGAAGCACAGGCAATTCCAACTTCACTCATTTCTCCACAACTCGTTATACCTCTCAGGCGCTAGCGCCAATTTAACCCTGTAAAACTGCAGCTCTGCTGCTGTGTTCCTGTTTTTCTTCGGGGCCGGCATTTGAACGAGCAGGGGCAATCCGGCAGGCGATTCAGGGGGACGATTTCCATCTCACATTGCAACCGTTTTTCTCATCGCGCCTCAGGTGAAATGTCCGCGCCATTTCTCCTCTAGCGCAAGCAGGCGCGATGAGATGAGCGATTGCGATAAGAGATCAGCAAAATTCATAAACGAGATTGATTTCTTTACCGTCCTCACCAGGACGGTGAGGAAGCCGGAATCGGGCTTCCGGCATAAAACCGGGCTCCGGGTATTGGCGCTTGCTGGGCACCGCGCATCAGCACAGGGTCAAGCTTCGGCGCCCGGTTTTTATTTCAGGGTTTCACTCTAGCCTTAAGATTAAAAAAATTAATGTGCGCATTAAATAAAAAGCTTAGTATCATTCGGCTTCGAGACTGTTCGTCATGGGCGCCAATTTTGTATGGCGCTTAAAACCAGGTAGCCACAAAAACCGCGGGTGCATCGGGACCAGCCGCGCTTATTTGGCTCCGGGGGATTTCCCTTGGCGCCACTGCAATAAGCGATTTCAATGAGCGGCCCGATTTCAAAGCTCAGGCAAAGCGAAGAAAAATTTCTATACGAGATAAGGCTCATTCTGGCTGAGGAGCGGAACCATACTCGTTTGCCTGCTGCCATTAAGAACAATCGGCCCTAAGAAATGCTTGCTGACCGAAGGCCCAGCATTTTGCTGACCTGAGGACACAAACCGCACAATTCCGTTCAACGGTTTTATGGAACGCTTCCGGGGGAAAGGCATGCCAAGGCACGCCCATGAGAAGTTTGAAGCAGACCACCACAACGACACGAAAAAATTCGTATCGCTGTAGGCTTATTAGAAAATTCTTCCTGACTTGCACTTTGACAATTCTTGCCCTGCTTTTTGGGCTTACAAACGCCGTGGCACAAGGCGCTCCGCCCACGGCCAACAACACGCTGTTGGATACGGGCTTTACGCTGCCCTATGGAGCACAAGTGTTAACTGGCTCAGCCATCAATCCTGCCACCGGCAGGCCGTTCCGCCATTTGTGGACAGCAGACACAGCCTTTGGGCTCTGCCGGCTGGATCCGGATCTAGATACCGGTGGGCCATTCACCGTGAACAACGCAACTTGCATCACGACCGTAGGGGGAACAGCGTTTACTCCTGGACGGTTGGCCTATGATCCATTGACCAACACTCTCTACTCCGTAAGCGATGGGGTAAAAGGCAACGTAGCTCGTTACCACTTCCTTCCGGATGGCGATTCTGGCCAGGGTTTGATGAGTACGACGGCAGAGTTCCTTGGAGATTCAGGCGGCTGCGGTTTGGGCGGCAACTTTCCCTTTGCGCTGGCCCTTGGGCCGGATGGCAACCTGTATATCGTTTTTAAGCTGAATGGAAACATTGTGCGCGTCGTTGCGCCTTCCAGCACAGCTGTACCTTGTTCCAACGTTCAGGTTATGGGCAGCACCGCCGATGCACGCCGCGGTCTGGCGATTGCCTGGATTGGACATGACTTGTGGGGTTCTGACGTTCGCGGCCCGTTTACCATCGCTAATGCCGATCAGTGTTTCACGCCTGCGAACGGCAACACTCCCTGCCATGGGACAACCGTACTGAAAACGCTGCTCACAAACCAGGTTGCTCTTATCAGCGATCAAGTCTATCCCGCCACAAATGGCGACACGCTTTACATGACTCCAGCCGGGAACAACATCTTTAAGCTTTCCGGTCTCTCCAGTCCCAATGGAAACATTACGCTCGATAATAACTGGGCAGGTGGCTTCCTCTTCCTGATCAGTCTGGCATTTGATAATTCGCCTTCTGGTCCAGTGGTGTATGCGGGCGATGATCCCGGCCAGGAAGCCGGCATTGCTGGCGGAGGACGTTACTATGCTGTATCTACCGCGCCTGCAGCAGCAACTATACCGGGCGTACCGGTGGGTGTAACGGCTTCCGCAGGCGATAGTCAGGCATTCATCACCTGGTTGAGCGGCGGCGGCACTGCGGCCACCAGTTATACGGTGCGCAATGCCTCGGCTTCCAACGGAATTCTGGTGCCGGACGTGGCTGTTCCAGTGGTTGGCTCCAGCCTTACTCCGGCAGTGAGCATTGGCAGCTTGGTCGATGGAGTCACTTACACCTTCATTGTTTCGGCGACGAACGCGCAAGGCACGAGCGCATTCTCAGCGCCGAGCAACGCAGTTACGCCAATCGCCATTACGGTTCCCGGAGCTCCCACAAGCGCTAGTGCAACAGCATCTGACTCGCAGGCAACCGTCTCCTGGATACCGCCGGCCAGCAATGGCAACGCAACCATCACCAGCTACACCGTAACGGCAGATATTAATGGCGTGGCTACCAGCATCACCGCCAAAACCCCGAACGGCAACACGACCTCCGCCGTGGTGACTGGCCTGACCGATGGAACAACGTACACGTTCACCGTGCACGCTACCAACAGCAAGGGTAATGGGCCGGAGTCAGTTCCATCCAACGCGGTTACGCCCACACGTCCTCTGGGTGCAACGGATATGTCGATCGGCATCACCGGTCCGGCAAGCGTCAATGCCGGCGGCAATGCCGTTTACACTCTCACGGCCAGCAATCTGGGACCAAGCTTTGCTCCGCAGGTAACGGTGATTGATTTTGTTCCTGCCGGGGCCACGTTTGTTTCCGGAACGCCAAGCCAGGGCGCATGCGTGCTGCTGGGATCGCAGTTCCAGTGCAACCTGGGCTCCATTGTTTCTGGTGGAAATGCCACAGTTACAATCACGTTGAATGTAACTGCCGCCATCACCAATACCGCGACGGTGAACGCTAACGATGCGAACGGGAATCCTGTTTCCGATCCTTCGCCGGCGAATAACACGTTCAACTTGAATACTGCACTGGCGCAGCCGCCAACTACCACTGACCTGCAGGTTGCCGGATCGCCGCAGAACGGCGGCCCAACCTCTGGAGCTAACACCACTGACACCATTACATGGCAAGTCAAGAACGCGCAGAACCAACCCGCCAATGCCGTTATATTCATGGTCACATTGCCGGCCGGTCTGCCATTCAATTCCGTCTCCACTAATATCGGCACTTGCACTGCGCCGGCGGTTGGAAGCGGCGGGACTATCGCCTGTAATGCATCCACGATCGCTAATGGAACTACGATGATCGTGACCGTAAACTTCAGCGTGCCTGGACCTGGTTCTCTGACCTCGACCGGTCACGTCTCATTCAACGGGACTGACACCAACAGCCAGAACGACACGTTCAATGTAACCCTGAACGCGAAATAACCTTGACGGAAGAGCTACCCTGCCGGGAAGCATGGCCCTCTGCTTCCCGGCATTTTATTTTTGCGAATGAATCATTTGGTTATGGGCCATTCCACCATGCTTATTTGTTTCGCAGAGCTGGCCATCGCCTGGTGCAGCGCCAGTTGCCGGTTTTCAAGCTGACAAGTTCTGGAAAGACAACTAGCATTGGGTCAAGATCAAAAGACAGTGCGGTTTTGTCACTAAAAAAATGGTGATGCCTTGCACATCGGGTCTCTTTCAACGGATTCAACTGTTTTGCCTGTGACTTCTGGAAGCGGAGAAACTTTGTGCGTTGCTTGCATAAGCGGGTACGCTTAGAACCAGCCATTTTCGCCTCATTATGCAAGTGATTTTTGGTTAGGACTGCGCCCAGCTAACATCCATCATTAATTCTCTTTTGTTTATCGGTTATAACCATAAAAACAAGGCTGAGATACGCGAGCAAGCGATTGGAGCAGTCATTACAAAATTGCCGGGAAGCAATTCTGCTCCCCGGCAATTATTTTTCGATTGAGGCTAGATCTTACTTGGGCTGTTCAGGTTTATTTGACGCCTTCGAACTTTCACCATTTCCAGCTTTGGTGTTGAGCTGGCTGGCTGGCATCCAGCCGCCAGTCTCCGGCGCTCCCACGTACTTGGAGTTGTATTCAACTTTCATCGAACTGCTTCTGGTCTGTTCCTGTTTTTCCAGATTTTGTTTTATTAAAACCTGCTTGATTTCATCCTTTGCCTGATCCAGAGTCAGTGTTTCACGGCCCTCCATTTTGAAAATGATGATCGCTGACGCCTGCTCTATGATGCCAGTGACCTCGCCGGGCTTCAGCGCAAACAGTTGCTTTTCCTGCTCCGGAGCATACATGCCGCGGCGCACTGGGCCCATCTTGGTGGTTGGAGGATTGGGAACACCCAGCTCATCGAAAGCTTCCTTCTGAAGCTTGTCGAGGTCCTCACCTTTGACCATGCGATCATGAACATCATTGGCTACTTTGGCCGCTTTGGCTGCGAACTTTTCATCTTTAAAGTTTGCAATGTTGTACCGTGGCAGGGTTACACGGCGCAAGGTGAGCTGTTCAAACTTGTCAGAATTGGTTTTGTAATACGCCTGAATCTGTTGGGGACTAATCTTATTGGCCTTTTCCATCTGTTGTTCGCGATACATATCACCCATGGCGCGCATGCGCGCCAGCCGCATCACCTCGGCAAAGCGCGGATCGCGCTCCACTCCGGCCTTCTTTGCGGCTTCATAGTTAATCAGGGTGGCAGCATATCCTTCCGCGACTGCTCTGCGCTGCATTGGCAGCAGCTGCGCCCCAATGGAATTCAAGCCGTTCAGGATGCCATCAAACTGCTGCTTGGTGACCACTGTGGTGCAATCGGCGCTTTTGGTTTTTGTTTCTGCAGTGCCAGTACACAATCCATGAATTGTGATCACCGGATCGGCCGGCGCAAGTTCTGCGTTGGCATTTGTAGCTGCCGATGAGGGTACATCCTTGTGAACAGCCGTAGGCGAATCCACCGCAGCTGATGCAGTTGACGCTGTAGTTTGGGTTGTTGAGGGATTCTGCATTGGAGCCATAGCCATGGCCAGCAGTGCAGACAGAAAAACAGAATACATACTTTGACACCTTTCCGCGCAAAAGTGCTGTTGAATTTCGGCCATCGTACCACAGGTAATAGCCGGGAAAGATTGGAACAATTCTTAAGATTGCATCCGCGAATGCAGACCCCGCATCGGAGAAGACCCTATGAAAACCGGCGAAAACACGGGAGAAAGTAAAAATTGGAGACCGGGAATCATTAGAAATTTTAATGTGTGCTTAATGTTGCTTTAACCACCCAAGTCCATTTTCATAGTGCACCATTTGACCGTTCGTACATGGTCCATTGGCGCCACTGGGACAGTGGTTGATTTTGCGGGCTGCTGTTCTGGTTGGGTTCAAAGGTTACTTTCCTACCAAAATCGACGGTAATCGGGCACGGCGCTAGTTGGTAGCTGAACGAAGAGGCTGGCGTGGAGTGTCTCGTTTTCTGTCTCCTGCTTCCAGTCTCTAACGGAAACTCGGCACCACAAAGGTTAAGGCTGGCATCGGTCCCTGCTCATCAATCATTTTCTGACCCGTCTTCCTTTCCTTTGTTGAGAACTGGCACATGGTTGCGCCCTTGCTCAACCGTGCGTCCCTGAGAACGCCCAATGAGAAAGCATGCGCGGATGCTTGGCCTCGACGCGGCTCCTGCTGCTGACTCCATCGCAAATCGTTCCTTGAAGCCCCAGGCTTCTGGACGGGAAAGACGGACATCTATGAGAAACACCACAAACACACAATCGCAGCCTACAGCCCGCAAGCTGTCCATGTGCCTGAATTTGCTGTGTGTCACGCTCCTTCTTGCGTTCGCGACAGCCGCGAATGCGCAAAACGTAACCCAACTCAATGTGCCGACTACAACCACTTTGTGGGCCGGAACCCAGGACTGGAACGTGTTCGGTCTGTCATCGGTCACGGCTGCGTCATCCGGTGTGATTCTTACCGGCACAGCACCCAGCCAGTTCACTAATGGTCCGGCAAGCACAGACCCAGCAACGCTAGGCCTGTTCCAGTGCCAGATCAACCATACGCCTTGCAACCCAGTCCGCCACATGTGGTACGGCGACCAAAGCAACGGTATGTGCCGCATTGATCCTGAAATGGACAATCCGGATATAGCTCCGCATACGACCGGCATCGGCAACTTCAATAACATTGAGCGCACCTGCGTCGGCTTTATTCAAGCTGGTGGTTTTGCTCCGCAGCAACTTACGTTTGATGCCAGCACCAACACCGTTTACGCTGCTGATATTCCACGCACTGCGAACGGCGTCATCCGCATGCACTACGAACCGACGGGCGATAACGGGCAGGGTGCGATTGACCCAATTCATGTGGAATCCTTGATGGGCGCGCAGGCTACAAGAAACGCTGCCGGCGGCTGTCCGGTGGTTGTTGATCCCCGCAACGGCGCAACTCCAGAACAGATGTTTGCAGCCGCAGTTGGGCCTGACGGCAATCTCTACATCGGTTGGGCGCGTGATGGCGAAATCGTCCGCATCCCGCATCCCGCTACTTTTGATCCAAATAGCGACGCAGACTGCGCCAGCATTCAGGTTCCGATCTTCGCGGCTGATGCCCGTTTGGGCGGCGGCGGCGCTGCCGGCCACACCTTCGGTCTGGCCTGGATCGGCCACTCACTGTTTGGCGCTGATAACATCGCTCCCTGGATCAAGGAAAACGCTGACCAGTGCTTGACGCCTGCTAACGGAAACCAGGTTTGCGGTCCGGTTCAGGGAATCGGCACAGAAATCCTGAACACCTTCGCTCCTGGTCCGCAGGCCGGTATCGTGAGTGACTTCACCTATGGCGACCCCAGTGGCTACCCTGGCAACGCGCTCTTTGCTTCTGCTTTGGGCGAAACAGTTCGTGTAGGAAACGCCACTGACTCAGCCAACTTGATCGTGACGCCGCAGTTCGGCGGAACGTTCTGCTTCATCACTGGCGTCACCATTGATCCCAGCAATCTGGCTAATGAAACCATTTACGTTGGTTCAGACTGCACTCAGGGCAACATCAATGGTGCAGGCGCCATTTGGCAAGTAACACCTACACCTCCGGCAGGCGCTCCTCCTGCAGTGCCTGGCACAGTACAGGCGTCGAACTCCACGCCTCCTGGAACACCGGCCACCGGCACTGCACTGGTGAGCTGGATTCCTGGTTCCAATGGACAGGCTCTTGGCGGCTTTGTTCTCCGCACAGTGCTTGCCTCTGACGGCGCTACTCCGGCTATAGCAGACATCCAAGTGAATCCTCCAACAGGAAGCACGATTCCTCCGAACTCATTCCTGGTAACAGGTCTGCCGCTCGGCGTGCCCGTTGAGTTCCTGGTGGCTGCCAGCAACACGTTTGGAACAAGCCAGTTCTCCGTTGCCAGCGCTCCGTTCACAGCGTTCATTCCGACGGCTCCAGGCCAGCCACAGCTCGTAGTTGCTACTGCAAGTAACGCCTCAGCCCAGGTTGCGTGGTCAGCTCCTTCCAGCAATGGTGGACTGCCCGTCACCAGCTACACGGTTACTGCCCAGCTCTGCAACCCGACGTGCACTAACTTCTCTAACGTGACAGTACCAGCCGGCCAGACTGGTCTGAACTTCACCGGCTTGACTAACGGTTCCACGTATGACTTCATCGTGTTCGCCACGAACGCTGCAGGCGTATCGGCAGCGTCAGGGCCTTCCAACCAGGTGAAACCGACGGCTCCGAACACTGCTGATATCGCGATCAGCGTGAGCGCTCCTTCATCTGTGAACGCGGGCTCGTTTGTGACCTACACCTTCACGGTCAACAACTTCGGTCCTGGTAATGCTGCAAATGTGATGTTTGCTGACACACTGCCGGCTCCTCTGATCTCATTCTCCACGACTCAGGGCGCCTGCTCTGCACTGGGCAACCAGTTCAGCTGCACGCTGGGCGGCATGGTAGCCAATGCTTCAGCCACGGTGAAAATTACCGTAGCTGGCGGCGCTACGGCACTCAGCAATACTGCGACCGCTACCATTAGCGATCCAGTCGTGACTGATCCTGTCTCGACGAACAACAGCGCAAGCGCCACTGTAAACATCAACAGCGGCACCGGCGGAATAAGTGCCGATCTTCAGGTGACTGGCTCATCGAACAATGGCGGACCAGCCGTTGGATCGAACGTGACCTTCACCTGGCAGGTCCACAACAACACTGGCAACACCACAGCCCCGAACGTTACGTTCGAAGCGAATTTGCCAGCGTCATTCACTATTGTTCCCAGCAGCGTGAGCACCAGCCTTGGCGGTTGCACCATCAATGGTCAGATCCTGGATTGCACCACAGCCAGTTTGACCAACGGACCGACTATGCTCGTGTCTTACACTGTGACAGTGACTCAGCCCGGCACATTCACTACCACCGGCACGGTCACCTCTGGCGCAAAAGTAATCAATGCACAGCACAGTTCATTCCCAGTAACCATTCAACCTAAGTAACCACGAACCCAGAACTGCCGGGGTGTCAACCAGCACTCCGGCAGCTCTTAACTAAGATTTTTTGCCAGTAGATTTATCGCTCGTCTTCATATACGTTCATCCGGTTTTTAAGTAAGACAGAAATCGGGACGGCGCCTGAGACCGAGCAGGTTCTGTTCCTGGTCTTCCTGCAAGTGAGTGGCTGTTTCCCTGTGCGACGGACAGGAATTTTCGAAACTGCCCTAATGCTTGCCGGAGTGTGAAGGTTGGGTAACTCTCCCGCTTGATTTACCCAACCTGTCCTTTCCTAAGAGAAACCTGCTTTTTCCCTAAGAGAACCCAACTCCGGATTCCACATTCATTAAAAAATCTTAGTCGGGCATTCAAGCAACATCCTTTGTTTATAAAGATTTGCCGGACTTCAGGCAACGAATGCAGTACTCGTAATTATTAAAATCTTTAATGTTATTTTAATTGGCCCCCTGCCCTCACAGGCTCATAGTTCTTCTCCATACACGGATTGAGATCTTCCGGGATCGCTTAGTTAGGTGCTATTGTTTTTGTTCCCCGCATCACTCGGTTTGGTTTCAAAAAAATAGAAGCATCTGTGTAAGGGCTATTGAATTTTTTTGAAGAACGCCTACGGGCGTTGCCGGTGATTACATGTCTCATTGGATGAGCACCGATTTCGCTTCTATCGCCTGGCTCGGCGCGAGCGAATCTCTTTGTTCCGACAATCGGCAGGACTTTGTTCCAAATCGTGCTCACACTTTTTCTTTTTCTGTCATCCTCAATCTCTTCGGTAGAGCAAGTTCCTGGAGCGCGGCCAGGATGTTTCGCAATAACCTGTCTGAAAAGACTGCGAGACTTTGGGGTTGGGTAATTCGCTCTTAAGGCAATTACCCAACTCCAACTTTTGCCTGCGCCAATCCAGCAAACCATTAGCAAAACAACAGCCTATTGCAAGGCCGATGTTTTGCTGCGTGCATTCATCAGCTCAAATTGATTGGTTTCTTAAGAAATTTAATACAGGTCTAATGGGTTTCTAATTACGAAAGGACATTCTCTCTGTGTTGACGGATTTGATGTTTTCTTCCGGGTCATCTCACGCGCTGGTCAGATAACACAGACTGGTTCCCGCTAAAGACATTGAAACTGAAAGCAAGTTTTTCAGACTCCTGGGTGGGACCGTCGTGCAACGCCCTGACTGGCAGAAGAGCGCACCGTTAAGGGGAAGCATATACACCCGGCAACTAAGCGTGAGCTTTTCCACGAATAGACACGCCGGCTTCCTTTTCGGTCAAAAAGACCACTGCCAGGTGGTTGCTTAAACACCCCAGAGCGTGCACAACCTCCACTACCAGGAATGAGATTTAGTGCGGCGGCAATTTCGCCCACAAATTAACTGGACCCAGGGCAGAAAGCCGCGGGGCGTGAGGGGAAAACAACGATGGCTCTTATCACCAATACTGCAAATAGCACTCCTGCAAAATCCACCGTGCCTTGGATCCACGTGCAGGCATTTTTGATCAAAAAATTATGGATGGGCCTGGCAGTTTTCTCGACCGGGGGCACGTGGACAGTGCTTCCCGGCCAGCAACAGTTCTCCTTTGCGGATGCGGCCGGCGCATAACGCAAACCTGAAATCACCAACGGCAATTAAGGAAAGGAGGTCTCTAGAGACCTAAAAACTTAAAATCGCTCCTTAGTATCAATCTGCAAGGGGCTGGGTAATTTGAGGGCCGTCCTCTCTGCTCTGTAAATTACCCAGCTTCTGAAAAAAGTTACCTCTCAGGGGGGCACATGTGAGGAAGCATGAATCGTCCTGAGTGATAACAAAAAGAAATCACTTAACAATTCCTGGAGCGCGGCCAGGATGTTGTAGCAATAACCTTAGTATGAAACCTGTTTGACTTTGAAGTTGGATGGTTGTTCTTGAGTAAAACGGCGATCATCCAACTTCTCTTTTTACTCAACTGGTTTGCATAGCTGGTCGCGACCGTAACAAGAGAGTTTTGTTTTTAGATCAGGAGAACGCATGGTTTTCTAAGCGGTTTTGTAAGTTTGTTCGATTTTGTTCTTTGGCATCGACGGATTTGATGTTGCTTCCGGGTATCTCACGCGCTGGTCAAGACAAGAAACGACCGGTTTCCCGCCAAACATCATGACTGAAAAAAAATTTTCAGACTCCTGGGTGGACCCGTCAAAGAATGCCGCAGCCTGAATGGCGGTATAGACCAGCAAGGCAAGCGATTTAACACCCGGCGCCCAAGCGTGACGATCCTTGAGTAGTTCGGCAGCTTTCCTGGTCAACTCCCATCAGCCAGCGCGGTGACTTCCCCCGCCTTTGCGGCAGCAAACGTCTTCCTTGAAGTTGAAGTGTGACGAGCTTTGGCAGCTCGGCGCGCTGATGGGGTCATACATCCCGATAAGCCAAATGGTAGCAAGAGGAGCAGGGGAAAGAAAAAATGCTGGATCTCACAAGCACTACAGACGGAACGTTTATCGCATTGGCCAGGCCCTGGATCAACATTTTGGGCAACCTTGTCTCCAGGCTCTGGATGGGAATCGTGATGCTCGCAAGCTTGGCGGCCCCAACTGCCAATGCGCAGGTGCAAACGCCATTTGCAACGGGAGTCACTGAACCTATCGGCGGCCTGGTTTTGAGCGGGACGGCAATCAACCCTTTCACCGGCAATCCTTATCGCCACCTGTGGACGAGTGACCAGGCAGGATTCGGCATGTGCCGCCTGGACCCTGATGTGGACACGCCAGGGCCGCACACCATCAATCCCAACACCTGTATTCCTTTTATTGGCGGAGTGCAGTTCAAGCCCGGTCAATTGGCCTTTGATCCGCTGCTCAACAACATCTATGCCGTCGACCTGCAGGCCAAGACGCAGGGTATTTTCCGGCTGCACTTTGTTCCCGGTGGCGATAGCGGACATGGATCGCTTGATCTGCTTCACGTAGAAGTGCTGGGCGGCACGTCAAGCGTTTCTGCTTGCGGCATTCCCGGCAACATTCCCAAATCAGCGGTGCTCGGGCCAGATGGCAACCTATATATAGGATTCAAGCACAGCGGGAACATTCTCCGAGTCACTGCGCCGCAAACTGAGCCGCTGCCCTGCGCTAACGTCCAGGTGATTGGAACCACCCCAGACCAGACAAAAGATTTTGGACTGGGATGGATTGGCCACGATCTTTACGGTGGCGATGGTCTGGCTCTCTGGATCATGACCAGCGCTGACGTTTGTGTGACTCCGCAAAACGGGTTGTTGCCCTGCCGCGGCATCAGCATCTTGCAAAGCGAAACTGCCGCTCCTTCATTCGTAATGAGCGATCAGGTTTATCCGGCGACTAATGGCGTGAATCTCTTTATCGGTAACCCTGAAGATGTCACGCTGATCAACACGGTCACTTTGCAAGCGACGCCCAACTACGCCAGCGGCTTCTCCTTTTTGGGTGGCATGGCGATGGACCCAACAAACATGGCTCTTTATGTGGCCGATGATCCTGCAGCCGGAAAGCTGCCGGCGCAAGGAAGATGGTTTTACATCGGCAACGGCCCTGTTAACGGAGGCCGCGCGCCGGGAGCGCTGACTCCATTTGCATCTGGAGTAACTTCTCCGATCGGCGGCGTGATCATAGGGGGATCAGGGATCAATCCTAATACCAACCAGCCGTATCGTCATTTCTGGACCAGTGATTCAGGAGGCCTTGGTCTCTGCAGGCTTGATCCTGATATGGATTCGCCGCCTCCGCACACCATCAATCCCAACACCTGCATGGCGATTGTTGCAGGCGTGATATTCAAGCCCGGTGAGCTGGCATTCGATCCCTTGCTGAACAATATTTATGCGGTTGATATGCAGGCCAACACTCAGGGAATTTTCCGCCTGCACTATCTGCCGGATGGTGATAACGGCCACGGCGCGCTGGATCCTGTGCACGCTGAAGTGCTGGGCGGCAATCCCGGCGCAGTGCACCAAACGCTGCCCGCGGACTGCGGCATTCTCGGCAATATTCCCAGCTCAACCGTGCTTGGCCCGGATGGAAACCTTTATATCGGCTTCAAGGCAAGCGGCGATATTCTGCGCGTAACTTCTCCGCAGACTGAACCGCTGCCCTGCCAAAATGTGCAAGTCATCGGCACTACTCCCGATAATAAAAAAGATTTCGGCCTGGGATGGATTGGCCACGATCTTTTTGGCGGCGACGGCACATCGGCGTGGATCATGGTGGGCGCTGATGTCTGCGTAACTTCGTTGAATCCCGAATCCTGCGAAAGCACCAACATATTAGTGGGACAGACAGCTGCGCCCACCTACGTAATGACTGACCAATTCTATCCGGCGCAGAACGGTAGAAATCTGTTTGTCGGCCAGCCTGGCGCCATCACGCTGGTGGATACGCTCAATTTGAAAGTCACCATGGATTACGCCACTGGGTTCCAACTCCTGAGCGGCATGACGCTCGATCCAATCAATCTGTCACTCTATGCGGCTGACGATCCGACTGAGGGAAGGGTCATTGGCCAGGGACATTGGTGGGCAGTGGGACAGCAGCAAATCACTCCCACGATTCCTGGCACTCCCACAAGAGTTGGCACGATCGCTGGTGATCAACAAGCTGTCGTGGATTGGACGCCCGCCTCCGATGGCCAGCAGATAACCAGCTACACCGTGCGCAATTCATTTGCGTCAAACGGCTTTACTATTCCCGATACTTTCATCGGTCCAATTTCCGTCACCAACGTGGTTCCCAGCACCACTGTAATCACGGGACTCACGAATGGAGTCGGATATCAATTCACCGTGGCTGCCACCAACTCGCTTGGTACTAGCGCGTTTTCAGCTCCAAGCAATCTGATCGTGCCTCAGGCGCTCACACCTCCTTCGTCACCCATCGGCATTGCAGCAGCCGCGGGCAATGCTTCTGCGACTGTCTCGTGGAATGTTCCAGCGTCAAACGGCGGATCTGCCATCCTCAACTACAGAGTGACGGCATTGAGCGGAGGTGCGCCTGTGGGGATCGGCATGACCGTTGCAGCGCCGAATACCAGCGCAACTGTCAGCGGATTGACGAATGGAACGGCTTATACTTTCGTAGTTCAGGCCGTTAACTCAACTGGCGATAGCCCAGCTTCAGCGCCTTCAAACACAGTAACGCCGCAAGCACCTCCGGCTCCTGGAGATGCCAATCTTCTGGTTACAATCAGCGGCCCAAACACTTTGCTTGCGAACTCAAGCGCTGGATACCAAATCACTGTAACGAATCTGGGCAGCTCAACCGTTTCACAGGTAATTGTTGCGGATAGCTTCACAACAAACGCTGCGTCCGTCTTTGCTGCCACTCCCAGCCAGGGAACCTGCGTCACCGCTGCTTTGGTCAGTTGCAACTTCGGCAGCGTTCCTGCTGGAGCTACAGTCGCCCTGGCAATTACTGAGAATCTGACTGACACCACAATCAACGTTGCAGTGGTATCTGCGCTGGATGGAAATGGCCACGCGATGACAATCTCCAATCCTGCAAACGGCACTGCAAACATTACAACTACGGTTACGGCCCCTCCCCCACCTCCCCCAAGTCCAAC
>Ga0070741_10007465_pt1 | contig 22598 bp, 18 predicted proteins | sample Coa_R1_4_FD_66440 | JGI IMG/M metagenome (GOLD analysis project Ga0070741, IMG submission 66440) | Surface soil microbial communities from Centralia Pennsylvania, which are recovering from an underground coalmine fire - Coalmine... | ecosystem: Environmental > Terrestrial > Soil > Unclassified ... | reverse complement strand
GTCAGCTTCGTGCTCGCCGACGACGCAGCCGTACCGTGGCCGGTCTTTGCGCGCGCCATGGACACGCTGGTGGCCTTGCGCGGGGCAGACCTCTTGCGCGTCAAGGGCGTCCTCAACGTCGAAGGCTGCGACGGCCCGGTGCTGGTGCAGTTCGTCCAGCACCTGGCGCCGCCGCCGGTCGAGCTCGCGCAATGGCCGGACGACAACCGCCAAAGCCGAGTCGTCTTCATCACCCGCGGGGTGACGGAACGCCAGGTGCGCGACCTGTTCAAGGCGGTGCAGGCGTTGCGATAACGTCGCCACTTGCCCGCTTACCCTCAGGGGTCGGCGCTTCGTCGAGACTCCGACCCCTCACCCGCCCTCGCTCGGCTTCGCCTCCGCTCGGGCACCCTCTCCCACAAGGGGAGAGGGGAAGCGAGGTCGCATCGCCGCATTATTCTCTGTCCCTTCCGCTGATCTCCGCCTGCCAGGGCGCGACCCAGCGTTCGACCACGCCGATCAGCGAGTTCAAGCCGATCGCCATCACCATCAGGATGATGATCGGCACGAACATAGTGGCGGTGTCGAAATTGTTGGCCGAGTTGATGATGACGGCGCCGAGCCCGGAAATGGTGGTGAAGAACTCGGCGATCACCATGGCCACCACGGCGCGGCCGACGGCGAGGCGGATGCCGGCCATGATGTAGGGCAGCGTGGCGGGCAGGATGATGCGGCGCAGGATGACGAGATCGGACGCGACGAAAGATTTGCCGACCTCGATCAGCGTCTTGGGCACCGCGGTGACGCCGAGCCAGGTGTTGATGACGATGGGGAACAGCGACATCAGGAACACCACCGCGACCTTCACGGCAAAGCCGAGGCCGAGCCACAGCATCAAGAGCGGCACCAGCGCCACCAGCGGCATGGCGTAACCGGCGGTGACGTAGATGCCGAGCGCGGCCTCGGCGATGCGGAAGCGGCCGATGACAAGACCGAGCGGCACGCCGACGACGATGGCAAGCCCATAGCCCGCCACGAACGGCTGCAGGCTCGAAGACAGCGCGGTGCCGAGCTGGCCGCTGATCAAAAGCTCCCAGAACGCCGCGGCAATCGCGCTCGGATAGGAGCCGAAGATCGGGTTGATGTTGCGGCCGAAGATTTCCCACAGCGCCAGCGCGGCGCAGACCGAGATCGTGGTGATCGCCCAGCGCGGCAGCGGCCGGCGCTCGGCGGATTCGGCCGGCGGGGCGGCATCTTTGTGGGTGTCAACAATATCAGCCATGACGGTTTCAGATTGAATTGCAATCGTGCCGTTTGCCCGCTTCACCTCTCCCATAGGGAGAGGTCGGATCGCGAAGCGATCCGGGCGAGGGATTACAGACTCGAAAGCCTTGGAACCCCCTCACCCCAGCCCTCTCCCCAACGGCGAGAGGGAGCGCGCTGTGCCTGCGGACCGTTCCAACGACAGCAGTCATGTTCAATGCACCGTCTCGTCGTGCAGCGCCTTCCACACCTTGTAGCGGGTGTCGGCGAATTCCTTCATGCCGCGCACCAGGCCGAGATCGGGACGCGGCCGGCCGAGCGGCACGTTCATGATCTCCTGCACGCGGCCCTGCTTCATGACGACGATGCGGTCGGCGATCAGCACCGCCTCGTCGAGATCGTGGGTGACGAACAAAATGGTCTTGCCGGTGCGGGCATGGATATCGAGCAGTTCCGCCTGCAGGGATTCGCGGGTCTGCGCGTCGAGCGCGCCGAACGGCTCGTCCATCAGCAGCACCTTGGGATCGATGGCCAGCGCCCGGGCGATGCCGACGCGCTGCTTCATGCCGCCGGACAGCTGATGCGGGCGGCGGTTGCCGGAGGCGGCGAGACCGACAAGCTCCAGATATTTCTCGGCGGTGTCGGCGAGCTGGCGGCCGCGCACACCCTTCATCTCCAGGCCGAACATGACGTTCTCGCGCGCCGACAGCCAGGGCAGCAGCTCGGCGTGCTGGAACACCATGCCGCGGTCGTAGCCGCAGCCCTTGACCTCGCGGCCGTCGACGGTGACGCGGCCGCCGCTCGCCGCATCGAGCCCCATGGCGACGCGCAGCGCCGTGGTCTTGCCGCAGCCGGACGGGCCGATGAGGGCGACGACCTCGCCGTCGCGCACCGTGAAGCTGACGCGCTCCAGCGCCTGCACATGATGCACTTCGCCGTCCATGCGCAGGGTAAAGCGCTTGGAAACGTCGACGAAACTCACCTCACCCATTCAGGGTCTCCATCCATTTGTCATTCCGGGGCGCCCGCGTTGGCGGGCGAACCCGGAATCCAGACAAATATTCCGTGCTCGCTTCCGGATTCCGGGTTCGCGGCCTGACGGCCGCGCCCCGGAATGACAGAAAAAAATTTCAAAGTCGCCGTCAACGACCGGCCAGCTTGAGCGCCTTCTCGCGGTATTGCGGCGCCACCACCGTCGTCAAGTCGAGCGGCGCCGGGATTTTGCCGGCCTTGACCAGCTGATCCTGCACCCAGCCGAACTTGTCCATCGGCAGCGGCAGGCTGGCGTCGACGGCATGGTGCTTGACCGCGTCGTCGAACACGAAGCCCGGGCGCGGATCGTCGGGCTTGGCATGGATGATCTCGCGGGTCAGCGCGACGGCCTCCGCCCGGTGCGTCAGCGCAAAATGCAGCGCGCTCATCTCGGCGGCGAGGAAACGCGCCGCGTCGTCGCCCTTCGCAGCCAGGGTCTTGGCGCTCGACATCATGCAGACGCGCAGCATGTTGGGCACGGCGTCGCGCCCGGCGACCAGGAGATGCACGTCCTTGGGCGCTTCCGGCTCGTATTCGTTCGACACCACGGCCGCCTCGACCACGCCGCTCACCAGCGCCTTGTAGCGGTCATTGTCGCCGCCGAGCGCGGCGAGCTTCACGTCGGCCGGCTTGACGCCGTATTTCTCCAGCGCGAAGCGCGCCAGCATGTCGGGCATTGAATTGGGCGCCGACACCGCGATCTGCTTGCCCTTGAGGTCCTCGACCGTCTTGATGTCGGCCTTGGCGTAGATGCCGTGCGGCACCACCACCCAGTGGCAGCCGAGGATGCGCACGTCGCCGCCCTTGGAATCGGCGGTAAAGACGCCCTGCGGCCCGCCCTCGAAGCTGTCGACCTCGCCGGCGATCAGCGCCTTGAGCGCGATCTGGTCGTCCTTGAATTCGGAAATCTTGAGGTCGAGGCCCTGCGTCTTGGCGAAGTCGCGGGTCGTGACCATCAGGAAAATGCCGGCGTCGGCCTTGGCCTTGATCAGGCCGTGACGCCAGACGTGCTGCGCGGACGCCGGTATCGCTGCGGCGCACAGTACCGCGGCGCCGGCGGCAGCGGACGCAATTCGTGTGACCAGGCGCATGGTTGGCGTTCCTCCCTGGCTTAAACGCACCGACCCTATTCCCCGCCGTCATAACATCTTTTTTATCGCGGGGCCCGTTCTCAAAACGAGTGTGCGGGACTAGCCTTGACCGCGCAAGCGTCGCCAACAGACGCGGCTTCGCGGACCGGCCGGTTTCGGCCGCCGCATGCGCCAGGGAGGCGTCCCATGACCCAGCGATTCAACCTGACCGTCAATGGCGTTTCGCACGCCGTCGAGGCCGATCCGGACATGCCGCTGCTCTATGCCTTGCGCGGGGATCTTGGCCTCAACAACCCGCATTTCGGCTGCGGGCTCGCGCAATGCGGCGCCTGCACGGTGCACATTGACGGCCAGCCGGCGCGCTCGTGCATCACTCCGCTGTCGGCGGTCGGCAACGCCAGGATCACGACGCTGGCAGGCCTCGGCACGCCGGACAAGCCGCATCCATTGCAGACCGCCTACATCGAGGAGCAGGTGCCGCAATGCGGCTACTGCATCAACGGCTGGATCATGACCGCGGCGGCCTTCCTGCGCGACAACAAGAATCCAAGCGAGGCGCAGATCAAGGACGCGCTCTCGGGTCTCAAGTGCCGCTGCGGCACGCACGTCAGCATCCTCAAGGCGGTCAAGCGCGCCGCCGCAATGATGGGTTGAGGGAGGCCGCCATGACGAAATTCGAAAACATGTCGTCATTCCGGGGCGCGGGGACGGACAAGGCAGTCAGCCGCCGGAATGTGCTGCTCGGCGGCGGCGCGCTGGTCGTGTCGATCGGCGCCGCCGTCTCGGCCGAGACGCTGCTGGCGATCGGCCGAGCGCACGCCCAGGCGGCCAAGCCGCCGCTCACTCCCGACCAGCTTTCCTCCTACATCGCCGTGAATGCCGACGGCACCGTCTCGGCCTTCTTCGGCAAGATGGACATGGGCCACGGCCTGCACGTCGCAATCGCGCAGATCGTCGCGGAAGAGCTTGACGTGCCGTTCAAGGCCGTCACCGTCATGATGGGCGATACCGCGACGTCGGTGAACCAGGGCGGCGCCTCCGGCTCGACCGGCATCCAGAACGGCGGCAAGCAGATGCGGGCGGCGGCGGCGGAAGCGCGCCGCGTGCTCGTCGAGATGGCGGCCGACAGGCTGAGCACTCCGGCCGCAAACCTGATCACCGTCAACGGCGTCGTCAGCAGCGCCTTCAACCGCGACAAGAAGGTCTCCTATGCGGAGCTGATCGGCGGCCGCTATTTCAACGTCCAGCTCGACTGGAACAAGCAATACGGCAATGCGCTGTACGCGCCCGGCAAGGCCAAGCCGAAAAATCCGGGCGACCACAAGATCGTCGGTCAGCCGATCAAGCGCGAGGACGTCGCGGCCAAGGTGTTCGCGCAGGAGGACTTCGTCACCGACATCAAGCGTCCGGGCATGGTGCATGCGCGCATGATCCGACCCGCGATCGCCGGCAGCGAGCCGGTGAAGGTCGACGAGAGTTCGATCGCGCACATTCCCGGCGCCAGGGTGATCCGGGACAAGGCTTTCCTTGCCGTGGTCGCCGACAAGGAATGGGACGCCATCAAGGCCGCGCAGGCCCTGAAAGTCGAGTGGTCGCAGCCCGCGCCGCCCTTCCCCGACCAGGCGTCGCTCTACGACCACATCCGCAAGGCGCCCGCGCGCAAACGCGAGGTCGGCAAGGAGAACGGCAACCTCGAGGAGGCCTTCAAAGCGGCCGCCAAGATCATCGAGGCCGAGTACGAATGGCCGTTCCAGTCGCACGCCAGCATGGGGCCGGCCTGCGCCGTCGTCGAAATCAAGGACGGCCAGGTGACGTGCTGGAGCGGCACGCAGAAGCCGCACTTCCAGCAGCAGGGCATTGCCCTCACGCTCGGCGTGCCGCCGGAGACGGTGCGGGTGATCCATACCACCGGGCCGGGCTCCTACGGCCGAAACGACGCCGACGACTGCGCCATGGATGCCGCCGTGCTGGCCAAGGCCGTCGGCAAGCCCGTGCGCCTGCAATACATGCGCGATCAGGGCACCGGCTGGGACCCCAAGGGGCCGGCCTCGATCCACAAGGCGCGCGCGGCGATCGATGCCTCGGGCAAGGTGATCGCCTACGAGTTCCTGAGCAAAGGCTTCTCGCGGGTCGACGTGAACACCAATGGCAGCAAACCGTGGGACACGCTCGCCGGCCAGATGCGCGGCGTGGCGCTCAAATCCGGCGACGGCTTCGGCGTGCCGGCGGAATCCTACGCCTTCGAGAACAAGCGGCTGGCGTGGGAGACGATCGCACCCTTGCTCGACCGCGCCTCGCCGCTGCGTTCGTCGCATCTGCGCGATCCGGTGGGGCCACAGATCCATTTTGCCAGCGAATCCTTCATGGACGAGGTGGCAGCCGCGGTCGGCGCCGACGCGATCGAGTTCCGCACGCGCTACCTCAAGGATCCGCGCGACATCGCCGTCATCAAAGCCGCCGCGGAGCGCGCCAAGTGGGAGACGCGGCCCTCGCCCAAGAAAGGCCAGACCGGGGACAAAGTTTCCGGTCGCGGCATCGCCTATGCGCAGCGCAACGGCACGCGCGTGGCGGTGATCGCCGAGGTCGACATCGACCGCTCGAGCGGCAAGATCTACGCGCGCAAATTCACCGTGGCGCACGACTGCGGCCAGATCATCAACCCGGACGGCCTGACGAAATGCATCGAGGGCAATATCGTGCAGGGCGTCAGCCGCACGCTGTGGGAGGAAGTGACCTTCGACCGCAAGACGGTCACCAGCGTGGATTGGCTGACCTACCCGATCCTCGACATTACCGAGACCCCCGGGGAGATCGACGTGGTGCTCATCAATCATCCCGAGATCGACCCGTCGGGCGCCGGCGAGCCGTCGATCAGGCCGGTGGCTGCGGCAATCGCCAATGCCGTCTTCGATGCGACCGGCGTGCGCATCCGCCGCGTGCCGTTTTCGCCGGAGCGGGTGAAGGGATTGCTGAGCTGATTTCTGCTGTCGTCCCGGCGTTTGCGGGGACGACAGTCATCGGGGCTTACACCGCCGCCAGGCGCTTCACGCCGTCGCGGGCGGCGGCGATGATGTCGGGCACGACCGCGTCGTTGCCCGGCGCCATGATGTGGCAACCGGCGACGCCCGGAATGTCGGCGAGCTCGCCAATGACCTCGAGGCAGATGCGGCGGCCTTCGGCGATCGGATCGGCGGCGCCTTCCATGCGCTCGACAAAGGCGTCCGGGATGATGGCGCCGAACAGCTTCTCCTTGATCCAGCGCGCCGACTTGGCCGACCGCAGCGGCACGACGCCGATCAGCACGAACAGCTTGCCGGCGAGGCCGTGCTCGGCGAGCCGGGCCATGTAGCGGCGCACCACGCCGGCGTCCATGCAGAACTGCGTTTGCGAAAACTGCGCGCCGGCGGCGACCTTGGCGGCAAGTCCCTTCGGCTCCCAGCCGGGCTGCGGATCGATCGGATTGTCGGCGCAGCCGAGGAAGAACGGCGCCGGGCCGCTGACCTTGCGGCCGGTCGGCAATTCGCCCTTGTCGCGCAACAGGCGCGCGGTTTCCAGGAGCTGGCGCGGGTCGAGGTCGAACACCGGCTTGGCGTCCGGCTGGTCGCCCGCCGACGGATCGTCGCCGCGCAGCACCAGCAGATTGCGCACGCCGAGGGCGGCCGCGCTCATCAGGTCGCTTTGCAGGGCGATGCGATTGCGGTCGCGGCAGGTGAACTGGAGGATCGGCTCGATGCCGGCTTCCACCAGCATGCCGGCGGCGGTCACCGCCCCGAGCGTCGAGCGCGCGCCGGCGCTGTCGGTGATATTGACGGCGTCGGCCTTGCCCTTGAGCGGCGCGGCCTTGGCGATGAGTTCGCCGCGGCCGGCGGTGACCGGCGGTGTTACCTCCGCGGTAATGACGAAGCGGTTGGCGCGCAGCTTGTCTTGCAGGTTCATCGGCACCACGTCGCAAAATCCAGTGGACCTTGCAAGCACAAGAATGAGACATTGGCCAGGAATGGCGGCAATGCCGCAGCGTTATAGGTGGCCATGTTTCAGCCGGCGAAATCCCTCGACGAAATGCTCGCGGCCGTGACCGACGGCTGCCTGCTGGCGGTGCCGCGCGAGGTTTCGGGCGTGCCGATGGCGGCGACGCGCGCGCTGATCAGGCGCGGGGTCAAGCGCCTGCATCTCTTGGCGCTGCCGACTTCGAGCTTGCAGGCCGACTTGCTGATCGGCGCGGGCTGCGTCGCGACGCTGGAGACGAGCGCGGTCAGTCTCGGCGAGTTCGGCCCGGCGCCGCGCTTCAATGCGGCGGTGATCGGCGGCACCATCACGATGAAGGATGCAACCTGCCCGGCGCTGCACGCCGCCTTGCAGGCGGCGGAAAAGGGCGTGCCGTTCATGCCGCTGCGCGGGCTGATCGGCTCGGACGTGCTCAAGTACCGCGACGACTGGAAGGTGATCGAGAGTCCGTTCGGCAATTCCGATCCGATCGTGCTGCTGCCGGCGATCAAGCCGGACGTGGCGCTGCTGCACGCGCCGATGGCCGACCGCTTCGGCAATGTCTGGATCGGACGCCAGCGCGAGCTGGCCACCATGGCGCACGCGGCGGAACGCACAATTGCCACTGTGGAGAAAATCCACGACGGCAATCTGCTCGACGATCCCGTGCTCGCGGCGGGCACGCTGCCCGGCTTCTATGTCGACAGCGTCGCGCTCGCCGAGCGCGGCTGCTGGCCGCTCGGCCTGCCCGACCATTACGGTGCCGACGCCGAGCATCTGGCGATGTATGCGAAGATGGCGGCGACCGAGCAGGGCTTCGCCGAGTATCTGGACAAGTATGTGTATGAAAAGAGAGCGGCCTGACGGGGCATTGTCATGGCCGGGCCTGTCCCGGCCATCCCGACTAGGAAGGCACAGTGCCCGCCTAAGCGAGATCGCCGGGTCAAGCCCGGCGATGACCGTGGAGAGGACGGCGTGAGCGTTTCATTCCGCCCCGAGGAACTGCTCGCCGACGTCATTGCGCGGCTGATCGGCGACGTGCGCCACGTCGCGGTCGGCAACGCTTCGCCCATTCCGGCGACCGCGGCGTTGCTCGCACGCGCGCAAAACGGCAACGGCCGGCCTTACGTGTCGCTGCTGCAAAGCCGCAAGCACAATTTCTTCACCGACGGGGCGCGCGAACTGTTCGACTGCGCGGGGCAAGGCCGCATCGACGTGTTCTTTTTGTCCGGCGGCCAGATCGACGGCCAAGGCAACGTCAACCTGGTCTCGACCGGCGACTACGGCCATCCCAAGGTGCGCTTCCCCGGCTCGTTCGGCTCGGCCTACCTCTATTACGTGGTGCCGAAAGTGATCCTGTTCCGCACCGAGCATTCGCGGCGCACCCTGGTGCCCAAGGTCGATTTCATCAGCGCGCCGGGCTCGAACGAGGCAAACGTCTATCGCAGCGGCGGGCCGGTCGCGCTGGTCACCAACCGCTGCCTGTTCACCTTCGCCGATGGCCGCTTCACGCTGGCGAGCGTGCATCCGGGCCACAGCGTCGAGGAGGTGATCGAGAATACCGGCTTCGAATTCGCGCGGCCCGCCACGGTGCCGCAGACGCCGGCGCCCTCGCCCGAGACGCTCACGCTGATGCGCGGGACAGTGGCGCAGGAACTGGCGGAGGTCTATCCGCAGTTCGCGGCCCAGGTGTTCGGCGTTGGGCAGACTGCTTTCGCGAATTGAAATACCTTGTCATTCCGAGGCGCGGCCCATAAGCGCGTTTACGCACGTCTTCGACGTGCTATGGGCCGCGAGCGCGGAATCCATGCCCCCTGCGCTGCGCAATATGGATTCCGGGTCCGCCGCTTCGCGGCGCCGGAATGACAAAGGATGATTGAGCGGCTAGTGTCCGCCCGAAAAATCAATCCATGAGGAACGTCACGTGAAAACTGTTGAAGCTGCGGTGATCGGCGTCGGTTGGGTAGGCGGCACGCGCGCGGAGACGCTGGCGCGCACCGCGCTGGTCGACAAGCTGCACCTGTGCGAGATCCGCCCCGACCGCCTCGCCGAGGTGAAGAAGCTGTACAAGCCGGCGACGGCGACGCTCGACTACAACGACATCATCAGGAACGACAACATTTCGGTGGTCTACATCTCGACCACGCCGGAATCCAACCACTACCCGATCTGCCGCGACTGCCTGAAGTCCGGCAAGAACGTGATGCTGGAGAAGCCGATCGCGCTCGAACTGTGGGAAGCGGACGAACTCATCCACATCGCCAAGCAGAACGGCCTCAAATTCACCATCGGCTATTCGCAGCGCTTCAATCCGAAGATCGCCTACGCCAAGAAGAAAATCGTCGACGGCACGCTGGGCAACGTCGTCTCGGTGCTGGTCAGCCGGCATCTGTCGCGCTCGCTCGGCAAGAAGATCGCAAGCCGCGTGCGGCTCTCCCCCGTCGTCATGGAGTCGACGCACGACCTCGATTTCGTGTTCTGGCTGCTCGAGCCGGCCAAGCCCGTGAAGGTCTACAGCCAGGGCGCCTACGGCTACATGAAGCCGGTCAACGGCTCGCACGACGTCATGTTCACTACCGTCACCATGGACAACGGCGTGGTGGTGATGATCGGCGGCGGCTGGAACCTGCCGCCGAGCTATCCGAACTACTGCGCCACCTGGATCGAGATCACCGGCACCGAGGGCTCGCTGTTCCTCGACGACACCCAGCGCGACAACTGGCTCAACACCATGAAGGACGGCCAGCAGTTCCCGATGTCGACCATGCCGGGCGAATGGGTGGACAACGTGTTCGCCGGCGGCATGGGGCCGGAGACCATCCACTTCCTCGAGGCCTGCATCCGCGACACCGCCGTCATGGTGACGCCGGAGAGCGCGCGGCGCGTCATGGAGACCTACAGCGCCGCCGATCTCTCGGCCGACCGCGGCGAGCCGGTCGATCTGCCGCTCACCAACGAGACGATTTCCGGCATCGCCGAATTGAAGGAAAGAAACCGGGCCGGCATCAATCCGGTGGGAACGGCGACATGAGCCAGGCAGCACATGTGACGCTCGCAAATTTTGCCCTCTCCCCTTGTGGGAGAGGGCAGCGTCGACACGTCCGCAGGCTCGATTGGGTGAGGGGGCGCAGCGCTTCCGATAATCCCAACCCCCTCACCCATTCTTTGTTGTGGAGCCGCTGCGGCGGCCCTCTCCCACAAGGGGAGAGGGCACAGCGACAGTCGCCGGAGTTCTCGTCATGAAGAAATCGGCCAAGGGCGTCGGGCTTGCCATTGTCGGCGGCGGGCGGGTCGGCCTGTTCCGCGGCGAGGTGGCGGCGCGCCACCCGGCGGTGGAATGGATCGGGCTCGCCGAGAAGAACCCCAACCGCGCCGGCGAAGTCGCGCCCAAGATCCACGCCGATTTCGTCACCCAGAGCCATGTCGAATTGCTCAAGCGGCCGGAGGTGACGGCGGCGATCATCTGCACCGACGAGCACCTGCATGTCGATCCGATCATGGTGGCGCTCGAGCGCAAGATTCCGCTGCTGATCGAAAAGCCGCTCGCCACGCGGCTCGACGAGTCCGCCAAAGTCCTCAAGGCCATCAAGGACGCCGGCGTCGACGCCGTGGTCGGCTATACCCAGCGCTTCCGCCGGCGCTGGCTGGCCGCCAAGGAGAAATGCCGCACGGGTGCACTCGGAGACGTGACGCTGGTCACCGGGCGCGCCTTCATGAACCGCCTCGTCGCCATCGACAATTACAAGCGCACCGACGATCCCGCGACCATCTCGCCGATGGTGATTTCGGGCACGCACATGCTCGACATCTGCATGTGGTGCCTCGAAGGCAAGACGCCGGTCGAGGTCTATGCGCGCTCCATCGACAAGGTGCTCGGGCCGCTCTACCAGGGCATCGACGCCACCGCCGGCATGATCACCTTCGCCGACGGCACACTGTTCCATCTTGTCATGTCCTGGGGCCTGCCGATCACCTGGCCGCCGGCGGTCTATTCGCTCAACGTCGGCATCATCGGCACCACCGGCGCGCTGACCATCGACGACACCCACAGCGACATCGTGCTGGCGGTCTCCAAGGGCACGTCGGAAGGCTACAACCCGGACTCCTCGCGCCTCGTCGACTTCCTCGGCAGCTATCCGCCCGGCGACATGGCGCTCGGCGAATTGCGCGGGCCGATGGCGCTGGAGACCGACTCGTGGCTCAACCGCGTCTCGCTCGGCCTGCCGACCGCGGCGGCGACCGTGGAAGAAGCGCACCGCAACCTGATGCTGACCAAGGCGCTCGACCTCTCGGCCAAGCGCGGGCGGCCGCTGAAGCTGCCGCTCGACCCGGACGACCTGAAGGCCGCCGCCTAACGGCGCACCGCATCTCCGTAATTGTCCTTAGGTGGCAAACCTGAATTTATGCCGCCTAAAGCGTGTGGCATAGGAAAAACATGCCACATGGGGCCGCAGCGGCGGCCCGTCTATAGCGAGATGCGACTCATGAGATGCGTGTACATCCCCGACATCGCCGAACAGGATTACGCGGCGTTCCGCGACATCCTGGACGACCACATGCCGGTGTCTTTCCGCGAATGGGCCAGCCTCAAGGAGCGCCTGCACCGCAGCAGCGTCGCGCGCGGCGATGACGTCGTCTTCGTGCAGGTCGACCCGAGCCAATTCGCCCGCTTTCTCGGCGCAAGCGGCTATGGGCCCGAGGCCAGCAGCCTGATCAAATTCGCCCGCGACATCGCCACCAAGCGCGCCGCCTGACCGGCGCGCGGACGTCCGCAACAGCAAATCGGTCTGTCGTTCAGCGCCGCGCCAGCGGCGCGATCGTCAGTTGCGCCGCCAATTTATCGAGCTCCTTGACCAGTTCCGGCGCCAGCGCAAGCCCGTTGGCGAGGCGGTCGGCGCGTCGTCTGGCGCGCGCGTCGCCCGGCAGGCGCACCGTCTGGCCGGGCAGCGCCTTGGAGGCGCGCAGCTCGCGGGCGTGGCGGTCGACCTCGGCCTTGAACCGATCGAGCGGCTGGAAGCGCGCCGGGTCGAGCGCCACCACGAACTGTCCGGTGTTGTTGACCTTGTCCGGCTCGGCGTTGAAATCGACGCAGTCGCGGCCGAACAGCGCGCCGTTGAGCACGCCGGCCAGCATGCCGATCATCAGCGCCAGTCCCGCGCCCTTGTAGCCGGCCATCGGCAACAAAAGCGCCTCGGCGCTTTTCCTGGCGTCGATAACGGCCTCGCCGGTCTGGGGGTCGACCATCCAGTCGGCCTTGAGCGGCATGTTCTGCAACCGGTGGTTCTTGATGGTGCCGTAGGACACGATCGAGGTGGCGATGTCGAGCACCAGCGGCGGCTCCTGCCCCGCCGGGATGGCGATCGCCAGCGGGTTGGTGCCGAGCAGCGGCTCGGCGCCGCCGGCGAGCGGCATATGGTTGGCGTTGGCGACCGCGGCATAGATGCCGATCATGTCGGCCTTGAGCGGCAGCGCCGCATAGACGCCGGCGGCGCCGGCATGGTTCGACATCTGCATGCCGACCCAGCCGATGCCGTTGTCGCGCGCGATCTCGATCGCCGTCTCCATGGCGCGCGACACGACGAGATGGCCCATGCCGTTGTCGCCGTCGACCAGCGCGGTCGCCGGCGCGGTGCGCTTGACCTTGATGTTCGGCCGCGGATTGAGGCCGCCGAGCTTGAGCCGCAGGCAATATTGCGGCAGCCGGAACACGCCGTGAGCATCGGCGCCCACCAGATCGGCCTCGATCATCAACTCGGCGATTCTGCCGGCATCCTGCGCCGGCACGCCGGATTTCGTCATGGCGTCGACGATCAGGCCGCGCACGGCGGCGAGCGAAACGCGTGGCGGTGTCCTGGTCTCGGTCTTGGCGTCCATTGTCACGCCTTCAGCAGCGTCGCGGCGCGGCCGCCGAGGATGCTCGCCTTGTCGGCGTCGGCGATCTTGAGCGAGCGCACATGGGCCACGCAATCGAGCATCGCCATGTCGTAGGGGTAGTCGCTGCCGAGCAGCACGCGGTCGGCGCCGACCAGGCCGATCATCGCCTCGAGCGTGCGGTCGGAGTGCAGGATGGTGTCGTACATGAACCGCCTGGCGATGTCCTTCGGCTGCCGTGCGATGTTCTTCTTCGGCTCCGGCCGCACCTTCCAGCCGTGCTCCCAGCGCGCCGCCTGATAGGGCGTGAAGCCGCCGCCGTGCGCGAGCACGAATTTCAGTTTCGGATGGCGGTCGAGCACGCCGCCGAAATAGAGGCAGGCGGCGGCGATGGTGGTGTCGAGCGGATTGCCGATCAGGTTCTGCAAATAATACGATTTGAGGCGGTCGGCGCCGGCGACGTTGTTCGGATGCACGAACATGAAGGCGCCGAGTTCTTCCGCAGTCGCCCAGACCGGCTCGAAGCCCGGATCGTCGAGATTCTTGCCCATGATGTTGGAGGCAAACATCGAGCCCTTGAGGCCGAGCCTGGTCATGGCGCGCCTGAGCTCGTCGGCCGCGCGTTTGGGATCCTGCAACGGCAGTGTGGCGATCCCCATGAAGCGGTCCGGATGCGCCGCGACGTGCCTGGCGATCTGGTCGTTCTGGATGGCGGCGAGCGTCGCGGCGAGCGCGGGCTCCTGATTGTAGAGATAGGTCTGCGGCGTCACCGACAGCACGTGGACGTCGACTTGCGCCGCGTCCATGTCTTTCAGGCGGCGCGCGATGTCGAAGCCGCCGGTCGGGAACGGGCGGTAGACGACGCCGTTGACGTCGAGCGCGGCGTTCTCGGCGTCGTCCGGCGTGATGGTGACCTTGACGCCGGCCTTGCTGAGCAGGCCGGCGGTTTCCTGCGTCAGGATGTGGGTATGGGTGTCGATCGTGCGCGCAGTCGCCATTTCGTCCCCTGAAAACAAACGTGAGCGGGAAAGCAGCGCTTCAACTGCCGCACCCGTCAAGCCGACGCAAGCCCCTGTCGCCGCCTTGGCTTTCGGCTATAAACGGGCGCCATTTCCGACCGGGTGTTCCGCATGAATTCGACCCTCGCCCACCGCAAAGCCGAGCTGCGCCTCGAGGACGACGCGCTGGTGCGCGGCGCCGGCAGGTTTTCCGACGACCTGCACCTGCCCAACCAGGCCGCGGCCGCCTTCGTGCGCTCGCCGCACGCCTGCGCGCGCATCGTCTCGATCGATGCCAGCAAGGCCAGGGGCGCCAAGGGCGTCATCGCGGTGCTCACCGCCGAGGACATCAAGGCCGCCGGGCTCAAGAGCGCCGGCCGCCATCCGCCGCTGCCGGGGCGCGGCGGCAAGGAGCTGATCCAGCCGTTCCGGCCGACGCTCGCCGGCGAGCGCGTGCTCTATGTCGGCGAAGCCGTGGCGATGGTGGTCGCGGAGACGCGCAACCAGGCGCTCGATGCCGCCGACCAGATCGTCGTCGCGTACGACGAGATGCCGGCCGTGGTCGACGTGCGCGCGGCGGTCAAACCGGGCGCGCCGCAGGTGCACCCCGAGGCGCCGGGCAACGTCGCCATCGACTGGCCGGGCATGGTCGAGAGCCCGGACAACGAGCGCGAGGTCGATCAGATCATCAAGTCGGCGGCGCATGTGGCGCGCGTCACCGTGCGCAACCAGCGCATGGCCGTCGCCTCGATGGAGCCGCGCGGCGCCACCGGCGTCTACGACGCCAAGGCCGACAGCTACACGCTTTACGCCTGCTCGCAGAGCGCCGGCACCATCCGCAATCAGACGGCGCCGATCCTGGGCGTGGAGCCGAACCGACTGCGCGTCATCACCGAGGACGTCGGCGGCGCCTTCGGCATGAAAACGCCGGTCTATCCGGAATATCTCGCGCTGCTGGTCGCCGCCAAGAAAACCGGCCGGCCGGTGCACTGGATGTCGACGCGCGCCGAAGCCTTCATGACCGACACGCAGGCGCGCGACACCTGGACCGAGGCCGAGCTCGCGCTCGACGACAAGGGCAAATTCCTCGCCCTGCGCATGAAACACCTGTGCGGCCAGGGCGCCTACATCACGCCGGCCGGCATCGGCATCAACACCAACAACGTCGCGCGCTGCCTGCCGGGCATGTACCGCATCCCCAAGATCGATTTTTCCTCGCGCTGCGTCTTCACCAATGCGGCGCCGATCGGCCCGTACCGCGGCGCCGGGCGCCCCGAGGCCAACTACGCGCTCGACCGCGTGGTGGAGGAAGCCGCGCGCGTCACCGGCATCGACACCGTGCAGCTGCGCCGCAAGAACCTCATCCCGCCGTCGTCGATGCCCTACAAGACCGCGGTGACGACGACCTATGACAGCGGCGATTTCCCGGCGCTGTTCGCCAAGGCGCTCGACCTGTCCGACTACAAGAACTTCAACAAGCGCAAGCGGGAGGCCGCCCGCCGCAAGAAGCTGCGCGGCATCGGCATATCCTGCATGCTCGAGCACGCCGGCGCGCTGCCAACCGAAAGCGCCTCGCTGATGTTCCCCGGCGGCGACAGGCTCATCCTCGCGCTCAATGTGCAGTCGACCGGCCAAAGCCACGCCACGGTGTTCGGCCGGCTGCTGGCGGACAAGCTCGGCATCGACCGCAAGACCATCGAGCACAAGCACGGCGATTCGTCGCTCGAGATCGTCGGCTTCGCCTCGGTCGGTTCGCGCTCGGCAATGGCGGCCGGCCACGCCATCGTCAAAACCGCCGACGCCATGCTGGTGAAAGCGAAGAAGATCGCCTCGCACGCCCTCGAAGCGTCGGAGTCCGACATCCAGTACCGCAACGGCCGGTTCGAGGTGGTCGGCACCGACCGCCGCATCTCGCTGTTCGAGACGGCGGCGCGCGCCAAGGAGATGGGCGAGAGCCTCGACACCAAGGAGAAGGCCGACACGCCGCTGACCTTCCCGAACGGCGTCCACATCGCGGAGGTCGAGATCGACCCCGACACCGGACACCTCGACGTCGTCACCTACACCGCGATCGACGACTGCGGCAACATGCTCAACCCGATGGTGGTCGAGGGCCAGGTCCACGGCAGCCTCGCCAACGGCTTCGGCCAGGCGCTGCTGGAGCAGATGGTCTATGACGAGAGCGGCGGCCAGCTGCTGACCGGCTCGTTCATGGACTACGCCATGCCGCACGCCCACGACATGCCGGTCGAGCTGCGCGAGGCGATCATGGCGGTGCCGTCGACCACCAATCCGCTCGGCGTCAAGGGCACCGGCGAGGCCGGCACCACCGCGGCGATCGCGGCACTGATGAACGCCATCGCCAACGCCGTCCCCAACGGCGCCGCCGACCACATGGACATGCCGGCGACGCCGTTCAAGATCTGGCAGGCGTGCCGGAAGGCCATGACGAAATAGCCGCGCCCGCGCGTTTGACCTAGGTCAACGATCCGCGGCGCCGTCATGCGCCATGATGCGCCATGACATGGTCACGCCGTGAACTGATCCTGGGTGCGGGCGCAACGCTTGGCGCCGTTGCCTTTGCCGCGGTCCGTCCGCGCGCCGCAAACCGCTTCAACAATGCGCTCAAGATCCCGCCGCTGCTCGACGGCAGCAAGGCCGCCGACGGCGCCAGATTTTACGATCTCGCGCTCACCGCAGGCACGTCGAATTTCCTGCCCGGCTTGTCGACGCCGACCATAGGCATCAACGGCCCCTATCTCGGGCCGACCATTCGCTGCCGCGCCGGCGATCAGGTGAGGCTGCGCGTCAAGAACGATCTCAGCGAGCCAAGCACCCTGCATTGGCACGGACTGCATGTGCCGGCGCGCGCCGACGGCGGCCCGCATCAGGTCATCGACCCGGGCCGGACCTGGGAGCCGTCCTTCGCCATCAAGCAGAAGGCTGCGCTGTACTGGTACCACGCGCACTTGATGGAGCAGACCGGCGAGCAGGTGGTGCGCGGGCTCGCCGGCCTGTTTCTGGTCGACGATGACGAGGCAGGCGCGCTCGCCCTGCCCGCCGACTACGGCGTCGACGACATTCCGCTGGTGATCCAGGACCGGCGCTTCAAGCCCGACGGCAGCATCGAATACATGTCGAACATGGGCGACGCCGAGATGGGCTACGAAGGCAACGTCATCCTGGTCAACGGCACCGTCGAGCCCTTCCTGCAGCTGCGCCGCCGGCGCACGCGATTGCGCATCCTCAACGGCTCGAACTCACGCATCTACGTCCTCGGCCGCAGCGACGGCGCCGATCTCGTCGTCATCGGCGGCGACGGCAGCCTGCTCGAGCGCCCGGTGCGGCAGCAGCAGGTACGGCTGGCGCCCGCCGAGCGCATCGAGCTGCTGCTCGACATGCAGCCCGGCCAGAGCATCACCTTGATGAGCTATCCGCCCATCGCCGGGGCCATGGGTTCGCCGATGATGATGCACGGCATGAACGCAGGCAACCAGACCTTTCCGATCATCGACCTGCGCGCCGCCGAGCAGCTCGATGCCGCCGCGGCCGCGATCCCCGCGACGCTCGTTCGCGTGCCGCAGTGGGACCCGACGCGAGCCGCGCGCAGCCGCAGCTTTTCGCTCGACATGTCGACCATGGCCATGGGCCCGATGGCCGGCCCGGCAATGGACGGGGCAATGGGCATCAACGGGCGCTCGATGGACATCGACCGCATCGACGTCAAGGTGCCCCTCGGCAGCGTCGAGATCTGGGAAATCCGCAACGCCACGATGCTGACGCATCCGTTCCACATTCACGGCATTCAGTTCCGCGTGCTCGACCGTGACGGCCGGCCGCCGCTGCCGCAGGAGCAGGGCCTCAAGGACACCGTCGTCGTCGATCCCGGCTCGCGCGTGCGCGTCATCGCCGAGTTTGCCGATTACGCCGATGCCGAGCGGCCCTACATGTACCACTGTCACAATCTCGAGCACGAAGACGCCGGCATGATGGGACAATACGTCGTCGTCTGAAGACGGAACGCGCAAAGCAGAATGGCCGGCTGCGAGGCCGGCCATTGGCATGTCAGGTCGGAAGCGGCGCCTTAAGCCTGCGAGATGAACTTCACGTTCAAGTAGGCCTGCAGGCCCTCGATGCCGCCTTCCGAGCCGTAGCCACTCTCCTTGACGCCGCCGAACGGCGTCTCCGGCGTCGACACGGCGACGCTGTTGACGCCGACCATGCCGGATTGGATGGCATCGCCGATCGCGGCCGCCGTCTTCTCCGACGAGGTGAAGGCATATGCCGCCAAGCCGAACTGCAGCGAGTTGGCGCGCTCGACCACCTCGTCGAAGGTCTTGAACGGCACGATCGGCGCCACCGGGCCGAACGGCTCTTCGGTCATGATCTTGGAATCGTCCGGCACGTCGGTGATCACGGTCGGCTGGAAGAAGAAGCCCTGGTTGCCCTCGCGCGAGCCGCCGGTGACGACCTTGCCGCCGCGGTTCTTGGCGTCGGTCACGAAGCTGTCCATGGCGTCGAGCCGGCGCGAATTGGCGAGCGGGCCGAGCGTGATGCCTTTTTCCAGGCCGTCGCCCATTTTCAGGCCCTTGGCGTATTCGGTGAAGCGGGCGAGGAACTTGGCGTAGTTCTTTTCGTGCACGTAGAAGCGCGTCGGCGAGATGCAGACCTGGCCGGCATTGCGGTACTTGAAGGCGGCGATGGTGTCGGCCGCCTTTTCCGGATCGGCGTCCTCGAAGACGACGACAGGCGAATGGCCGCCGAGCTCCATGGTCGCCTTCTTCATGTACTTGCCGGCGAGGCTCGCCAGATGCTTGCCGACCGGCACCGACCCGGTGAACGAGATCTTCTTCACGGACTTTTTCGGGATCAGATGCTCGGAGACCTCCGCCGGCACGCCGAACACCAGATTGAGCACGCCCGCGGGCAGGCCGGCATCGGCGAAGCACTTCACCAGCTCGACGCAGCCGCCCGGCGTTTCTTCCGAGGCCTTGATGATGATCGAACAGCCGGCGGCGAGCGCGCCGGCGATCTTGCGGACCGGCGTCAGCGTCGGGAAGTTCCACGGCGTGAAGGCGGCGACGACGCCGACCGGCTCCTGCAACACCAGCTGACGCACGCCCTTCTGCCGGCCGGGAATGACGCGGCCATAAGTGCGGCGGCCTTCCTCCGCGTACCAGTCGATGATGTCGGCGGAGGTCAGCACCTCGGCGCGCGACTCGACATAGACCTTGCCCTGTTCCTGGGTCTGCACCTTGGCGACGTGGTCGAAGCGCTCGCGCAGCAGATCGGCGGCCTTGCGCATGATCTTGGAGCGGTCATAGGCGGAGGTGTTCTTCCAGACCTGGAAGCCCTTCTCGGCGGCGGCGAGCGCGGCATCGAGGTCGGCTTTGCTGGCGTGCGGCAGGGCGGCAAGCGTCTTGCCGGTCGCCGGATTGATGACGTCCTCGCCCTTGCGGCCCTCGCCGTTGAGCCATTTGCCGTCGATATAGAGACCAAGATCGGTGTACATGACGCCCTCGCTGTTACCCGGAACAAACGTGGCGGTGGATTAGCACTTTTCTCAATGTGTCGTCACCGGGCTTGTCCCGGTGACCCCGCTGAGGGACGCAATGCCTTGCCTTCCTAAGCGAGATGGCCGGGACATAAGGGCGTTCACGCCCGTCTTCGACGGGCTATGCCCGGCCATGACAGGAACCGGGAAATCTACGACCCCAGATAAGCCCCGGCGTTGACGTGCAGCGTCTGCCCGGTGACGTTGCGCCCGCCGGGGCCGGCGAGAAAGCGCACCATGGCGGCGACGTCCTCCGGCTTGCCGCGCTCGCCGCTGATGGTGCCGTGCGTCAGGTGATGGGCGGGCTTCGGCGAACTCGACGGCCGCGAGGTGTCGATGGCGCCCGGCACCACGCAGTTGGCGGTGATCTTGTCTGCGGCGAGATCGTGCGCCAGCGCCCGCGAGAAGCCGACCAGCGCGGCCTTGGCGGTCATGACATGGGCACGGTGCTTGGAGCCGATATGCGCGCTCATGCCGCCGATATTGACGATGGCGCCGCCCTGCCGGCGCAGGGCCGGCAGGCAGGCCTTCACGCAGCGGAAGGCGGAGTCGAGGGTCGTGTCCATGACCTCGCGCCACTCGCCGTAGGACATGTCGACGATCGACTTCTCGCGCCTGAGCGCCGCGTTGTTGACGAGGATGTCGATGCGGCCGAAGTTCTGCTCAGCCGCCGCGGCAAGCCCGTGCGCGGTTTGCGGATCGGCAACGTCGCCGATGACGCTCACCGCCTTGCCGCCGGCGGCCTTGATCTCGGCGACGACCTTGCCGGCCTCCTCCGCGTTGGAGCGCACATTGACCACCACCGCGGCGCCGGCATCGGCCAGCGCCAGCGCGATGGCGCGGCCGATATTGCGCCCGGCGCCGGTGACCACCGCGACCTTGCCGGCCAGTTCTTTGTTATCGCTCATGATTGTCATTACCCCCGCAGCGATGTGAGATCGAGTTTGCCATCATAGAGCGCCGTCAAAATCCTGAGCGCCGCCCTGGCGCGCGCCTCGTCCCAGCCGCCGTGGCGCACGTTGAGCATGAACTTGTCGGCGATGTCCTTGCGCGTCAGCGGCTCGTTGGCGCCGCCGCGGAAATGCGGCTGGCGCTCCTCGACGACGCGGCCGTCGTTGAGCACGGCGCGGATGTGGCCGGTGAAGGCGTTCGGATAGGGATTATCCGGATCGATGACGTAGCGCACCTTGGCGGCGAGCGCGAGCACCGCCGGGTCGCGCACCGCCTGCTCGGTGAAGGCGTCGAGCCCGACATTGCCGCGCACGAAGCCGCTGGCGAGGATGAAAGGCGTCGAGAACTTGGCGGCATAGCCGTTGGGCGGGCGCTGCTTGGCGGCGAGCGGCTCCCACAGCCGGTGCACCGTGCCTTCGGCCACTTCGCACACCAGCTCCTTGATGTCGCCGGCCTTGACGCGCGACGCGAGCCGTCGCGCGCAGTCGATGTAGGGGTGAGCCATGGTGCCGCACGGATAGGGCTTGAAGGCCAGCGTCTCGATCACCCAGCGCCTGCCGAAATCGTCGAGCGCGGCGTAGTCGCCCTGCGTGGTGTGGGCAAAGCCGTGAAACAGGCCGTGCGTGCCCTCGAACACCGTGCGTGGCCCGACGAAGCCTGAGCGCGCAAGCAGCGCGGCGCGATAGCCGGACTGCGCCGCCCAGCCGGGATGCAGGCGCTTGGTCCAGGCGCCTTCGGCGAGATACTCGATGATGCCGCCGGCCATGGATCCGGCGATGCCGAGCGCGTCGACGATCTGCCTGGCATTGAGGCCGAGCGCGGCGGCGACGCCCGCGGCCGCGCCCATCACGCCGAAGATCGCGGTCGGATGGAAGCCCGCTTTGTGCACGGCCTTCGGCACCACGGTGGAGAGCCGGCACATCGTCTCGCAGCCGACCGCGATGCCGACGAGCGCGGCCGGCCCCCACCCGTCCCTCCGCCGCGGCAGGGCGAGGGAGGGAGCGCGCTCGCAAGCCGCCAGCACCGCCGGCACGATCACCGCGCCGGCATGCACCGGGCCGCCCTCGAAGGTGTCGTCGAAATCCTCGCCATGCGCCGCCGTGCCGTTGACGAAGGCCGCGCCGGCGGCGCTCAGCGTGCGGGCATGGCCGATCGCGGTGCAGGGGCCGTCGTCGTCGCAGGCTGCGAGCGCGGCCTTGACGTAGTCCTCGTTGCGCGCGGTGACGCAGAGCCCGGCGACGTCGACCGCCAGGTCCTCGCATTTGTCGCGCACCGCCGCCGGCAGCGCGGCGCTGTCGAGCGCGGCGATGCGTGCGGCCAAGCGCTCGGCGACGGAGACTGTCGGGAGTGCGCCGGCCACGTCGTTCAGCCCACCACCCGCGCCGGCGCGCGGCCGCCGAGCCGCAGGCTGTTGGCGAGCGCCACGATGCAGAACGTGATCACCAGCATCATCAGGCCGAGCACGGCGATGGCGGCAAGGTCGCCGCTTTCGTTGAGGTCGTAGATCAGCACCGACAGCACCTTGGTCTCCGAGGTGAACAGCATGATGGCGGCGGACAGCTCGCGGATGACGGCGACGAAGATGAAGCACCAGGTCGCGATGACGCTGGTGCGCAGCAGCGGCGCCGTGATCTGCCACAGCGCGCGCAGGCGCGTGGCGCCGAGGATGCGGCTTGCGTCCTCGAGCTCCGGATGCACGTTGCGGAACGCCGACTGCAATTGCTGATAGGCGGCGGGCATCGCCAGGGTGACGAAGGCGATGAGCAGGATCCACAGCGTGCCGTAGAGCACGAAAGGCGGCCGCGTATAACTGAAGAACAGGCCGACGCCGAGGACGATGCCGGGGATCGCCACCGGCGCGGTGGCAAGAAACGC
>Ga0070741_10007464_pt1 | contig 22598 bp, 22 predicted proteins | sample Coa_R1_4_FD_66440 | JGI IMG/M metagenome (GOLD analysis project Ga0070741, IMG submission 66440) | Surface soil microbial communities from Centralia Pennsylvania, which are recovering from an underground coalmine fire - Coalmine... | ecosystem: Environmental > Terrestrial > Soil > Unclassified ... | reverse complement strand
CCCCCACCGTGCCGGCTACTTCCGCTCCGACCAGCGCGGGATCGGGTAGATGACCTCGCGGGTGGCCATCTCGAACGGCCACACCGTCCAGTACCGGCCGCCCTGGAGCTGCATGATGATCGCGCGGACGCCGACGTTCTGCCCGGTCTCGTCGAACCGCACGCCGGTCCACGGCATCAGCAGGTCGGCCGCCTTGATGTCGGTCTTCTGGAGCGCGGCGCGGATCGCCTCCGGCTCGGTCGAGCCGGCCCGGTTGATCGCGTCGAGCAGCGTGACCAGCCCGGTGACCGCCCGGGCCGGGAGATCGTAGAGGTCCTTCCCCGCCCGCGCCCGGTACCCGGGGTTGAGCGCCTTGGCGACCGGGTTCTTGTCGATCAGGTCGGAGGGGAACGGCGAGCGGGTCATGTAGCCCTCGGAGTCCTTGCCGGTCGCCTCGATGAACTTCGGATCGATGTGGCCGGCGTCCTGGGCGAGGATGATCCGCGGGTTCCAGTCGAGCTCCTTCGACGTCCGGGTGAACAGGATCGCGTCGGACTGGTACGACGTCGGGAACCACACGTCCGGGTTGGCGGCCTTGAGCTTCTGGACCTCGGCGGTCAGCGCCGTGCTGTTCGCCCGGTACGCGAAGTCGGCCACGATCCGGTAGCCGGCCTTCTGGGCGAGCGCGCGCTGCACCTTCGCCGAGTCGGTCCCGAAGAGGGTGTCCTCGTTCGAGATCGCCACCGTCTCGACCTTGATCCCGCGCTTCTTCTGGAAGTCGGCGAGGAAGTCGAACATCGCCTGGCTGAAGTGCTCGTCGTGGGGCGAGGTCCGGAAGAACCACTTGAACCCGCGCCGCGTCAGGCCGGGCGACGCCGACTCGGCCGAGAGGTGCGGGATCCCGAAGCGCTCGGCGACCTGGCTGGTCGTCGCGGTCACGCTGGACTGCCAGGAGCCGATGAGCGCGTGCACCTTCTCCTGCGTGATCAGCCGCTCGGCCTCGGCCTGGCCGATGTCCGGCTTCCCCTGGTGATCGACGAAGACCAGCCGGAGCCGGGCTCCGCCGGGGAAGCCCGACAGCCCCTTGAGCCGCTGGTAGAAGGGGCCGGGGAGCATCGGCTCCTTGCCGTTCACCATGTCGGCGAAGAGCTCGAAGACGTGCTTCTCGTCGACACCCGCCGAGGCCGTCGGGCCGCTGAGCGGGTAGAGGAGGCCGATCACGACCTCCTTCGGCTGGGCGACCGCCGGGCCGGGCCCGGCGAGCGCCGAGGCCAGCACGGCCGCGAGGACGAGGGAACGGCCGATCCGCATGGTGGCTCCTCCGATAGGCCGGCGAGGCGCGCGCGAGTGTCCGGGAGCGAGATGGATCATACGGGCGCGCGGAAACGGGTGTCAACGCCGGGCGCGGTCGCCCCGCCCCGGATCTCCCACGAGAGCCCCTCCATGCCGGGCACGATCTCGAACGGGAGGCGGGCGCCCGCCGACGCCTCCTCGAGCAGGTGGTCCAGCAGCGCGTCGTCGTGGGCCGGATCGTGATGGAACGTCACCAGCTGCCGGACGCCGGCGATGCGGGCGAACTCGAGGGCGTGGGGGAGGGCGCTGTGCCCCCACCCGACGTGGTCGGGGTACTCGGCGGCGCTGTACTGCGCGTCGTGGAGCAGCACGTCGGCGGCGTGGGCGAGGTCGAACCCGGACAGCCATTCGGGGGTCGCCGGGACCCGCCCCGTCCCCAGGGCCGGCTCGTGGTCCGGCAGGTACGCCAGCGCGACCCCGTCGGCGGCGACGCGGTAGCCGACCGTCGGGCCGGGGTGGCAGACCAGGGCCGCCGCGACCCGGAACGGGCCCGCCTCGAACGGCTCCGGCGGGACCTCGTGGAGCGTGAGGGCGCACGGCAGCTCGCGCAGGCGCACCGGGAAGAGGGGCGGCGAGAGGTAGCGGGTCAGGCGCGCGCGCAGCCCCTGGGTCGTCGACGGCGGCCCCCAGACGTGGATCTCCCGGTCGGCGTCGAAGAACGGCGCGAAGAACCCCAGCCCCTGGATGTGATCCATGTGGAGGTGGGTGAGCAGGACGTCGATGCGGCCGGGCGACGTCGCCAGCGTCGTCCCCAGCCGGCGGACCCCGGTCCCGGCGTCCAGGACGAGCACGCCGCCCCCGGCGGCGCGCACCTCGACGCACGCCGTGTTGCCCCCGTACCGCACCGTCTCCGGGCCGGCCGCGGCGAGCGACCCGCGGGTGCCCCAGAGGGTGACCCTCACGTCCCCGCGGACTCCCAGAAGATCGCGACCGCGCCGAGCACCCGCCCGCCCTGTCCTTCCAGCGGGAACGCGGTGACCGCGATGCGCCGCTCGATGCCGTCGAGCCCGCGGATCCACATCGCGCGGTGCTCGGCGTGGCGCTTCCGGACCGCGACGGCGAGCGGCACCGCGTCGGGTGGCAGCGGGACCCCGTGCTCGTCGAGCGGCGTGAACATCGACGCCCACTCGGCCAGCGGCATCTCGCCGGTCTCGTCGTAGCGCCGGCCGAGGAGCCGCTCCGCCGGCTCGTTGTAGTAGAGGAGGTTCCCGTCGGGATCGACCAGGAAGATCGGCATCGCCAGGTAGCTGGCGAGCTGGCGCATGAGGATCAGCTCGAGCGCGTGCTGGGTCACGGCGCCTCCGCCGGTCACTCGAGCCCGAGCAGGCGCGCGGGGTTGTCGACGACCATGGCGCGGATCTCCGCCTCCGAGATCCCCTGCTCCAGGCAGAGCTGGACGAAGATCCGGAGCCCGTCGACCGGCGCCGGGCTGTGGAGCTGGCCGTAGTCGGTCGCCAGGACGCAGTGCGCCGGCCCCACCGCGCGGATCGAGCGGACCATCGCCTCGATGGTCGTCGAGTGCCAGGGGGGGCCGAGCGTGTTCACGTCCTTCTCCAGGATCGCCCCCGCCGAGGCGAGCGCCTGCTGCGCCTCCACGCCGAGGCCGGAGAGCGCCAGGTCCGGGTGGGTGACCAGCACGCGGCTCACGCCCGCCTGCCGCGCGGCGGGAACGAGCACCTGGATCTCCGCCGGCGCCAGGTGGCCGGTGGACAGGCAGATCCCGGCCTGGGCGATCAGCGCCAGGATCTCGCGCACCTCCGGCCGGAGCCCGCCCGCCTCGTCCAGCACCGTGAGGCCGCGCGCGGGCGCCGCGGCGGTGCGACCTGGCATCCGCGTCCCGAAGTGGCTCCCGCCGAAGAACGCGATGTGGTGGGCCGAGGACATGGTCGGCATCCACACCATCCGCGCCCCGAGCTTGATCGCCGTGTCGACGGCCGCCGGGTTGAGGCCCCCGACGGCGTGGTTCAGGACGACGCCGCCGAACGCCTCGATCCCCGGCACCGCCCGGCGCACGAGCGCCGCCCGGCCGGTGGTGTCCTGCTCGTGGGCCTTGTAGAGCACGGCGCGCATCCCGGCCGCCCGGGCCTGCTCGGCCAGGTCGACGTCGTCGAGGAGCCGGTCGAAGACGGACGGCGCCGAGTGGGTGTGGAGATCGATGGCGCCCCGCAGGAGCTCGTGGCAGCGCGCCATCCGGGAGCCCCGGTCAGACGCCCGGCGCCAGCCAGTCGGCGAGCTCGCCGAGCGTCCGGAACTCGCGCTCGGCGCGCCCGCCGTCCGAGGGGGCCTCGCCGTGCCGGTTGATCCAGGCCGTCGGGATCCCGAGCGCCCGCGCCGGCACGACGTCGTGGAAGTAGCTCTGGGCGACGTGGAGCCACCGGCGGGGGTCGATCAGGCGCCGGGCGGCGTCGAAGTGGGCCCGCGCCGGCTTGTAGCTGCCGACCTGCTGGGCGGTGACCACGAAGTCGAAGTCCACGGTGAAGCGGCGCCGCGTCGCCGCGAGCAGGTCGTCGTCGATGTTCGACAGGATCCCCAGCGTGTACCCGGCGGCGCGCAGGCGCTCGAGCGCGGGGTTCGTGTCGGGGAACGGCGGCCACCCGCCGATGCTGTCGGCCAGGAAGGCGGCATCGCCGGACGCGAGCGGCCAGCCCAGGGCGGCCGCCGCCGCCCGGGCGCTCTCGGTCAGCACCTCGCGGTAGCGGCGGTACGGGCCGGCCTCGACGCGGCGCTCCGCCCGCAGATACGCGTCGAGGATCGCCGCCCGCTCGAGCGGGACGCCCCTCGCCGGCCCCGCCGCCTGGAAGGCCCCGGCGATGCCGCTCTCCCAGTCGATCAGCGTCCCGTAGCAGTCGAAGGTCAGGACGTCGTACGGCCGCGCCGGGGCCTCGGCCATCAGGCCAGCCAGTCCCGGAGCGGGCGCACCTGGATCCCGGCCCTCTCGAGCCCCTCCCGGACCGCCCGCACGATCCGCTCGGCGCCCGGCGTGTCCCCGTGGCAGCAGATGGTCTGCACCGAGAGATCGATGTCGACGCCGTCGATCGTCCGCACCTTGCCCTCGGACGCCATCCGCACCGCCTGGGCCGCCGCGCGCTCGGGATCGGTGATGAGCGCGCCGGTCTTCCGGCGTGACACCAGGGTGCCGTCCACCTCGTACGCCCGGTCGGCGAAGCCCTCGGAGGCGACCCGGACGCCCATCTTCCGGCAGTGGGCGTCGTACTTCCCCGAGGCGAGCGTCATCAGGATGAGCCGGCCGCCCGAGTCCCGCGCCGCCTCCCCGATGCTCTCGGCGATCGCCTCCTGCTGCTCGGCCATGGTGTAGAGGATGCCGTGCGGCTTGACGTGCTGGAGCTCCGTCCCGGCGACCCGGCAGAACTCCCGCACCGCGCCCACCTGGTAGCAGACGTAGTCGCGCAGCTCGGCCGGGGTCACGTCCATCACCCGGCGCCCGAACCCCATGAGGTCGGGCAGCGAGGGATGGGCGCCGACGGCGACCCCGTGCCGGAGCGCCAGCGCGACCGTCTTCCGGATCACGTGCGGATCGCCGCCGTGGAAGCCGCAGGCGATGTTCGCCGACGTGATGTACGGCATGATCGCCTCGTCGGCCCCGAGCGTCCACCGCCCGTACGACTCGCCCATGTCGCAGTTGAGATCGATCATCTTGACCATCGTGTGACTCCTCCGGTCGGCGCGTCCTCAGGATTCCAGGGCGTGAGCGAGCCAACGGCGCTCGTCGGCCAGCGCCGCGTGCGCCTCCTCGAGTCCGACCTCCCGGAACCGCACGCGCTGGCCCGGGCGGGTCTGGCCGATGCGGCCGATGTCGACGCCGATCACCGTCGCGATCTTCGTGTACCCCCCGGTGGTCTGCCGGTCCACCAGCAGCACGATCGGCTGGCCCTCGCCGGGCACCTGGATGCCGCCGAGCGGGATCCCGTCCGAGACGATGTCGTGGCCGCGCGCGTGCGTGATCGGGGGTCCCTTCAGACGATACCCCATCCGGTCGGCCTGGGGGGTGACCTCGTACGCGGCCCCGAGGAACGCGGCGATCCCGTCGGCGGTGAAGCGATCGGCCTGCGGCCCGAGGATCACGCGGCACTCCACCTCGGCCGGGTAGGCGGGCCGCCGCGCCGGCGGGACCGTGCGGCCCGGCCAGCCGGCGGCGGCCGGCCGGCCGACCGGCAGGACGTCGCCCTTCTGGAGCGCCCGTCCCCCGAGGCCGCCCAGGCGTCCGCGGAGGTAGGTCGCCCGCGAGCCCAGGACCGGTGCCACGTCGAGGCCCCCCGCGACCGCCAGGTAGGCGCGGCACCCGGCGCGCGCCATCCGGAACGCCAGCACGTCCCCCGGCGCGACGGCGACGGCGGTCCAGGTCGGCAGGGGGTCGCCGTTCAGGGACGGTTCCATCTCGGCCCCGGTGACGGCGACGAGGGCCGGCTGGCGGACCTCGAGCCGCGGCCCGTTGAGCGTGCACTCGAGGCCGGCGGCGCCGTCCGGGTTCCCGACCAGCCGGTTGGCGACCACGAACGCCGCGCGGTCCATCGGCCCCGACGGCGGGATCCCGACCCGCTGGTACCCGAGCCGTCCCAGGTCCTGGACGGTGGTCAGGAGCCCGGGCTCGATGACCGCCAGCCCGCTCACCGCCCGCCCCACGCCGCGCGCGGCGGGACGCCGCCGGTCGAGTCGCCGGCCCGGCCGGCCAGCGCGGAGCGGGCGCGCGCCCACGGGGCGCCGGGTCGAGCCAGCGACGTGGCGGGACGGCGGCCCGCGGGTTCGGCCGCGGGACCGGCCCGCCGATCGGGCCCGGCGGCCCCGGGGCCTGAGAGGCGCCCGTCCCCCCTCACGCTGCGGGCTCGATGCGCGGGCGGTAGGTGCCCGCGGCCACCTGGTCGGCGATCGCCCGGAACTCGTCGGCGTCGATCGGCCGGAACCGGACGCGATCCCCGGCCCGCAGGAGGATCGGGTCCGGGGCGGCCGGATCGTAGAGCCGCAGCGGCGTCCGCCCCAGCACCCAGAACCCACCCGGGCTCTCCACCGAGTAGATCGAGGTCTGCGCGCCGCCGATCCCCACGCTCCCAGCCGGGGTGCGCGTGCGCGGGCGGTCCAGCCGCGGGATCGTGAGCCGGGCGGGTTGCCCGGCCATGTACGGGAGCCCGGGGGTGAAGCCGACGAAGTAGACGTAGTGCTCGGCGCCCGCGTGGAGGGCCACCACCTCGTCGGGCGCGAGGTCGAGCCGCCGCGCGACCTCGGCGAGGTCCGGGCCGTACTCGCCGCCGTAGGCGCACGGGAGCTCCACGCGCCGGCCCGGGGGCGGCGGCGCGTCCGCCGCGCGCGCCAGCAGCACCTCCAGCTCGTCGCGCAGCGCCGGCCACGGCAGGACCAGGGGGTCGTAGTGGACGAGGAGCGACCGGAACGTCGGCACGGTGTCCAGGAGCCCCGGCGGGCGACGGTCCAGGAGGAGCCGCTCGAGCGTGAGCACGCGCGCGTTCGCCTCGCGCGAGATCTCGTCGCCGAGCTCCACCGTCACCGCGGCGTCCCCGGCGGGCAGGAGCCGCGGCACCGCGTAGAGGCCCATCGGACGGGCGGCGGGCGCCTAGAGCGCCGCGAGCGCGTGGTCGGGCAGGTCCGAGACGAACATGTGCCCGGGCGCGTGCGTGATCACGAGGGGCGGGCGCGCCTCCAGCGCGACCGCCTGGGGCGTGACGCCGCACGCCCAGAAGACGGGCTCCTCGCCGGCGAGGATGGTCGGCGGCTCCCCCCAGTCGGGGCGGGTCACGTCGGCGATGCCGATCAGCCCGGGCGTCCCGACGTGGACCGGCGCGCCGTGGGCCATCGGGTAGCGGGCCGTCACGGTCACCGCGCGCGGCACCAGCGGGGCCGGGATCGGCCGCATCGAGACCACCATCGGCCCGCGGAAGATGCCGGCCGGCCGGCAGGCGATGTTGGTCCGGAACATCGGAACGATCCGGTTCTCCTCGATGTGCCGGAGCGGCACCCCCGACTGCGCGAGGGCCGACTCGAACGTGAACGAGCATCCGAGCAGGAAGGCGACGAAGTCGTCCCGCCACTCGCGCGTGATGTCGGTGACCTCGGCGGCGAGCCGGCCCTCCCGGTAGATCCGGTACTTCGGGATGTCGGTGCGGAGATCGGCGCCGGGGGCGACGCCGGCGGGCTCCGGGTTCCCGGGGTCGGTCACCTCGATGAGCGGGCACGGCCGCGGGTTGCGCTGGCAGAAGACGAGGAAGTCGTAGGCCTGCGCCCGCGGCAGGACGACCAGGTTGGCCTGCACGTGCCCGGGCGCGAGCCCCGCGGTGCCCCCGGTGTACCGGCCCTGCCGGATCGCCTGGCGGATCTCCTTCGGGGTCTTCCCGAGCTCCATGGGCGTCGCCTCCTCGTCGGGGCCATTATGGCGTAGCGGCCGGGGGCGCGGCAACGGCGCACCTCTCAGCCTCCGCCTCGAGCCCGCGACCAGTACGGTCTCGAGTGCCTCCGCCTCCGCCGGGCGCTCGCGGTCGCCGGCGTCGGGCTCCTCGACGAGCGGCACGCGGACCGCCCCGCGCCGGCGCTGCTATGATGGGCCCCCGGCGGCGGATCCCGGTGCCGCCAGGAGGTCGGACGCATGGCCGCGCTCGCCGCGTCGGAGGCCCGCTCCCCCGTGTCCCCGCTCCGGATCCGCCCCGCGACGCCCGACGACGCGGCCGCGATCTGCCGGATCTACAACCAGGGGATCCAGGACCGGATCGCGACGCTCGAGACGGAGGAGCGGACGGCGGCCGAGCGCGCGGAGTGGCTCGCCGCGCGCGGAGACCGCCACCCGGTGCTGGTCGCCGAGGCGGACGGCGCGGTGGTGGGCTGGGCGAGCCTGAACGTCTTCAACCCGCGCCGGGCGTACCAGCACGTGGCGGACCTCTCGCTCTACGTCGAGCGCGGCTGGCGCGGGCGCGGCGTCGGCCGCCAGCTGCTCGACGCGCTGGTCGCGCGCGCCCGGACCCTCGGCTACCACAAGCTCGTGCTGGCGGCGTTCCCGTTCAACGAGGCGGGACTCCGCGCCTACCGGCGGGCGGGCTTCCGCGAGGTGGGGATCTACCGCGAGCAGGGCCAGCTGGACGGCCGCTGGGTCGACACGATCGTGATGGAGAAGCTCCTCGACGGCCCGAACGCCCACTGAGAGGCGATGGCGCGATCGGCCTCGCCCCCGCACGCGCAGTCACGAGCGGGCCGCCCTTCCGCGGACGGGTCATGCGGGGCCAGCCCCCGCCGCTCCGCCGGGCCTCAACGCCGAGCCCCTCGATGACGGGGATCGAGCGCGTCCGACAGGGGCAATGGAGGTGCAGTCCGCCATGTCAGCAACCACGGACTCTCCGAATCGACTCGACCGGCTCAAGGATCTCCGGAGCGCCGGGCGGGCCGCGAACAAGGAGGTGCTGGCCATCATCACGATCGAGCATCCGGACGCCGTCCGAGCGATCGACCAGGTCGCCAGCACTCCGGGTGTCGACTTGGCGTTCATCGGCCCCGGCGACCTCGCCACGAGCCTCGGACGGCACGGAGAGCCCGATCACCCCGAGGTACAGGCGGCTATCGCGCAGGCGGAAGCCGGCATTCTGCGGAGCCGAGTGCTTCCGGGCGGGGTCGCCCGATCCGCAGAGCATGCCAACGGGATGATCGAGCGGGGCTACCGGGCCCTCGTACTGGGCTTCGATTGATCCTTGCTCCAGCGGGGAGCCGCCACGGTCTTGCACGGGCTCCGGCCCTAGGCGCGATCTTCCCCATCCGGCCGCACGGGGACGAGCGCCCCCCGGCGGCGCTCCCGCGCGAGCGGCCCCGGTGGGCGGGCCGGACCCGCCGGCCCGCCACCGGGAGAGGGCGTCAGAAGGGCAGGAGGTAGCCGGCGGCGTCGAAGGCCAGCGGCGCCGGGTCGCCGACCTGGCTCAGGTCGTCCCGGCGGGCGACCTCGGGCAGGAGGCTCTCCGAGACGTCCACCTCGGTGATCCGGAGCGTGTTCTTGATCCGCACCACCCGCGCGTCCTCCACCCGGTCCAGGCCCAGGCAGGAGAGCGCCACCCCGATCGCCTCCTCGGTCGAGTCCAGCACCGCCGGCATCTTGCAGCCGGCCGGCGAGCACGCGGTCAGCCCGTTCACGTACGTCGCCTCCCAGTCGACCTTGTCGACCAGGCGCCGGGTCGTGAAGTCGGCGCTCCCGAGGCCGATCGCGTTCCCGTAGGTGTGGGCGGTGAGGTCGCAGACCACGATGAACGTGATCCTCGGGGTGGTGTACGGCGGCTCGAAGAACGTCCCGTGCCGTCCGATCACGTTCGAGTCCATGCCGGCCCCGGAGATGTCCTTGCCCATCTCGTCCACGATCAGGAGATCGATCGCCTCGAACGGCAGGCGGGCCATCCAGGCCTTCGCCTTCCGCAGGAGCTCCCGCTCGCCGGCCTCGATGTCCGGCGGCAGGAACGCCTGGACCAGCGCCGTCTCGTCGTAGCCGTTCTCGACGACCCCCAGGCCGAAGGCGATGCGGGCCCTCCGGAGGACCTCGCGGCCGAAGGCGACCACCATCGGCTCGTAGCGGTGCCGCACCGCCGCCCGGTGGGCCTGGACGGCCCCGCGGTGCTTGCCGACCCCGATGGTCATCATCTTGAAGAGCCCGGACTCGATCTCCCCGATGAAGTCGGTGTGGGGCTTGACGCGGTTGATCACCCCGATCCAGTCCGCCTCGTGCGCGTACCGGTCGAGCCACACCGGGAGCCCCAGCGCCTCCCCGATCTGCACGACGTCCATCGTGGCCCGCACCGGGCAGCCCATCGTCGCCTCGGTGATGCCGTAGTGCTCGAGGACCGACCGCTGGCCCTCGGCGGTGCCCCCGCCGTGGCTGCCCATCGCCGGGAAGATGAACGGCCGGGCCCCGAGCGCCCGCACGTGGTCGGCGGCCGCCCGGGCGATGACGTCGATGTTCACGATGCCGCGGCTGCCGACCGCCAGCGCGACGGTCTGGCCGGGCCGGATCGGCAGCGCCAGGGCGCCGAGCGTCTGGCGGACGGCGGCCGGGACGTCCTGCACCGCCGGGCCGGTGAAGCGCTGCTTCACCCGGGCGAGACGCGGCATGGTGGACGCGCGCGGGATCCCCTGCAGTCTCATGGCTCCTCCCTCGGATCGCTCAGGTCCCCTGCACCGCCCCGGACACCAGGCCGGTGGTGAGGTACCGTCGGAACACATAATAGAAGACGACGGGCGGGATGGCGTAGACCGTCGAGATCGCCATCAGGAGGTTCCACGGCGCGTCGTCGCCGGTGAGGAACGTGCCCATCGAGATCGGGAGCGTGAACTTCTCCTCGCTCTGGAGGAACAGCACGGCGTAGAGGTACTCGTTCCAGGCGAAGAAGAACGCGTAGGTGCCGATGGCGATCAGCGTCGGCAGCACGAGAGGGAGGTAGATCCGGGCGAAGACGGTGAAGACCCCGGCGCCGTCGATCGCGGCCGACTCGTCGATCTCCACCGGGATCGTCTTCGAGTAGTCCCACATGACCCAGAGGGCGTAGGGCGACGCGAACGTGACCATGGCCGCGATGAGCGCCCAGAAGCTGTCGAGCAGGTTGTAGTCTCCGATGATCTTGAAGAACGGGATGGACAGGAACGAGGCGGGAATGATGTACGTGAACAGCGTCAGCCCCGAGATGAACCGGGCGCCGCCGAACCGGATCCGCCCCAGCGCGAAGCTCCCCAGCGCGGCCACCGCCAGCACGATCAGCATGGTGGCCGCGGCGACCACCACGCTGTTGGCCATCCACCGCCAGAAGAACTTCACGAACACGCTCTCCTGGAACACGATGAACCGGTAGGACTCCAGGGTCGGGTGGGCGACGAAGTACCCGGGGCGGAACAGCTCGGCGGTCCGGGTGAACGAGAGCGTGAGCATGTAGTAGATCGGGAACAGCGTCCACACCGTGATGATCGCGAAGATCACGCCGCGGGCCAGGCGGACGGGCCAGGGGCGGCGGGCGAGGGCGCCGCTCATCGGATTTTCTTGATGAGGACGAAGATGAACAGGAGCGTCACCGGGAGCGCGGTGGCGAACACGCCCATCCCCCAGTCGATCTTGCCCATCTGGAAGGTGTACCGGTACGCGAGCGTCGCCAGGACGTGCGTCGAGTCGCCGGGGGCGCCGCCGGTCAGGAGCCAGACGTTGGTGAAGTCGCCGAGGGTGAACACCATCGAGAGCAGCGTGCAGATGAGGTAGAGGCCCTTCAGCATCGGGAACGTCACGAACCGGAAGTTCTGCACCGCGCTCGCCCCGTCGATCGCCGCCGCCTCGTACAGCTCGCGCGGGATCCCCCGCCGCCCGGCCAGGAAGATGACGGTCCAGAACGGGAGGTACTTCCAGATGTGGAACACGATCAGGGCGCCGATCGCCATCCAGCGGGAGGCGAGCCAGTGGACCGGCGGGAAGCCGGCGTCCTCGACCAGGAGGTTCATGATCCCCCACTGGGACGAGAGCATCCACCGGATCGACAGGATCCCCGGCAGCACGGGCACCGCCCACGGCAGGAGGAAGATCGCCGAGAGGAAGCGCGTCCCGCGGCTGTCCGACTGCAGGAGCCCGGAGAGGAGCAGCGCCAGGAACAGCTTCACGTTCACGGCGATGCCCACGTAGGCGATCGTGTTCACCACCGTCTGGACGTAGATCGGATCCGAGAAGAGGACCTCGTAGGTGTAGCGGTCGAACGCCTCGGTGACGACGAAGTAGAGCGGGTAGGCGACGAACGCCGCGAACAGGGCCAGGAGCGGGAGCGAGAAGAGATAGCCGTAGAGGTTCCGGCGGCTCGGCGCCAGCGCCCCGGCGGCCGCCCACGCCGACCGTCCCAGCCCGCCGGCCGCCACGCGCGCGCGCGCCGTCCCGTTCGCCACTGCTCTCCCCGCCGGCCGGGCGTCGGGGCCGGGTGGACGCGGCGTCCCCCCGGGGCCCGGCGCCCCGCCCGGCCGCTAGGCTGACGGCTGCCCGGCTATCGCCACTGCGCGAAGATCGTCTTCATCCGGTTGATGGCCTCGTCGGCCGCCTTGTCGGCCGGCCACTTGTCGACGTTCGTCCGGGCCATCGCCTTGCCCCAGATGTTCTCCGCGTAGACCTGGGAGTTCGCCGGGCTCTTCCAGTGGTCGAAGATCTTGACGTTCCGCTCCAGGTAGAGCTTGGTCGCCAGCGGGATGTGGTAGTCGACCGCGCCGCCCTTGCCGGCCTGGCCCTTGGCGAAGAACGGATCGCGGGCGACGTCGTTGAACGCCGGGAACCAGCGGCCGTTGGCGCCCTTGATGTACTCGGCGAAGCGGTTCGGCTCGAGCACGAACCGGATGAACTCCTTGCCGAGGTCGGCGTTCTTGGCGTCCTTCGGGACGATGATCGTCTTCACGGCGACCATGTAGGTGGCCTTCCCCCCGCCGGGGTTGTCGGGCCACTCGACCGTCGCCATGTTGTTGAAGTACTGCTCCCGCCCGTTGAAGAACCAGTGGGCGGGGATGGAGAGGGACGGGTTCGGGGTCATGACGATCGACTTCGAGTGGAAGTTGGCGTTGTTGTCGCCGTCCGACCAGTTGATCGCGTCCGGCGGGACGTAGCCCGAGTTGTACAGGTCCCCGAACCAGCCGATCGTCTTCACGATCGCCTCGCGGTTCTTCGGCTGGTCGGCGATGACCTTGCCGTCCTGGTCGAGGAGCTGGCCGCCGAACGACAGGAGCGCCATCTCGAAGTTGTAGATGGTGTCCGAGCCTCGGGTCGACTCGGTCATCCCGACGCCGTACACCTTGCCGTACTTGGCGGAGTCCTTCTTCCGGAGGGCGTCCTGCGCCTTCTTCCAGTAGGCCCAGTAGTCCTCCCACTTGAGCGGGATCTTGTCCGGCTCGTCGGCCATGCCGGCCTCCTTGAGGAGGTCCCGCCAGTAGTGGATGTGCATGATCTGGGCCTCGATCGGCACCCCGTAGTACGACCGCTTCTTCTGGACGTTGTTGTAGCAGTACGCGACCTGGAGGAACTTCTCGTTGTAGCGCGGCTTGAGCTCGTTGATGAGGTCGGACGTGTCGGCGAGCTTGTCGTTCCAGGCGTTGTTCGGCATGACCTCCCAGTCGTTGTAGAAGCAGAAGGCCACGTCCGGGACCCGCCGGGCCTGGATGGCGGCGATGATCTTCTTGAGCAGGTCCTCCTGGATCGTGAACGAGATGTCGACCTTGATCCCCTTGGCCTTCTCGAACTCCTGGGCGATCTTGATCATCGCCTCGTCTTCTTCCTTGTAGTAGCCGCGGTTCCACCAGACCACGACCGTCTTGGCCTGGGCGCGCGAGACCATCGGGAACCCGAGTGAGCCGGCGAGGGCGCCGGCGCCGGCGGCGGCGGTGTGCTTCAGGAAGCTGCGGCGGGTCTGCGCCATGGGGTCTCCTCCTCGAGTCGCCAGTGGGAGCCGGAGGTCTCTCGTGGCCGGACGGCCGCGACTGTCACCCATATACCCCAAACGCCCGGACGGCCGCAAGGGCCGCTCCGACGAGCCTTTGGCCTTGACTTGATCCGATCGGGTCCCTACGATAGCGTACTCACCGCAGTGCGCATCCCCAGTCGCTCGCGCGCGCCGAGGCGTCGGCCCATCGGGCCGGGGGGGCTTGCTCCCGCCGTCCTGATGCTCCTCCTCTCCGGCTGCAGCACGTTGTTCGGGGGACGGCCGAACACGGTCCCCCCGGCCGCCAAGCTCTACGAGGAGGGGGAGCGGCTCCTCCTCCAGGACAAGCTCGACGCGGCCCGCGAGCAGTTCTCCCGGCTGGTCGAGCGCCACCCGGAGTCGGACCTGGCGCCGGTCGCCCGCTTCCTGGTCGGGGAGACGTACTACCGGGCGAAGAACTTCGAGAAGGCGGCACCGGAGTTCGAGACGTTCGTGACCCTGTACCCCGCCCACCAGATCGCCGACCTCGGGCAGTACCGCCTGGCCCGCAGCTACTTCGACCAGATGCCGACGATCGAGCGGGACCAGGCGATCACCTCCCGGGCGCTGACCGAGTTCCAGAAGCTGATCCGGCTCTACCCCGAGAGCCGCTACGCCCCCGACGCGATCGTCAAGATGGACGCCTGCCGGCTCCGGCTCGCCCGGAAGGAGCTCTGGATCGCCGACTTCTACGTCCGGCAGGGCAAGCCCGAGGCGGCCCTCCCCCGGTACGACAACGTCCTGCGGGAGTACGGGCGCACCCAGGCGGCGCCGGAGGCGATGTACCAGAAGGCCGACGCCCTGATCCGGCTGGGCCGGAGCGCCGAGGCGGCGGCGCTGCTGAAGAAGCTCGTGGACGAGTTCCCGTCGAGCGAGTGGTCGCGCCGGGCACGCGAGCGCCGCGCGGCGACGGGAGGCGGGTAGGGACGTGATCCGGCGCGGCGAGCGCCCGGGCGCGCGGGCGACCGGGGCCGGCGACGCCGGGCCGGCCGCGGCGAGCCACCCGGTGGGCTGAGCGGAGGAGAGAGCGCGCATGGGCGAGCGGTTGCTCGACATCCGGGGCCTGAAGACGCACTTCTTCACCGAGGAGGGGGTCGTCCGCGCGGTCGACGGCGTCGACCTGCACATCGACCGCGGCGAGACGCTCGGCGTCGTCGGCGAGTCGGGCTGCGGCAAGACCGTCACCGCGCTGTCCATCATGAAGCTGATCCCCATGCCGCCCGGGCGGATCATCGCCGGCCAGATGCTCTACGAGGGCCGCGACCTGGTCCAGCTCCCGCCGGCCCAGATGCGGAAGGTGCGCGGCAAGGAGATCTCGATGGTGTTCCAGGAGCCGATGACCTCGCTGAACCCGGTCTTCACGATCGGGGAGCAGATCGCCGAGGCCATCCGGCTCCACGAGGGCCTCGGGCGGCGGGCGGCGATGGACCGCACCGTGGAGATGCTCAAGCTCGTCCACATCCCGAACCCCGAGCGGCGGGTCAAGGAGTACCCGCACCAGCTCTCGGGCGGGATGCGCCAGCGCGTGATGATCGCCATGGCGCTGTCGTGCAACCCGAAGCTCCTGATCGCCGACGAGCCGACGACGGCGCTCGACGTCACCATCCAGGCCCAGATCCTCGAGCTCCTCAACGAGCTCAAGGCCAAGCTCGGGATGGCGGTCATGCTGATCACCCACGACATGGGCGTGATCGCCGAGACCGCCCAGCGGGTGATGGTGATGTACGCGGGCAAGGTGGTCGAGGAGGCCCCGGTCCGGGACCTGTTCAAGGAGCCGCTCCACCCCTACACCCAGGGGCTGCTCCGCTCGATCCCGCGCATCGACACCGCCGGCGGCGAGCGGAAGCGGCTCGAGGCGATCCCCGGCGTGGTGCCGAGCCTCCTCAACCTGCCGGACGGGTGCCGGTTCGCGCCGCGCTGCCAGTTCGTCAAGCCGATGTACACCGAGAAGGAGCCGCCGCTGAAGGAAGTCAAGCCCGGCCATCGGGTGGCGTGCTGGCTGTACTAGCGGGGAGGATCACATGGCCGAGCCGCTCCTGCGCGTCCGCAACCTGGTCAAGCACTTCCCGATCAAGGGCGGCCTGTTCTCGCGCGAGGTCGCGCGGGTCCATGCCGTCGACGGGATCTCGTTCGAGATCAACGCCGGCGAGACGCTCGGGCTGGTCGGCGAGTCCGGCTGCGGCAAGTCGACGACCGGCCGCTGCATCCTGCGGCTGATCGAGCCGACCTCGGGCGAGGTCTGGTTCGGCGGGAAGAACGTCACCACGCTCGACAAGCGATCGCTCCGGGCGCTCCGCCGCGACATGCAGATCATCTTCCAGGACCCGTACGCGTCGCTGAACCCCCGGATGACCGTCGGGTCGATCGTCGGCGAGGCGCTGATCATCCACAAGCTCGCCCAGAGCCGGCGGGAGCGCGAGGAGAAGGTCGCCCACCTGCTGGAGACGGTCGGGCTCCACGCCGATCACATGCGGCGCTACCCCCACGAGTTCTCCGGCGGGCAGCGGCAGCGGATCGGGATCGCGCGGGCGCTGGCCGTCAGCCCGAAGCTCATCGTCTGCGACGAGCCGGTCTCGGCGCTCGACGTGTCGATCCAGGCCCAGGTGATCAACCTCCTGGAGGACCTCCAGAAGCAGTTCAGCCTCACGTACCTGTTCATCGCGCACGACCTCTCGGTCGTCGAGCACATCTCGACCCGGGTCGCGGTGATGTACCTCGGGAAGATCGTGGAGATCGCGCCCGCCAAGGACCTCTACGCGAACCCGCGCCACCCCTACACCGAGGCGCTCCTCTCGGCCGTCCCGATCCCGGACCCCGAGGTCAAGCGCCAGCGCATCCTGCTGGAAGGCGACGTCCCGAGCCCGATCAGGCCGCCGTCCGGGTGTCACTTCCACACCCGGTGCCGGCTGCGCCAGGTTCCCGGGATCTGCTCCGACCAGGAGCCGCCGCTCAAGCAGGGCACCTCGGGGCACTGGGTGGCCTGCCACTTCCGGGACTAGCCCGGCCCGGCACCCGCCAGCCCCCCCGGCCGGTCACGCGTCCTCCGCCGGTGTTTGCCGACTCGCCGCCCGCGCCGCGCCGGGTGACGCTGGCGACGATCCGGGACGCCGCCGCCCACCTCTACCCGGCGGCGCGGCGCACGCCGCTGGTGCGGCTCGACCCCCCCGGGACGACCCGCCCGCCGCCCGCGCCCGACGCAGCCCCGCTGGAGGTGTACCTGAAGCTCGAGACGCTCCAGCCGGTCGGCTCGTTCAAGATCCGCGGCGCGGCCAACGCCATCCGGCGACTCCCGCCCGCCGCCCGCGCCGCGGGGGTCTGGACGGTCAGCTCCGGCAACGCCGCGCAGGGCGTGGCGCTGGCGGCGCGGCTGGCCGGCCTCCCGTGCACCGTGATGGTGGTCGACACCGCGCCCGCCACGAAGCTCCGCGCGATCGAGCGGCTCGGGGCCGCGATCGTCCGCGTCCCCTACGACGAGGCCTGGCGCACCGTCGAGACGCGGCGGTCGGACCGGATGCGCGGGACCCTCGTCCATCCCTTCGACGACGACGACTTCATCAGCGGCAACGGGACGATCGGCCTCGAGATCGTGGACGACCTGCCGGACGTGGACGCCGTGGTGGCCGCGGTGGGGGGAGGCGGCCTCCTGGGCGGCATCGCCGCCGCGGTCCACGCCCTGCGGCCCGGCGTGCGGCTCTACGCGGCCGAGCCGGAGACCGCGGCCCCGGTCGCGGCGTCGCTGGCGGCCGGCCGCGCCGTCCCGTACCCGGCCTGGCGCGCGTCGTTCGTGGACGGCGCCGGCGGGAAGTCGGTCCTGCCGTCGATGTGGCCGCTCCTCGCGGGGCTGGCCGGCTCGATCGTGGTCGGCCTCGACCAGGTCGGGGCGGCGTTGCGCGAGGTGGCCGACCGCGTCCACGTGATCGCCGAGGGCGCCGCCGGCTGCGCCGTCGCGGCGGCGCTCTCCGGCCGCGCCGGCGGCGGGAAGGTCGTCGCGGTCGTGTCGGGCGGCAACATCGATTTCTCCACCTTCGCCGCGGTCACCGGCATGACGGTCCCCCCCGCCTGAAGGACCGCGATCCAGCCTCCGCGGCCGGAGGCCGCACCGCGCCCCCCGGCGGCGAGCGGCCCGATGGCCGGCAGGCGCCGGCCGCGCCGGGGTCGCCGCGCCGCCGGGCCGGCGCCGGGCCGCACGCCAGGGCGCGGGGATCCCGGGGCGCGGACTCCGCCCGCGCCCCGCGGGGGAACGCCCCCCGGACCCTCATCGCGCCGGCCCGGGATCCCGGTACAGGCGGGATTCGGCGATCGGGTGTCGCTTGCCGTAGCGCGCCGGCACGTCCTGGGTCCAGTCGCTCGGGATCACGAGGGGGAACAGGACCAGCGCCGCCAGCGCGAGCCGCCACGCCATCAGGCGGCGGGCGCGGGCGGGCGCGGGCGGCGTCGCGGCCGGCCCGCTCGCGGCCCCGGCGGGGCGGCGGCCCAGGGCGACCAGCAGTGCGGCCCCGATCAGCGCGGTGGCGACGTTCAGCCACTGTCCGGTCCCGAGCCCGAGCACCGCGGTCGGGTACTCGCGGAACCAGTCCACCGGGATCCGCAGCGCCCCGTACCAGAGCACGAAGTGGCCGAGCAGGCGCCCCGGCGGGGGCCGGCGCGATCGTCCGGCGAGGAGGATCGGGACCAGCAGCAGGTTCTTGAGCGCCTCGTAGAGGACCACCGGGTGCCGGAACCCCTCGGCGTCGGGGAACCGCACCGCCCACCACGCCGTCGTGACGCTCCCGACGATCTGGCCGTCCACGAAGTTGCCGAGCCGGCCCAGCGCCAGGAGCAGCGCGCCCGGGATCGTCAGGGCATCGGCGACGGGGAGAAAGGGGCGCCGGCGCCAGCGGCAGAACAGCCACGCGCCGACGCACCCCCCGAGCAGGAGGCCGTGGGAGGCCATCCCCCCCCGCCAGTACTGGACGGCGTGCCCGAGGTGCCCCCGGAAGAACGGCCACTCGTACACGAGCACCTCGACCGTGCGCCCGCCGATCAGGATGCCGCCGGCGACCAGCGTGGTCAGCTCGTAGACCGCGGCGGCGTCGAGCCCGAGGCGACGTCGCGAGGCCCGGAGCCACCCGAAGAGCCCGAGGAACCCCAGGCTGTAGGAGAGGCCGTACCACCAGAGGTAGACGCCGCCGATGTGGCCCAGCACCGGGTCCAGGGCGTGCACGAAGGGCCCGGGCGGAAGCCAGCCGGCCCAGCTCATACTCGCGGTCCCCATGACGCTCCTCCTCTCCGGAGTCCCCGCCCCGACCGCCCAGCGCGGCCGGCCCCGAGGCCGACCGCGCCCGGCGCGCCGGTCAGGCGAGCGCGAACAGCTTGAACGCGACCCATCCCAGCGCGGCCCCGGCCGGCAGGTCGGCGAGGTAGTGCTGCCGGGTGAAGAGACAGCTCAGCGCGATCAGCACCGGCAGCCCCACCACCCAGGCCCCGAGGCTCGGATAGAGGTAGAGCGCGGTGAGGGTCGCGACCGAGGTATGCATGCTCGGGAAGCTGTTCGAGCGCGCGTCCCACCGCTGCAGGAGCCCGAGGAACCGCTCGGAGAGGCTCCGCCCCCCGTTCACGCGCCGCCAGGCCTCGGGGGTCATCACCGGGAACGCCAGGAAGAACACCATCTGGAGCGCGAGCAGGCCCAGGTAGCTGACGACGAGGTGGGTGAACTGCCGCGGCGAGCGCACGACCGCGTTCACGTACAGGATCGCCGGATAGTAGAGGAAGCTGTAGATCCACACCCACCGCGGCCAGTAGGGGATCCGCTCGTCGAGCGCCGACCGGAACTCCCGCGGCGGGAACACGGGATGGCGCTGGCACCAGAAGTAGAACTGGTAGCCGCCGACGATCAGCACCACGCTGAGCATCAGGTGGATCAGGTAGTCCGCCGGAGTCATCGCCTGCCTCCCTTCTCCGTCCCGTCGTGTCGTCAGGCCGCGAGGCGGGAGCCGGGGACCCGCCGCGCGAGGCGGCGCGCGTCCGCCACGAGCGCGCGCGCGAGACAGAGCGCGCCCGCGATGGCGGCGCCGTACGCCGTGGTGAACCGCCAGAGAAGCGTGTAGAGCGGCGCGTACGCCGGCGGCACGAGGTCGGCCATGAGGGCCATCGACGCGCCCTCGGCGATGCCGGCGCCGCCGGGCGTCGGCGCGAAGAACACGAGGAAGATCAGCGCCGCCTGCGCGCCCAGCACGGGCCGGAGGGCGAGCCCCTCGACGCCCAGGAATCGCGCGCAGAGGAACGGCAGGATCGCGCGGGCGGCCAGGAACGCGACGCTCAGGAGGACCACCGCCACCGCCGTCGCCTTCCCGTGCCGCACGAGGCGGGCCACGTGCCCGCGGAAGGCGTACGCGAGGTCGACGGCCCGCGCGGTGAGGGCATCCAGCCGCTGGACCACGGCCGTGGCGCGGTCGGCGGCGACCGCCCGGTCGCCCAGGTGGCCCGGCCGGCCGATCACGTGCCGGGCGCCCCAGGACACGGCCCCGAGCACCCGCCGGATCGCGTCCGGCGCCAGCGCCCCGAGCGCGATGGCCGCCACGACGGCGACGAACGTCCACGCCGCGCTGGCGACCACGCGCCCCGTCGCGGCGGGCGCGGCCCAGAGCGAATAGCCGGCCAGGACCAGGAGGGCGGCCAGCGTGCCGGCGAACGAGAGCAGGCTGACCGAGAGCGCGGTGGCCACGCTCAGCCCGGCCCGGGTCAACAGGTACATCTGCCCGGGGCCGCCGCCGGACTGGGACGGCGTGAGCAGCGACACCGCGACGTTCGCCCACTCGGCCTCCACGCAGGTGGCGAAGCGCACGCGCGGCCCGAGCACGCGGCAGAGGAGCCAGGTGCGGAGCGCCGACGCGACGGTCTCCACGGGCCACGCGAGCAGGAGCAGCGGGAGGTACCCCCAGCGGATGGTGGCCAGCGCCGGACCGGCGCCCCCCGGGGCCACCCGGCTCCACTGCCACCAGAACGCGCCGGCGCTCAGCAGGACGAACGCCGCGGCCCCGGCGAGGATCGGCGTGGACCTGAGGGTCGCGAGGACCTCGCGGTGCTGGTCGCTGATCGGTGGCGCGCTCATCGTGCTCCCCTCCCGGGCGGGCGTCCCGCCGCGCCTGGATCGGGGGCAACGGAAGTGCCAGCGAAGGACTCCCGTGGTTTCGCGCAGTTAGGCGCGAGGGCGACGCGCCCGGCCGACGCGGGCCCCGGTGGACCTCGGCAGAACTGGGGGAAAACCCGGCAGTCGGGGCCGGGGCCCGCGAGGACTTCGCGCGCGTTGGCGCGCCGGCCGGGGCGGAGTAGCATGGGGCGGCATGACGGCCGCGCCGGAACTGCTCGGGGACAGCCCGGGAATCGTCCGGGTGCGCGAGACCGTCGCCCGGCTGCTGCAGCGGCAGGCCGGACGCGGGCGCCTGCCGCCCGTCCTCATCCAGGGCGAGACGGGCGTCGGCAAGGGCCTCCTGGCGCGGGTGCTGCACCGCTCGGGCCCGCGCAGCGCCGGGCCGTTCGTCGACGTCAACTGCGCGGCGATCCCGGAAACCCTCCTGGAAGCCGAGCTCTTCGGGTACGAGCGCGGGGCCTTCACCGACGCCCGGCACGCCAAGGCGGGCCTCTTCCACACCGCGAGCCACGGCACGCTCTTCCTGGACGAGGTCGGCCTGCTCCCGGAGGCCCTCCAGGCCAAGCTCCTGAAGGCGCTGGAGGACGGCGCGGTGCGGCGCCTGGGCAGCACGCGCCCGGAGCCGGTCGATCTGTGGATCCTCACCGCGAGCAATGCCGATCTCGCCGTCGCGGTCCGCGAGCGGCGGTTCCGGGAGGACCTGTACCATCGCCTCGCGGTGGTGACCGTGCGGCTGCCGCCGTTGCGGGACCGGGGCACCGCGGACATCCTCCTGCTGGCCGAGCACTTCCTGGCGCGCGCCTGCGCGGACTACGGGCTCCGTCCGAAGACGCTGGGTCCCGACGCCCGCGTCGCGCTCGGGGCGTACGCGTGGCCCGGCAACGTCCGCGAGCTGGCCAACGTGATGGAGCGCGTGGCGCTCCTGACCGAGTCGCCGGTGGTGACCGCCGAGCTCCTGGGCCTGCCGGAGGGATCGGCCGCGGACGGCGGGGCGACGCCAGCGCCGGCCGAGACGCCAGGCACGCTCGGGGACACGCTCGACAGCGTCGAGCGCGGACACCTCCTGCAGGCCCTGCGACGGACCGGGTGGAACGTCACCCGGACCGCCGCGCGCCTCGGCATCTCGCGCGACACGCTCCGGTACCGGATCGCGAAGCACGGTCTGGAGCGCGACCGGCCGGGAAGCGCGCGGCCGGCGCGCCTCGCGCGCGCCACGCCGGCCGGCGCGCCCTCGGGCGAGCCCGTCCGGCCGGCGCCGGGAGCATCGTCGGCGGCGCCGGATGCCGGCCGCCCGGCCGCCTCCGCGGAGCCGCCAATCCCGCTCGCCGTCCGGTGGGAGCGCCGCCGGCTCGCGCTGCTGCGGTGCGCGGTGGCGCTCCCGCCGGACGGCGACCCACGCCTGTACCCGAGCCGCGCCGTCGAGATCCTGGTCGACAAGCTCCAGGCGTTCGGCGGGCGCGCCGAGGAGCTGAGCCCGACCGGCGTGGTCGGGGTGTTCGGGCTCGAGCCGATCGAGGACGCCCCGCTCCGCGCCGCGCTCGCGGCCACCGCGATCCACACCGCCGCCCAGCGCGCGGGCGTGGAGGGCGAGGCGCTCGGGGTCCGCTCGGCGATCGCCGTCCGGCGCCTCCTGGTCGGCGCGTCGCGCGGCGGCCTGTCGATCGACCTCGAGGGGAAGCGCGAGGCCTGGG
>Ga0070741_10007463_pt1 | contig 22599 bp, 21 predicted proteins | sample Coa_R1_4_FD_66440 | JGI IMG/M metagenome (GOLD analysis project Ga0070741, IMG submission 66440) | Surface soil microbial communities from Centralia Pennsylvania, which are recovering from an underground coalmine fire - Coalmine... | ecosystem: Environmental > Terrestrial > Soil > Unclassified ... | reverse complement strand
GCGCTCGACGGCGGCGCCTACGGCTCTTACGGCGTGGCGTCGACCTTCTACACGGGAGCGCTCCAGCCGGTCACGTACGACCTTCCCGCGTATCGGTTCGAGGGCTGCCGAGTGTTCACCAACAAGCCCCCCTGCGGGCCGAAGCGCGGCCACGGCACTCCTCAGCCGCGCTTCGCGATCGAGATGCAGCTGGAGAAGATCGCGGAGGACCTCGGTCTGGACCCGGTGGAGTTACGGCGCCGCAACTTCGTCAAGCCCATGTCGAGGACCGTGAACTGGCTGCGCGTGACGTCCTGCGGCCTCGAGGAGTGCACCGACGCCGTCATGAAGGCATCCGGCTACCGCGGCCGGAAACGCACGCCTGGCCACGGCATGGGTTTTGCGATCTCGACCTATCTGTCCGGCGCCGGCACGGCCATCTACTGGAACGACATGCCTCATTCCGAGGTGCAGATCAAGGTCGACCGCACAGGCGTGACGGCTTACTGCGGCGCGATGGACATCGGCCAGGGCTCGGACAGCGTGCTGGCGACGATCGTGGCGGAAGAGCTCGGCCTGCAGCCGGGCGACATCCGCCTCGTCACCGCCGACACCGACACGACGCCCATCGATCTCGGCTCGTACTCCTCGCGCGTCACGTTCATGGCCGGCAACGCCGCGCTGGAGGCGGCACGCAAGATGCGGGCGATGCTCGTCGAAGCCGTGGCGGCGAAGCAGCAGGCGGACCCGGCCAGCGTCGACGTCACGGACGGACGCATCGGAGATTCCACGTTCGAGGAGGCTTGCGTGCTTGCCGAGGCGAGGTTCGGCACGTTGACGAGCGCCGGCAGCTACACCCCGCCCAAGATCGCCGGGCCTTTCAAAGGGTCCGGCGTCGGCCCGAGCCCGGCCTACAGCTATTCGGCCTGCGTCGTCGACGTCGACGCCGACGCGCGGAGCGGGCTGGTTCACGTCAACAAGGTCTGGATCGCTCACGACGTGGGGCGCGCCATCAACCCCGTAATGGTCGAAGGCCAGGTCGAGGGCAGCGTGTACATGGGCCTTGGCGAGGCGCTCATGGAAGAGCAGGCTTTCCGCAAGGGCCTGCACAAATGGCCGTCGATGCTCGAGTACAAGTCTCCGACCTTCCTCGACATGCCCGAGGTCGAGACCTTCCTGGTCGAGACGAACGACCCGGAGGGACCATACGGTGCGAAGGAGGCTGGCCAGGGGCCGCTGCTGCCGGTGCCGCCGGCCCTGGCCGCGGCGGTGCACGACGCGCTCGGCGTGTGGATCGACGAGGTTCCGATCACGCCGGAAAAGGTCGTCGAGGCGATGCGCCGGAAGGACAAGGGCGAGAGCCCTCGCTTCGGACCCTCTAAGTTTCCTTCGATCCCCTATCCACCGACCATCAAGGTCGAGGCTCCGCCGAAAGATGCTGCGGCTTCCGCGCTTTAAGTACCACCGGCCCAAGACGGCGCGAGAGGCGGCGCGCATGGCGGCCGAGCTCGGCCCTCGCGCGATGTTCGTGGCCGGTGGCACCGACCTCTTCCCCAAGCTGAAGCGCCGCCAGTTCGACGTCGACTCGCTGATCAGTCTCGACTTCCTGTCAAGCGCGATTCGCAATGGCTCCGGCGAGTGCGTGGTCGACGCGGGCACCACGCTCGCGCAGGCTGCGCACGACACACACCTGAATGCGAGCTTTGCCGGCTACGCGCAGGCCGCGGAGCTCGTCTCATCGCCGCCATTGCGCAACGCGGGGACCATCGGAGGAAACCTGTGCGTCGACACGCGCTGCAACTACTACGACATGACGTACGAATGGAGGAAGGCCGCCGGCTTCTGCATGAAGAAGGACGGCGACATCTGCCTGGTTGCGCCGAGCAGTCCGCGATGCTGGGCGGTTTCGTCGTCTGACACTGCTCCGATGGCGATCGCCCTGGACGGCACGGTCACGCTCGTGGGGCCGGAGGACGAAAGAGAGGTCTCGGTGGCGGATCTCTACCGCGACGACGGAATGGCCTACATGGCAAAGCAGCCAAGTGAAGTCGTGACGAGCTTGCGACTCAAGGTGCGGCCGCATACAGCGAGCGCTTACGTGAAGCTCCGCCGGCGAGGCTCGATCGACTTTCCAATCGCCGGCGCGGCGGTTTCGATCACCATGGACGGTGACGTGGTCGAAAATTGCAGGATTGTGCTGAGCGCTGTCGCATCCCACCCACTCGAGGCTGCGGCCGCTGAAGAATTTCTTAAGGGCAAGAGCATCGATCAAGAGGTGATCCGCGAAACGGCGGAATTGGCGGCCCGTCCGGCCAAGCCGCTGGACAACGCGGACCTCAGCCATTTCTGGCGCAAGCGCATGGTGAAGGTGGTCGTGGAGGACGCTTTGCGAAGAGCAACGACCAGCGACGGGCGCTCGATGGTTAAGCTTCTAGGACAAAAGAAGCATTGATGCGACTTGCAAACGTTCAATCAGCCCAGGGGATGGTCGAGTACGCCCTCATTCTTGCTCTGGTCGCCTTGATCGTGCTGATCGCCCTGATCGCCACGGGCGCCCAGCTCATCAACCTGTACTCGAACATCACCGCGACCATGTGCAACTATCACGTCGGCTGCTGAGGTCGCTTCCTAAGTAGCTCCTCCGGCAGCGCGCACCGCCCGCTCCGCGTTCTGCTTGACGACGTCGAAGTCACGACGCTCGAGCGCGTCGGCCGGAAACAGCGAGCCCGTCAGGCCGATCGCCTTGACGCCGAGCTTCAGGTACGCGCCGATGTCCTCCGTGCGCACGCCGCCCGAGACCCAGAACGGCACGCCACCCATCGGCCCGTTCAGCGTCTCGATGTAGGCCGGGCCTCCGACCGGGTTGATCGGAAACACCTTCACCAGCGCGGCGCCCGCCAGGCGAGCCTGGTAGATCTCGGTCGGGGTCAGGGCGCCGAGCACGCACAGGATGTCGGCTTCGCGGCATGCGTCGGCCACTTCGGGCAGCAGGACCGGGGTGACCACGAACGAGGCCCCTGCCGCCTTCGCCTCGGTGACCGCGCCCGGGTCCCACACCGTGCCGACGCCGACCGGATAGCGCGCACCTGTCGTGGCGATCAGGCCGCGAATCAGGTCGAAGCAGGAGGGCACCGTCTTGGTGACCTCGATCGTCTGCACCCCGCCCTCCAGGGCGGACAGGCACGCCTGGAACCCCGCCTCGGCGTTCTCGGTGCGGAGAACGCCGCACAGACGGCTGGGAAACACCTCGGAGACGCTGCGCAAGGCTTCCTGATTATCGCCGGTGCCTTGCGGCCGCCCTGGCAGGCCGCCCGCTCCATCCTCGCTCCCGTTCCTGTTTAGACTGGTACATACGTATGACCGGGGCCACCGCCACCGAGAGCACACGCGATCTGATGATCCACGCGGCGGCCGAGTCGCTCCTCGAGAACGGCTACTCCGGCACCAGCGTGCGGGCGATCGCGACCCGCGCCGGGGTGGCGATCGGGAACGTCCAGTACTGGTTCCCCACGAAATCCGAGCTGCTGGTCGAGGCGTGGCGCTACCTCACCGCCCGCTCCGTGGAGGAGCTCCGCCAGGCCCTCAACCAGCTGACCGATCCGCTCGAGGTGCTGGAGGTCGGCGTCGAGTCGCTCTGGGACTCGCTTCGCCGGCTGGGCGACGTCCAGCTCGCCGCGTTCGACCTGCTGGTCCAGGCTCCGCGGACCGAGCGTCTTCGGGCTTACCTGCCGGAGCTCTTCACCCGCTACCGCGAGGTGATCCAGGAGCAGCTCGACCGGCTCGAGCAGGACGGCCGGATCCGCCTGACCGTGCCGCGCGAGGTCCTCGTGCCGCTCGTGCTCAACACCGTGCTCGGCTTCGGCCTCTACTACGTGGTAACCAGGGACGACGAGTCCTGCCTGCGGGCGCTGTCGGCCTTCCGGCAGCTGGCGGGGAGCCTCGTGGAGCCCGTCTCGTGAGCGCCCAGGTCCTAGACCGGGAGCTCGACCGCCTCGAGGACCTCTGGACCGACGGGCTTTCCGACGCCTACCGCGAGTACCTCGGTGTGGTCAAGGAGGCCGACGGCGACTCGCAGATGAAGCTCGCGCTGGCCGCGGCCCTGGTCGAGGTGGGCGTCCGGCTGCAGAGCCTGGGCGGCCGCGCCGCGACCCCACCCGCCCTCCTCATGGGCGACCTCTGCCTCGCCCGAGCATCACGCCTGCTTGCCGACGCGGCCACCATCGCGGTCCAGGTCGCCTTCGCGCGGGCGATCGAGACGCTCGCGGCCGATGCTGCCGCACAGAAGCAGGCGCCGCCGGCGCGGGAGCTGCTGCTCCAGGCGCTCGAGGCCCGCTCGTGATCGTCAAGCGGGTTCGTTTCGAAACAAGCGCGCCGACGGAGTTCGTCGATGTGACCGATCGCATCCGTGAAGAGGTCCAGCGCGCAGGCCTCCGTACGGGACGCGTGCACCTCCAGTCGTTGCACACGACCCTCGGGCTGGCCGTGAACGAGAACGAACCGCTGCTACTGCGCGATTTCGAACAGGTCCTGGAGAGGTTCGCGCCATCGGGCGCCGGCTACGAGCACGACGACTTCTCACGCCGCATCGACATCGCCCTCGACGAACCGGTCAACGGCCATGCCCACTGCCGGCAGCTCCTTCTCAGCTCGTTCGCCACCGTGCTCGTCGAGGAAGGCGACCTGGTGCTCGGTCGCTGGCAATCGCTTTTCGCGGTGGAGCTGGACGGGCCGCGCAGGCGCGAGCTCGCGGTCCAGCTGGACGGCGACTTCGCCGCTCCTCGCTTCAGCCACGCGCCGGAAGCGTCGGACGCCCTGGTCGAGCTCGAGCTGACCCGCCAGCTGCTCGTCGACCCGGAGCCCGTCGCAGCGCCGATGCGGCGTCTGGTCGAGGCGGGCGGCAAGCGCCTGCGGCCGAAGCTGGTCCAGCTGGCGGCCGGCATCGGCCCGCGCCAGGAGCCCCTCCGCGCCGCATCGCTCGCGGCCGCTGTGGAGCTCCTGCACAACGCGACGCTCATCCACGACGACTACGTCGACGAGAGCACGCACCGCCGGGGCCGGCCAACGGTTGCCGCCGCGGAAGGGCCCGAGCGGGCGATCGCGGTCGGTGACTACTACTTCGCCAAGGCGACCCGCCTCATCGCGGAGATCGGGCATCGCAGGGTGACCTCCACCATCGCCGAGGCCCTCGAGGCGATCTGCGCCTCGCAGATCGACGACGTCGCGCTGCGCGGCGCCTATCCAGGCGATCGCGAGTCTTACCTCCGAGTCGTTCGCGGCAAGACGGCGGCCCTGTTCTCGGCCGCCTGCGCATCTGGCGCGCTTCTGTCGGAGGCCGAACCCGAGGTGGTGGACGCGTTGCGGCGGTACGGCGATCTGATCGGCACCGCGTTCCAGATGGCCGACGACATGGTCGACTTCAGCCCGACCTCTGGCAAGCCCGTGGGCCTCGACATCCGGCAGCGCGTGCTCTCGCTGCCCCTCATCTACGCGGCCGAGGACCGCGTGGTCGGGCCCGAGGTTCGGAGGCTTCTTGCCGGCTCGCTCGCCGACGACGATGTCGACCGCGTAACCGAGCTCGTCAACGTGAGTGACGCCCTGCCCAGGGTGCGGGGCGAGGCCCAGGCCCTGGTCGACGAGGCGGTGCGAGAGATCGAATCGGTGGAGCTGGACGGCTTGCGACCGACCCTGATCAGCCTGGCGCGATCGGCGGTGAACCGCAGCTACTAGCTAACCGGCCGGGCTCGGCGTGGCGAGCCGGGCGCAGTACCTCGGGGGAGCCCCCGCGCCGCAGAAGATGTAGTCGTAGTTCAGGGTCACCACGTGGTGCCGCCACCCCGCGGTGTAGCCGACGTTGACCCCCAGCCAGCCACCTCCCGGCGCGTTCGGCGCCTGCGTCAGGCCGAGGTCCAGCTCGGTGTAAGGCGCGTCGGGGTTGGATGCATCGGAACACGGCGTGGTGACCGAGAAGCCCTTCTCCTGATGAAGCTGGTCGTATGGGTAGGGCGGGGGGAAGCCGTCGATGCTGCCGAGCACGACGAATCCACGGGAGGGCACGCCCTGGCGCACGTACGCACCGAGGAATCGCAGGCCGCCCTGAACCGAGTTGGTGGGTCCGATCGAGCCGTCGAGCACGGCGGGTTGTGCACCGCTCATGAGGCACAGCCTTATCCCCGCGGTGACGACGTAAGGTGCCACCTTCGGGTAAAAGCCGGAGCCCGTCCCGCCCAGCGATGCCAGTGGGCCATGGCCGTCGGCATGGTGCTCCGGCGCGACGTCGATGGTCCCGTTTCCTATCAACAATCCAAGCAAGGCCAGGACGAGCACCACGAGCGCGACCACGGCGTACCGCCGGACGGCACGCGGCGAAAGTCGCGGCGCGCCCGCCGCCCCGCTAGCCACGCCGATCGGGGCGCGTTCCGCTCAGAAGCCCGACCGTCCCCATCGCCAGCGCCCTGTACTTCACGTCGAGCCAGCCGGCCGCCATCGCCATGTCGCCGAGCTGGCCCGGCGTGCGATATGAATCGACGGTATCGCTCAGGTAGCGGTAGGCCGACGGAGCGCCCGAGAGCGCGCCACCGACGGCGGGAAGCAGGGTTCGGAGGTACAGCCGGTACGCGCCGCCGACCGGGCCCTTTGGCGGCCGGACGAACTCGAGGACGACGGCGCGGCCGGCCGGCTTCAGGACGCGGACCATCTCCCGGAGACCGAGCACCGGGTCGGCCAGGTTGCGCAGCCCGAATGCGATGGTCACGGCGTCGAAGCTTCCGTCCTCGAACGGAAGCTTGAGGGCGTCGCCTTCCAGGAACTCGATTCCAGGGTGGTTGCGCCGCGCGATGTCGAGCATCTCGGGGCTGAAGTCGAGGCCGACGACCCGCCCGCCCCCACCCGCGATGCGGGCCAACTCGGCCGTCAGCTTCCCGGAGCCGCACGCCACGTCCAGCGCAGCTCCGCCGGATTTCAGGCCCGTCTCCCGAGCGGCGCGCCGGCGCCATCCCGTGTCCGTGCCTCCGGAAAGGACGGTGTTGACCAGGTCGTAGCGGCGCGCTATTCGGTCGAACATCGACCGCACGGCTTCGGGATCTCGCTCGCCCAGGGCCGCCTCTCAGACGAGCTGCCAGACCGAGGCGATGCCCTGGCCGACGCCGATGCACATCGTGGCGAGACCGTATTCGGCGCCGCGGTGGGACATCTCGCGGACCAGGGTGCCGACCAGGCGCGCGCCGCTGGAGCCGAGCGGGTGGCCGAGCGCGATCGCACCGCCGTTCACGTTCACCTTCTCCTCGTCCAGGCCGAGCAGCCGCACGCATGCGAGCGACTGCGAGGCGAAGGCCTCGTTCAGCTCGACCAGGCCCATGTCCGAAGGCTCGAGCCCGGCTTTCTTCAGTGCCTTGAGCGAGGATGGCACGGGGCCGATACCCATGTAATCGGGGTGGACCCCGGCGGGCGCGGCTGCGACGAGCCTGGCCAGCGGCTTGATGCCGCGCTCCTTCGCTTTTGCGTCCGACATGAGCACGATCGCGGTCGCGCCGTCGTTGAGGGGCGAAGAGTTGCCGGCCGTGACCGATCCCTGCTCCGCGAACGCGGGACGCAGCCGGCCCAGGGCCTCCAGCGATGTGTCGTGCCGAGGTCCTTCGTCCGCACCCAGTGTGAGCGGCTCGCCCTTGCGCTGCGGCACCTGGACGGGGACGATCTCCTCCGCCAGCCGGCCCGACTGCTGGGCCGCGACAGCACGCTGGTGGCTGCGCAGCGCGAAGGCGTCCTGGTCTTCGCGCGAGACCTCGTACTTCTGCGCGACGCGCTCGGCCGTCTCCCCCATTTGCAGAGTTCCGTACAACGCGGCCATCTTCGGGTTGACCAGCCGCCAGCCCAGCGCGGTGTCGTAAACGGTCTGCGGTCCACGTGGAAATGCGGAGTCGGCCTTGGGCATGACCCACGGCGCGCGGGTCATGCTCTCCACGCCGCCCGCGATGAGTATGTCCGCGCCTCCAGACTGGATCTCGCGCGCCGCGGCGATCGTCGCCTGCATGCCGGAGCCGCACAGCCGGTTGACGGTCTGGCCCGGCACGTCGACCGGGAAGCCGGCCAGCAGCAGCGCCATGCGAGCGACGTTTCGGTTGTCCTCTCCGGCCTGGTTGGCGCAGCCCATGATCACGTCCTCGACCTCTTCGGGCTTGACGCGCGCGCGCTCGCACACGTCTTTGAGCACGACCGCGGCGAGGTCGTCTGGCCTGACGTCCTTCAGCTGGCCGCCGTAGCGACCCATCGGCGTCCGCGCCGTCGCGACTATCACAGCCTCAGCCAGTGGTCGAACCTCCCTTTCCGGCGTCGAGCGCCGCCTTCCCCCCGGGGAAGTGATCCGCCATCTACTTCTTGCGGCGCGCCAGGAACGCTTGCACGCCGTCCGCGAACTCCTGGCTTGCGGCCTGGGCCTCCTGCAGGTACGACTCGAACTCGAGCGCCTCCTCGTAACCCGACTCGAGGGCATGAAGCACCGCTCGCTTCGCGCCGGCCATGGCTCCGCGCGGCTGCGACGCGAGATGGGTCGCCAGCTGTGTCACCTCCGCCTCGAGCTTGTCCGCCGGAACGATCCTGTTGATCAGCCCCAGGCGATGCGCGTCCGCCGCGTGAAGCGGCCGGCCCGTGAAGAACATCTCGTAAGCGACGCCGGTGCCCGCAAGTCGGGGCAGAAGCCAGCTCACGCCGCCGTCGGGCGCCAGGCCGATGTTGACGAAGGCCTCCATCAAGTAGGCCTCGGGCGTCGCAATGCGGATGTCGCACGCGAGCGCATAGCTCGCGCCGATTCCGACCGCCGGCCCGTTCATGGCGGCGATCACCGGCTTCGGCATCGTGCGAAGCCTGCTGAGCATCGGCATGTACTCGGTGCGCAGCACGTTGCCGACGTCCTCGGGCGTGCGCATGCCCGCGCCCTGCACCATCTCGGTCACGTCGGCGCCGGAGCAGAACGCGCGCCCGCTGCCCGTGAGCACGACCACCCGGACCGCGTCGTCGCGTTCCGCCTGCTTGATCGCCTCGCCAAGCTGCTTGCGGGTCAGCTCGCCGATCGCGTTCATCTTCTCCGGCCGGTTGAGCTGGATCACTGCGACCCCGCCGTGGCTGTGCAGCTTGACGTGCTCTTCGACTTCAGTGGCCATTTCGCTCACCTGCCTTTGAACTGACCTTTGCGCTTCTCCAGGAAGGCGTGCATGCCCTCCTTCTGGTCCTCGGTCGAGAACAGGAAGTAAAAGCTCTTGCGCTCGGCGGAGAGTCCCTCGGCAAGGGGCGTCTCGAACGCCTTGAGCACGGACTCCTTCGCCATCCGCGCCGCGAGCGGCGGCTTTTCCGCGACCTGCCGTGCGAGGCGCCTGGCGAGCTCGATCGTCAGCTCGGCGGGGACGACCTTGTTCACGATCCCGAGCTCGTAGGCGCGCTGCGCCGTCACCGGAGCGCCCGTGAGCATGACCTCCATCGCCGCGTACTTGCCGGCCGTCCGCGGCCAGCGCTGCGTGCCGCCGGCGCCGGGGATGATGCCCAGGTTGATCTCAGGCTGGCCGAACCGGGCCGTGTCGCCCGCGACGAGCATGTCGCACATCAACGCCAGCTCGCAGCCGCCGCCCAGCGCGTAGCCGTTGACGGCCGCGATGAGCGGCTTGCTGAAGCCCGCGACGCCGGCCCAGCGGCCCGTCTGGTCGCGGCGAAGCTGCTCGACGGCGCCGCGGTCGGCCATGTCGGCGATGTCGGCGCCGGCCGCGAAGACCTTGGGACCGCCGGTCAGCACGACGGCGCGAACCGAGTCGTCCGCGTCGAGCTCACCCAGTGCGGTCGTGACCTCGCGCACGAGGTCCGGGCTGAGGGCGTTGAGCACCTTCGGCCGGTTCAGGGTCACCGTCGCGACAGGGGCCTCGATCTCAACCAGGATGTGCTCGTATCCCACCGTCGCTATCATCGGCCATATGCCGTCAGGCCCGCTTCGCGACTCCTACGGCCGGATCGCCGACGATCTCAGGATCTCGGTCACCGACCGCTGCAACTTTCGATGCATCTACTGCATGCCCGCCGAGGGCCTGCAGTGGCTGAAGCGGGACGACATTCTCCGGTTCGAGGAGATCACCCGGCTGGCCCGCATCTTCGTCGAGCGGTACGGCGTCCGCACGATCAGGATCACCGGCGGCGAGCCGCTTGTCAGGGTAAGGCTCGAGGAGCTCATCGGCATGATCAACGCGCTCGACCCGACGCTCGACATCACGATGACGACCAACGGAGTGTTGCTGCGCCAGAAGGCCCGCCTGCTCAAGGAGGCCGGGCTCAAGCGCATCAACATCTCTCTCGACACGCTGCACATGGACACCTTCAAAGACATGGCCCGCAGCGACGCCTTTGCGCGCGTCATGGACGGGATCGAGGCCGCGCGCGAGGCCGGCCTGTGGCCGATCAAGCTGAACATGGTCGTGATGAAAGGCCACAACGACCACGAGGTCGTCGACTTCGCGCGGCTTGCGCACAGCGAGGGCTATGAGGTGCGCTTCATCGAGTTCATGCCCCTCGACGGCGACGGGATCTGGACCAACGAGCAGGTCGTGCCCAGCCGCCGGATCATGGAGCAGATCGAAGACCAGTTTCCGCTCCAGCCCGTCGTCGACACGCGGCCCGGCCCGGCCACCCGCTACCGCTTCGCCGACGGCGCCCAGGGAGGCGTCGGCTTCATCTCCTCGGTGAGCCAGGCGTTCTGCACCACGTGCAACCGGATCCGGCTGACCGCGGAAGGGGGCCTGCGCACCTGCCTGTTCTCGCTGCACGAGACGCCGATGCGCGAGCTGATTCGCTCGGGCGCATCCGACGAGCATCTCGGGTCGGTGATCGAGACCGCGATCTGGCGCAAGGAAGAAGGACACCTGATCAACAAGCCGAACTTCATCAAGCCCGCCAAGTCGATGTCCCAGATCGGAGGCTGACTCTAAGCTAGACCGCGTGCTGAAACCGGAAGAGGCTCAGCGGCCGTACACCGTCAGCGAGCTTTCGAACGAGATCCGGCGGACGCTGCGCCCGCTCACCGCCGTTCTCCTCAAAGGCGAGGTCAGCGGCATGAAGCGCGGGGCGAAGGGTCACTACACGTTCGCGATCCGTGACGGGCAGAGCCTGATCAACGCGTTCCTGTGGGCCGACGACGCCCGCAAGGTCACGACCCTGCCCGAGGACGGCCAGGTGTTCGTTTTTCGTGGAAGGGTCGACTACTGGTCGCAGTACGGGACGTTGCGCTTCGTGGTCGACCAGGTCGAGTTCGACGACGTCGGCAAGCTGCGCGCGCGGCTCGAGGAGCTCAAGCGCAGGCTCGAGGCCGAGGGGGCATTCGCGCCCGAGCGCAAGCGCAAGATCCCGTTTCTCCCGGATGCCGTGGCGCTGCTCACATCGCCGACCGGGGCGGTGATCCACGACCTGCAGGAGACGATCTGGGACCGCTACCCGAACATGTCCGTCTACGTCTATCCGGTCCTGGTCCAGGGCGCGAACGCGCCGATGAGCATCGCCCGGGCGCTCCGCCGCTGCAATGCGGAAGGGCTTGCCGACGTCATAGTCCTGGCGCGCGGTGGCGGGAGCTTCGAGGAGATGTACGCCTTCAACACCGAGCTCGTCGCAAGGGCGATCCTCGACTCGCGGCTGCCGGTCGTTACCGCCCTCGGACACACGTCGGACCGCACGATCGCGGACCTCGTCGGCGACGCAGAGTCGCGGACCCCGACCGATGCGGGCTCGCGCGTCGTGCCCAAGAAGGCCGACCTGCAGCGCCAGCTCGACGAGCGGCGGCGCCGGCTGGACCGCGATGTGTCACAGCGCCTGGCGCGTGCCGCGGAACGCCTGGCGGTAAAGCGGCAGCGGCTGCTGCTGCTCCTGCCCGCGATCGTCCGGCGACGAACCGAGCGCCTGGCGCGGGCCGCCGGCGAACTGGGCCGGCTGAGCCCGGTCGCGCAGGTCGCCCGGCGCCAGGACTCCCTCCGCGAGCGTGGCCGCAGGCTCGACACCGCCGCGGCGGGGAGGCTCGCGATGGCTGCTAACGCCCTGGCCTCGCGGCGGGCCCCAGCCCGTGTCGAGCGAGCCCTGGCCGGTCGATTCGCCGGGGCCGAGCGGGCCTTGGAGCACCGGGCGCAGCGCCTCGTCGCACTCAGCCCGGATTCGGTCCTGGCGCGGGGCTACAGCATCACGCAGGACGCCGAGTCGGGCGCCGTGCTGCGAGCTGCCGCGGAAACCAGGGTCGGGCGCCACCTGAAGATCCGGCTGGCCGCCGGCAGGCTTGGCGCGAAGGTCGACGAGGTGCAGCCATGAGCGAGGACCTCACGTACGAGCAGGCGCTCGAGAAGCTCGACGAGAACCTCAAGCTCCTCGAAGACGGGGACCTTTCGCTGGAGGATGCGCTGAAGGCTGTGGAAGCGGCGCGCGTCTACCTGAAGGTCTGCACCGAGCGGCTCGAGGCCGCGCGCAAGAAGATCGAGATCAGGGCCGACCCGAACGACCCGACCCCGTAGTCGCGATCAGCTGCTCGCCGCGGCGCCCGCGGCGCGCTGCGCCGGGGATTCGGCGGTCGCGGCCGTCGCCGTCTCGAGCTGCTCGTTCATCGCGCGGAGCCGGCGACTCAGGTTCCTGACGAACTCCAGGAGCACCTCGGGGTGCTCGTGCACGATGGCCTGCAGGCGGTCTTTGCGCAAAACCCGAACGGTGGTGTCCCGCACGGCCTGAGCACTCGCCGAGCGGGGCTGCTCGTCGAACACGGACATCTCTCCGACGACGCTGCCCGATCCGTGGCGCGCGAGCGTGACCTCATGACCGTCGTGGTCAAGGTGCACGCGGATCTCCCCTTCCAGCACCACATAGAGCTCCGCGCCGGCATCGCCTTTGCGGAAGATGGCCTCTCCCTTGACGTAGTGCCGGGTGACCATCAGGCGGTCGATGCTGTCGAGCTGCTCGAGCGTGAGCGTGCTGAACAGTGGCACCTTCTTCAGCGCGATCAGCTCTTTCATCTGCTCATTGAGGCCGTGTGAAGCCGCCTCCGCCGTCTCCCTCACCCACCGATCGCGGTGGTTGGCGAGAGTTTCGAGCTCTGCCCGAGAGACAGGCCGCGACAGCACGACCTCGAAAGACTCGGGTTCGAGCAGCCTCGCAAGCGGCGCGGCAAGCCAGCCCGGGCCGAAGTTTAACAACGTTTCCAGCGCTTCGACCCTGGCTTGAGCGGTCTCGGACGAGAGGCCCCGCTCGACAGTGGCAAAGCCGCGCTTGCCGTGCAGCGCACGCATTGCGGCAAGGCCCGCGTCGGCTGCGTTCCGGACGTGGTCTTCGAGGCCGATCCGAAGCAGCGCATAGCCGGCCGCCTCGTCCCCGTCCATGTGGCGCATCGCCGCGGCGATCCTCACGGAGAGCCGCGCCAGCTGCTCGGCGTTGGCCATCTCCGCCTCGAGGTAGCCACGCGCGCGCTGGAAGAGCTCGGGCCGGCCGCTTCTGACAAGGGCCTCGACAGCCGCGGCCGATGTCTCGTCCTGGGCCAGGAGAAGGGGCAGCGTCAGGATCAACGCCTCCGGCGCCTGGGCCGCCATGGCCTCCGCGGCGAGCCGGCGGACGTCGCGATCGCGGCTGGCCAGTGCGTCGGCGAGCGCCTCGGCAAACCGCTGCCGGGCGTCCTCCGGCGGCGTCCACCGTATCGCCTGGCGTAGAGCGTCGCGCCGGACCTCGAGGTCTGTGTCGCGCATCATGGCGAGCAGCGCGTCGACAACGCCGTCGACCTGGCCCTTGAGCCGGGCAAAGCTCCGCAGGCCCTCGCGCCGAACAGTGGCGTCGGGGTCCTTCATCGCCGCCAGGACGGCACGACCATCGGCCATGTACGCCGCCGCCCAGGCCGCCGCCGCCCGGTCCGCGGCGTCGTGCGACTCCTGCAACGCCCGAAGGATGCCGTCGACCCCGTCCCAACGCTCGCCGCGAGAAGCGCCGGCGACCGCCGCGGCCGCCCGGACCCAGCCGTCCGGGTCGGAGCGGGCCACATCAAGCTCTTCGATGCTCACCCGCCCGGGAGGCGCCAGCTGGAACGCAAGCTTGCGGAGCACGGGGTCCGGCGACACGACGAGCTCCGGAAGCATCGCGGCGAAGGCCTCGGGAGACGCCTCGCCCAGGGCGGCGGCGGCGAACTCCTTCGTCTTGTCGTCACCTTCCCGTATGTAGCCCTGCAGCTCGGTGACCTGGACGGCGTTGGGGCGGCCGACCGCCTGGCGAAAGTCGGCAAGGCTCAGAGCGTGGGTCCGGAGGCGCTCGTAGATCGCGCTCACGTAGTTGCCTCGCACACGCCACGCCGCGGCGATGAATAGCGCGCCGATCGCGATGCCGAGGATCGCGAGCACCTCGAGGTTCGTCTGGATCGCGCCGTTGAAGATCAGCAGCCCCGCACCCGTCGCGATCGCGGCCCCCGGCAGCACCACGTTGTCGAGCAGGAACTTGAGCTTTGGTCCCACCTGTGCCGGAAGGGCCGTGCCGAGCACGTTTTGCGCCGGGTCGTCGAGTCCGGTCTGCAGCCCGTTGCGGACGATGAACAGAAAGAGCGAGGTGGCGAGGACCGGGTTGATCGCGACGGCCGTGAAGCCGACCAGGGTGAAGACCGGCAGGATCATGATCGCGTTCTTGACCCCGAGTCGGGCCAGGATCCAGGGCGCGATCAGAAGGCTCACGACCAGCTGCACCACGTAGCTCAGCAGCCACGCATTGCCGATGAGGATGGTGAGCGCCTGCAGGTTGTTGTGGGTGGCGTTCACGAAGAGCTGCGCGACGAGGTAGTCGCCGACCCGGCTCGCCACCTGGAGGACGAGCGCCAGCAGGACAAGCGCGTACACGAGCCGGCTGCCGGTGAGATAGGTCACCGCGCCTCTGAGGATCGCCCTCGCTCCGTGGCGCTTGTGCTCGACGTCGTGCTCCGCCAGGAACTGGTCGGCTTCCTCGACGAACGCCGGACGGAACAGCGTCTTCTCCAGGCCCACGGTCAGCCTCGCGGCGACCGCGGCTCCGAACGCCCATATGAAGACCAAGGGCTCCGTGGCATAGACGGCCACGATGGTCGTCGTCACGCCGGCGAGGATGTATCCGACGCTTGAGCCCGCGGCGATCACCGGGAACACCCGCTTTCCCTCGAGCAGGTTGAAGTGCTGGGTGACGAAGCTCCAGAAGTGGATCATCACGAGCTCGAAGGCGACGGAGTAGACGACATAGGCGACGAAGGCCACCGTTGCGTCCTCGCGCACGGTGTACGCGATGTAGATGGCGATGGCGGCGACGAAGTTGGCGGCCAGCGTGAGCCGGAAGGCGCGGCCGATGCCATACCGCCGCGTGATCGCCCCCTGGAGCGTCACAGCCGGCCACACCGTCAGGGCCAGGACGATGAAGAAGAGCGGGTAAGCGTGCGGGCCGGCCTTGTTCAGGAAGATCGACTGGGCCGCGCTGAAGGCGGTGTACATGGCCCAGCCGAGCACGATGGCAAAGCCGGCCACCTGCAGGGTGCGGCCGAGCTCGGTGCGCCGGACATGCAGGAACCGTGCCAGCAGTGGAAACATCGCGCTCTGACGCATCAAGACGTCAGGTCTGCTGAACGCTTGCGATTTTCTCCAGCGCTGCGATCCTCTCCTCGATCGGCGGATGCGTGTCGAAGAGGTGGTTGAAGAAGGTCCCGTGGTGCTCCGTCGGGTTGTCGATCATCATCGCGGCGACCGCGTGGTTGAAGCGCTCGGGAGCCTTGTCGTTCTGCGCGATCTTCTTCAGGGCGCTGATCAGGCCGGCAGGATTGCGCGTCAGCTCCACGCCACTGACGTCCGCAAGTGACTCTCGCTGGCGCGAAAGTGCCATCTGCATGATCGGACCGACCAGGAACGCGATGATCGTGAAGATCGCCCCGATTGCGAACACGACCAGGACCGCGCGCCCGTCGCGGCTTCTGAACCGAAGGGCGCCGTGCCAGTACATGCTCGCGATCAGCGCGGCCATCCCGATCATCGTCGTCACCACCAGGAGGAGGCGCACGTCGAAGTTCTTGACGTGGCTCATCTCGTGGGCGAGGACGCCCTCGAGCTCCTCGCGGTTCATGATCTGGAGCAGCCCGGTGGTCACCGTCACCGCCGCGTGGTTCGGGTCGCGCCCGGTCGCGAATGCGTTGGGCGTGGGCTCGTCCATCACGTACACCTTTGGCACCGGCAGGCCGTCGCCTATGGCCAGCGTCTGGACGATGTTGTAAAGCTGCTGGTACTGGCGCGGATCAGCCTCGTGCGCGCCGGCGGCGGCCAGCACCGTGGCCGAGCCGTAGTAATACGCGAAGAGGGCCGAGCCGACGCCGAGGATCCCGAGCACGATGGCGCCGCCGATCGCGCCGCTGGAACCGGATGCGATGGCCCCGATGATCACGCCGGCCAGGATCCAGACCACCAGGAACCCCGCGATCACGAGGATGCTGTTGCGCTTGTTCTTCGTGATCTGGTGGTACATGGGACAGCCTCAGGTCGTGGCGCCGTTCTGCCGTTTTACCGTCTCGCGGAGCCTCTGCGCCGCGTAGCGACCCCAGATCTGTGCCCAGACAAGCCCGTTGCCGAAAGCCGAGACGTCGTCGGAATGGTGCTTGTAGTGATAGGTCCACATTGCACGGTGGCGCTCGTACGCAAGCTGGCGGCGCCGGTCGGCGGACGCGGCGCGGACGTGGTGCGTGGCCAACGCGGTCGGCTGATAGAAAACCTTCCAGCCGCCGAGCTTGAGCCGGTAGCACAGGTCGATGTCCTCGCCGAACATGAAGTAGCGCGGATCGAAGAAGCCCACCCTGTCGAGCGCCGCCATCCGGAGCATGAGACACGCGCCGGACCCTGAATCCATCTCGTGGAGCTCCGTGTCTGCCACGTGGCCCATGTTGCCGCGTCCGAACCGGGGGCTTTTCGGAAAGAGCTTGCTGAGCCCGACCGTCTGGTAGAAGAGCGTCCGCGGGATGGGAAAGGCGCGCCGCGCGTCCGGGTCGAGCTTGCCGTCGGGAAAGGCGAGCCTGGGGCCGACGGCGCCGGCGTCGGGCCTGGTGAGCAAGAGGTCCGCCAGCCGCCCGACGCACATCGGGTCGAGGGTCACGTCGGGGCTGAGGAGCAGGGTGAAGCGGCCCTTGCACCGCTCGAGTCCCGCGTTGGCGGCGCGCCCGTAGCCGAGGTCCTTGGTCTGCGCGAGGACCGTCGCCTGCGGATACGCGGCCGTGATGGCCGCGGGAGTGCCGTCCGACGAGTCGTTGTCGACGACCACGGCATCGACGGGGATGTCGGCGCTGGCGTAGAAGGACTCGAGGCAGCGCAGGACCCTGTCCTTGACGTTGTGGGTGACGACCAGGGCGGAGACCAGGGGCTTCAGGGGTTCGGGCATCGGCAACGAATTATCGCCGCACAGAGCCTCGAGCGAACCCACCTCCGGGTGTTGGGGGCGCGCGCTCTAGAATCTGGCGGAGTGCAGACGGGCGCCCGACTGGATCTCGGCCGGCGCCTTGCCGAGGTGCGGCAGAACAGGTTGGTCCGCCAGAACCTCATCCTTTTCGTGGGCGGCCTGGTCGCGGGCATTGGCGGCTTCGTCTACCACGCGATCGCCGGCAGGGTCCTCGGCCCCACCACGTACGGTCAGGTCGCGTTCCTGATCGCGGTCTACGCCGTGGGCACCGGTCCCGCGCTGATTCTCATCGTCGTCCTTGCGCGGTACACGGCGATGCTCACCGCCCGCGGCGACCCCGGCATGCGCTCCCTCATGTCGCGCACGGTCCGTCTCGTCGCCATCCCCTGCCTGGCGTTGCTCCTCGTGACGACCCTGTTCGCGCGGCACATCGCCGCGTTCGAACACCTCGGCTCGACGATCCCGGTCCTGATCCTGGGGTTTTCGATCGCGCTGATCTGGCAGGTCGCGATCCCACGCGGCATCCTGCAGGGCCTGCAGCGGTTCACGCCGCTCTCACTCAACCTCTCGCTCGAGCTCGTGGTGAGGACCGCGGTCGTGTTCGCGGTGCTGAAGGCCGGGTATGCGGTCAGCGGCGCGATGTTCGCGGTGTTCGCCGGCCTGCTCGTGGCCTTCTTCATCGGGCTCTACGCCCTCCGCGATCATTTCCGGGGCGCGGCGACCCGCGTCCACCTGCGCGTCATGGCGGCCTACTCGGTGACCGCGGCGGCCGGGATCATCGGGATCCAGATCCTGTACAACCAGGACGTCATCCTCGCCGAGCACTATCTGAGCGGCCATGACGGAGGCATCTACGGCGGCCTCAACAAGATCGGGACGATCCTCTACTTCCTCACTTTGAGCGTGAGCCAGGTCCTGTTCCCGCGCGTGGTCGAGGCCGTGGCGAAGGAGCAGCACCCGGGACGCCTGCTCCTGGCCTCCGCCGGCCTTCTCTCCGCAGCCGGGGCGTGTGCGCTGCTCGTCTTCGCCGTGGTTCCCACCCTTGTCGTCGGGGTCCTGTTCGGGCCCAGCTTCCGCGACGCGGTGCCCTATGTGCTCCCCGTCGGAATAATCGGCCTTGCCCTGTCGCTCGACAACCTGCTGGTCCAGTTCTTCATGGCCGTCCACGACCGCCTATTCGTGCCCATCCTCGCCTTCGGTTGCGTGGTCGAAGCCGGCCTGATCTTCATGTTCCATGCGCGCGTCGGCCAGGTGGTGACCGACGTGCTCGTGTCCCTGGTGGGCCTGCTCGTGCTGCTGGCCATCCGGTGCTACCTGCTCCTGCCGAACCTGCGCGCGGACAGCGTGGCCGAGCCGCAGGGGGCTGCCCAGAAAATCTAAGTCCCGCCACCCCGAAGGGCGGCGGGACTTAAAAAACGCTCGGCAACGACCTACTCTCCCATCGGGTTACCCCGACAGTACCATCGGCGCTGGAGGGCTTAACTACCGTGTTCGGAATGGGAACGGGTGTCTCCCCTCCGCCATAGTCACCGAACACGGCGAATTATACCGGAGCAGGAGATGGACTTCCCGCCGGTGCGGGAGCCGAGCTAGCGGGTGCGGCGGCGGCGTGCCCTGAGGCTCTTGATCTTGCGAGCCTCCGCGGGCGGCACGTAGTGCGAACGGCGTCGCATCTCGCGCACCAGGCCCTGCTCCTGCACCTTGCGGCGGAACTCTCGGAGGGCCTGCTCGAACTCTTCGGGATCCTTGACGACTATTCGCACAACCCGTCAAGGATACAGGCGCCGGGCTGCGGGCCGCTCTGTTAACCCCTACTCCAGGACGTCGGGCCTGCTCGAGCGGATTACCGCGACCGCCGCGAAGAAGGCGGCGAAGCACCCGATCACGACAAGCGCGTGTGTGGCGTCGACCGGCAGAAGCGGCCCGCTGAACACCGCGTGCGCCTTGTGGTCGGGCTCGATGTGATTGAGCAGGACGTTGAGGTTCGGGCCGAGCAGGTACTGGGTGATGTCCAGCCACGGGTGGTCCTTGCCCATGATTCGCGACCCGAGAAACAGCAGGACCGGCGCGAAGTTATCGACCGGGAAGAAGGCGAGGGAGGCCGCCATCGCGAAGCTCAACGACCGGCCGAGCGAGGCCGCCGCAGCCGCCAGCAGGATGGCGACGCCCATGCTGATGCCCTGGACCATCGCCCACAGCGCCAGGTCGCGCCAGAAGTCCGCCGGCAGGCCGGTGATCGCATCTGTCTTCCCCGTCCACGCGTTGACCAGTAGCAGCAGCAGAGCGCCCGAGAGCACGGCATAGGCCGCAAGCAGGACCACCCCGACCACCGCCAACGTCAACATCTTGGCGAAGAGAAGATGGAGGCGCCCCATGCCGCGGGCGTAGGCGATGCGTATCGTCCCCGAGGAGTACTCCATGCCGAACAGCCGCGAACCGACGATCAACAGGAATATGCCCGAGCCGATCTGGAAGATCGTGCCGAAGACGTCGACCGCGGTGTAGGCGAAAGCGACCGGATCGGTTTTGACCTGGCTCTTCACCGATTCCGCCGAGCCGATCGCGAGAGCGATGACGACATAAAGGACGAGGGCCCCGGCCAGCATGAGCCAGAAGCTGAGCTGCCGGGAGATCTTCAACATCTCGCCGGAGACAGCGCCGAAAAAGCGGGGGCGCCTCCTGGCCACGACAGCCGCGCTCATTCGGCGGTCTCTCCGCCCGTGAGTGTGAGAAAAATGTCCTCGAGATCGAGATGTCGCTGGCTTACCGAATCCGGGTCGAAGCCTTTGGCCACGAGGTACTTGATGAGCTCGCGGCCGCGGCCGTCGGGCGCGCCGGTGATCACCATCCCGTCCAGCGCTCGAGCCTCCTTGCCCCACGGCTCCGCCCGCAGCGCGGCAGCGACGTCCGGTGGTGAGTCGACCTTCACCTCGAACTCGCCGTGCGACTGGAGCAGCTCAGAGACCGGCGCGAGGCGCACCAGCTTGCCGTGGTTGATGATGGCCACCCGCGTGCAGATCTGCTGCACCTCGCTCAGGACGTGGCTGGATATGAACACGGTCTTGCCGGCGGCCGCCAGGTTGCGAAGCAGATCCCGCATCTCGACGATTCCGGCCGGGTCGAGGCCGTTGGCCGGCTCGTCGAGGATCAGAAGCTCTGGATCGTTGAGCAGCGCCACCGCCAGGCCGAGCCGCTGCTTCATGCCCATCGAGTAGGTCTTCACGCGGTCGCGCCCGCGGCCCTTGAGGGACACCGTCTCGAGCACCTCGTCGATCCGCTTTTCGGAGACCCCGCCAAGCAGCCTCCCGAACGCGCGCAGGTTGTCGCGCCCCGACATGTACCCATAGAGCGCCGGCGACTCGACGAGAGCGCCGACGCGAGGCAGGACCTGGGCACGATGCGCGCGCACCTCGTGCCCGAGGATCTCGATCGACCCCGATGTCGGAGCGATCAGCCCAAGCGCCATCCGGATCGTCGTCGTCTTGCCCGCCCCGTTGGGCCCGAGAAAGCCGAACAGCTCGGCGCGGGCGACCTCGAGGTCGAGCCGGTCCACGGCGAGCCTGTGCCCGTATGCCTTGGACAGCCCGGCTGCGCGAAGGACGGGCGCGGCGGTGCTCACTCCCTAATGAGCACCGCCATGGCCCGAATTGTGGCGTTTGCCGGAATGATTAAGGGTTGACTCCGCCCAGCGTCGCGGTCCCATGGTGCGTGCCGGACTGGTTGACCCAGATCAGGGACACCTGGTCACCTGGGTGGTGCGACTTGATCGCGGTCCCGAGCGTGTCGCTCGTGTCGATCGATGTGCCGCCAAGGTTCGTGATCACGTCATAGCGTGCGATGCCGGCGTTCTCCGCCGGGGAGCCGGGCTGTACCGAGATGACCAGCGCACCGGCCGTGAGGCTCAGGCCGAGCTGGGCGGCGCTGGCGGAGTCGAGGTTCTGGACAGAGACTCCCATGAAGCCGACCTGACCGTACGTCAGGTCCGAGGCCTGCTCGCCGGCGCGGATGCGGTTGGCGATTGCGAGCGCGGTGTCGGCGGGGATCGCGTAGCCGACCGTGGAGGCCGACGACCGGAAGCCCTGCGTCTGCCCCGCGGTGATCATGCCCACCACCTGCGCCGACGAGTTGACCAGCGCGCCGCCGGAGTCACCTTCGTAGATGACGGCGTCGCTCTGGATCATGCCGTTGAGCGTTTCGGACTGACCACCGCCCTCACTCGCGGTCACCGTCTGATTGAGATCGGTCACCGTGCCCTGGGTCGCGTTGGGCGTGCCGCCCTGGCCGAGTGCGTTGCCGATCGCCACGACGGGGTCGCCGACTTTGATCGATGAGGACCTGGCGAAGCTCACGTGCGGAAGGCCGGACACGCCGTGGATCTGGATCACGGCCACGTCCTGCGACACGTCGACCCCGACCACGCTCGCCGTGTACGGCTGGGAGCGGCCCTGGATCGTGACCGAGATGCTGGTCGAGCCGGTGACGACGTGGTTGTTGGTCAGCACCTCGCCCGAGGAGCTGATGATCATTCCGGTGCCGGCCGCCTGTCCGTTGCCAAGCACCGTGTTGATGTCCACGATGGCGGGATCGATCTTGGCCGCGATCGCCGACGCGTTGAGCGTTCCGCCATTCGAGGTGTTCGACGGAAGCTGGGCCTGGATCGGCGACTCGGAGTCCCCGGAGCGACCGACCTGGAGCGGGCTCAGGTTGCGAGCGATGCTGAAGCCGGCGAAGGCACCCAGGGCCCCGGCGATCACCGCGATCAGCGCGAGGTATGCCGCGATCCGGTTCCAGAAAGTGTCCTTGGGCTGTGGCGGTGGCGCCGGCGCCCACGTGGGCGGCATCGCGTAGCCACCGTATGGCGGCGAGCCGATAGCGGCCGGAGGCGGCGTCCCGTACCCAGCCGGCGGCGGTGTCCCGTAGGGTGCCGGCGGCGGCGCGGGCAGCAGCGTCTGGTCCGCGGGTGCCGGCGGCTGGTCGCCCGGTTCAAACGGTTGCTGGTCTGGCATCAGGTCTACCTCCGGTCTCTCTGAAGCATCGTTATGGACTGAAGGATGGAGTTCGAAGCTGGGAGAGGACTCGACGCTGCCTTAGCGTTTGCTGAGACCCACCCTACGGCAGCGCACAAGCGCAAGCCCCAAACGGCAGGCCGAGCCAGATCCGCGCACGATAGACGCGAGCGGTCAGCGAACCAACCGTCGTGAGCAC
>Ga0070741_10007462_pt1 | contig 22599 bp, 24 predicted proteins | sample Coa_R1_4_FD_66440 | JGI IMG/M metagenome (GOLD analysis project Ga0070741, IMG submission 66440) | Surface soil microbial communities from Centralia Pennsylvania, which are recovering from an underground coalmine fire - Coalmine... | ecosystem: Environmental > Terrestrial > Soil > Unclassified ... | reverse complement strand
GCGGCCCATGCCGGTCTGCACCTCATCGAAGATGAGGAGGATGCCGGCCTGGTCGCACCAGGCCCGCAGTCCCGGCAGATAATCATCGTCGGGAACGATGACGCCGCCCTCGCCCTGGATCGGCTCGACCAGGACGGCAGCAGTCTGCGGGCCAGTCGCCTGCTTGATGGCGTCGAGATCGTTGAACGGCACGCGGACGAAGCCTTCCGGCAGCGGCGTGAACGGCAGGCGATACTTCTCCATCGCCGTCGCGGCCAGGGCACCGAGGGTACGGCCGTGGAAGGCGCCGTCGGCGACAATGACCTCGTAGGCGCCGTCCCGCTTGACTTTGCCCCACTTGCGGGCCAGCTTGATCGCCCCTTCGACAGCCTCGGCGCCGCTGTTACAGAAGAAGGCGCGCTGGAAGCCGCTTGCCTCGCAAAGCGCCTGGGCGAACTCGATCTGCGGCACACTGTAGAAAAGGTTGGAGGGCTGGATTAGCGTCCGCGCCTGCTCCTCGATCGCCTGGACGACGACCGGGTGGCTGTGGCCCAGGCTGACCGAGGCGATGCCGCCGACGAAGTCGAGGTACTGGCGGCCAGCCTCGTCGTAGAGGTGGCAGCCCTCGCCGCGCACGACGGTCAACGGCAGGCGCTTCAGCAGGTGGAAGAAGTAGCGCTCCTCCAGCGCTGGCCAGTCCGTCACTCCGCGCCTCCGACCAGCGTGCCGGCTGGCTGCTCGGAGAGCGCCGCCAGCAGCGCGCCGGGCTCCCGCCCATCGACGATGAGGCTGCGCGCTCCGGCAGCGGCAGCCGCCAGGCACGCCTCCACTTTGGGGATCATGCCGCCGGAGACCGCGCCAGCCTCGAGTAGCGTGGCGTGGTCAGCTGCCGAGACGCGCGGCAGCAGCTGGCCTTCGCCGTCCAGGATGCCGGGCACGTCGGTCAGGAAGACGAGTGCCCCGGCCTCCAGCGCCGCCGCGATGGCGCCGGCCGCAGTGTCGGCGTTGACGTTGAGCAGGCGGCCGCTGGGTCCTTCCGCGCCGCACTCCAGGGCGATTGGCGCGATGACGGGCACCAGCCCACGCTCCAACAAAGAAATCAGCGACTCCGTGTTCACTTCCGTCACCTCGCCTACCAGGCCGAGCTCTGGGTCGAGGACGCGTGCCTTCAACATGCGAGCGTCGGCGCCGGAGAGGCCGATCGCGTCGACACCACGTTGCTGCAGGGCCGCGACCAACTGCTTGTTGACCAGGCCGGCCAGCACGGCGACCGCCACGTCCAACGTCTCGGCATCCGTCACGCGCAGGCCACGCTCGAAGCGGGTGGGCACGTCATGGCGAGCCAGCCAATCGCTGATGGTGGCGCCGCCGCCATGCACAACGATCGGATGGCGGCCCTGGCGGCGCAGCTCGGCTATGTCGTCGAGCGTCGTGTCGTGGCTACCCAGCGTGGAGCCGCCGATCTTGGCGATGATGATATCGTTCATGTCGTGTAGAGGCTGTTTAGCCGCACGTAGTCCTCGGTAAGGTCGGATCCCCAGGCCGTCGCCGTCGCATTCCCCATCCCCAGGTCGATCCGAAAACGCACATCCGGCTCTCCGAGCATGGCCCGCGCCTTCGACTCGTCGAACGGCGAAGGGCTGCCCAGCTCGTAGAGGCAAATCTCCGGCCCGGGCGGCGCCGAGAGCCAGAACGACGTCCGCGGCTCCTCCATGGCGCAACCGCTGTTGCCGATAGCCGCCAGCACGCGGCCCCAGTTGGGATCGCTGCCATAGACCGCCGTCTTCACCGCTAGAGAACGGGCGACCTCGCGGGCGGCGCGGCGGGCGTCCGCACGGTCGGCCGCGCCCTCGACGACGGCCTCGATAACTTTCGTGCCGCCTTCGGCGTCGCTGACGATGGCGCGCGCCAGGTGGATGCAGGCGCGGGTCAGAGCTTCCCGGAAGACGCCAGCCATCGGATGGGCCTCGTCGAGCGGCTCGCCGCCGGCCATGCCGTTGGCCAGCACCACCACCATGTCGTTGGTGCTGGTGTCGCCATCGACATCAATCATGTTGAAGGAGTCATCCACGGCTTCCCGCAGCGTCAACTGCAGAAAGCCGGCGGCCACGGGCGCGTCGGTCGTCAAGAAGCAGAGCATCGTCGCCATGTTGGGGTGGATCATGCCGGCGCCTTTGGCGGCGCCTGCCAGCGTATAGACGCCGAAGCGCAACGCCACCTGCTTGGGACGCGTGTCCGTGGTCATGATTGCGCGCGCGAAGTCGTCGCCGCCGTCCGGCGAAAGTTCGATAGCGCCAATGCCCGCGGCCAGCCGTTCCAGCGGCAGGTGCGTGCCGATGACACCCGTAGAGGCCACCACAATGTCTGCGGCGGGGACGCCGGCCATCAGCGCAGCGGCCTCCGCCATAGCGATGGCGTCCTGCAGACCGCGCTCGCCGGTGGCGGCGTTGGCGCTGCCACTGTTGGCGACGATCGCCTGGGCGCGGCCATCGCGCAGGTGCTTGCGGGTCACGGTGACGGGCGCTGCCTGCACCCGGTTGGTGGTGTAGACGGCGGCGGCGCTGCAGGGCGCCTCCGAATAGACCATACCAACGTCCAGCTTGTCCCAGTCCTCCCGGATGTGCGCCTTGACCGCGCCGGCGAGGAAACCGCGCGGGCTGGTCACGCCACCTTCCGCCAGAGCGACGATGTCCTCAGCCATCTCAGGGATAGACCGCCGGCAAGTCCAGGCCTATCGCTTCCGGCAGGCCCAGCATCAGGTTCATGTTCTGGATCGCCTGGCCGGCCGCGCCCTTCACCAGGTTATCGATGACGCTGAGTACGACCAGGCGCTCAGTGCGCAGATCGACCGTCGGGTAGATGAGGCAGAGGTTGTTGCCCCAGGTCTGCTTCGTCGAGGGCGGCGCATCGACGACCTTGACGAAGGGCTCGCTGCGATAGGCCTCGCGGAAAAGGTCGCGCGCCGCTGCCTTGCCGGCCTCGCCGGAGGGGAGGGCGCCTGGCTGCAGCGGCGCGTAGCAGGTTGCGAAGATACCGCGGGTCATCGGGATCAAGTGCGGCGTGAAAGTGACGCGTGGGCGCGGCGGCTGCGGCGCCTCGGCGGCCGGCCAGAGCGCGGCCAGCTCCTGCACTATCTCTGGCAGGTGGCGGTGTCCATCGACACTGTAAGCCGCGACACTCTCGTTAGCCTCCGGATAGTGGTAGGCCAGGCCCAGACTGCGGCCGGCGCCGGAGACGCCGGACTTGGCATCGACGATGATGTCCGTCGTGATGACGGCGGACTTGACAGCGGGCGCTAACGCCAGGACGGCCGCCGTGGGATAGCAGCCCGGATTGGCGATGAGCTTGGCGGCGGTCACGGCGTCGCGGTTCAGCTCGGTCAGGCCGTAGACGGCCTGACCGAGCAGGTCCGGCGCCGGGTGCTGATTGCCGTACCAGGCGCTGTACTCGGCGGCGTCCTTCAGCCGGAAGTCGGCGCTGATATCGACGACGGGCAGCCCCTGGCGCACCAGCGGCACAATCGCCCCGGCGCTGGCTGCATGCGGCAGTGCTGAGAAGACGAAGTCGACCTCGCCCAGCGACTCCTCAACCGTCAGGTCGTAGCACGAGAGGTGCGGGAACACCTCCGCCAACGGCTTGCCGGCAGCGCTACGACCGGTGACGGAGACTAGCTGGGCCTCTGGATGTATATAGAGCAGCCGCGCCAGCTCTGAACCGGCGTAGCCCGTGACGTTGATAATCCCTACTTTGACCATGCTTGTTTTCACTCAATAAAAACGCCCCACCATTGTAAGTGGTGGGGCTACCGTTTAGCCTCGCTTAGTGCGTTTGGCTAGTCCAGGGCAGACAGCAATCCCCCACCCGTTCGCAGGCCGAGTCGTCGGAGGCGGAGTGCGTCGCGCCCAAACATACATCAGCAGGTTAGCGGCGGCCGTTTCCTGTGTCAAGCCATCCCCGTGCGCGAGCGGCCCTCCGGACAGACCTCCAGCAGCGGGCACTGAGGGCAGAGCGGCCGTTGAGCGCGGCAGAGACGGCGGCCGTGGCGGATCATCAGGATGTGCAGCGGGAAGACCTGCTCCGGCGCGGCCTGCCCCTCCAGCAACACCTGCGTGCGCACGGGGTCGGTACGCGGCGGCACCAACCCCAACCGCAGCGCGACGCGATGGACGTGGGTATCCACGGGCAGCGCCGGCATCCCCAGCGCAAACATCAACACACAGGCCGCCGTCTTCGGCCCGACACCCGGCAGCTGCTGCAACCAGGCTTTCGCTTCGTCCAGCGGCATCTCCCTCAGGAAATCGAGGTCAAAGGAGCCGATGCGCTCCCAGACCGCCGACATGATCGCCTTGATCCGCGGCGTCTTGATGCGGGCCAGACCACCGACCTGAATCGCCGCCTCGATTTCGATAGGGTCGCCGGCCAGGAGGTCGGGCCACGTGGGATAGCGAGCCAGCAAGCGCATGAAGGCGCGCCCGGAGTTGGTGTCGGAGGTGTTCTGGGAGAGGATCGTCAGTACCAGCTCCGCCATGGGGTCGCCGTGGGCGCGCCAGACGGGTTCGCCGTAGAGGGGCGAGAGCCGGTCGATGATGTCGGCCGGCACTAGCGGTTTCAGCTTCGGCCTACGCTTGCGGGGCATCAGGGGTTGAAATAATCGTAGACTAGCCGCGATAGGCCGGCCACGGTGGCCCAATCGCCGGGCGTATCGCTCAGCACGGCGATAATGTATGGCCCCTTCGGCCCCCAGACCAGGCCAACATCATGCGTGACGCCGATGGCGGCGGTCTTGTGCGCGACCGCGACGCCGCTCGGAACGCCCGCCACGATACCGTCGCGGACGCCCTCTTGTAGCAGCAGCTCCAGCATGTCCTGGCGGGCCTCCTTGCTGATGCCGTCCGGCCTGGCGATGGCGCGCACCAACGTCGCCATGTCGTCCGCTGTCGTAGTCGATGGCTGCTTGTCGAAGCGGCTATCGTTCAGGCCGAGCGAGGCCATCAGCTTATCGATGTCGCCGATGGAGTCGAAGAGAACCTCTGTGGAAGCGCCGTCGCCGACGATGACCATGGCGATGAGCGCGTCGCGCAGTGTGTAACTATCCCCCTGGCGCATCTCCAAAAAAGCGAGGGTGCCGGTGTCGGCCTTAACGTGCCGCTCCTTTAGCGTCACCACCTTCGCGAAATCCAGCTTGCCGGCCTCGGCCTGATGGTAGGCGGCGTGGAGCAGCGCCAGCTGCAGTAACCCGTCGCTGCGGTGCGGGATATCGGCCTCGATGAAGGCGCTGCGACCGTCCCGCAGGTTCTGGACGACGACCGAGACGCCAGGCTTGCCTGCCAGCTTGCCGCGGAGGGCGTCCTCCAGGTTCTGGTTGGGTATCGCTGAGGCGAAACCGCCAGGCAGCGGCGGCACCGTAACGTCACTGAGCAGCCGCTGCAACGAGACCTGGCGCGGCCCGCGCGTCGCCTGCGGCGAAGCGCTCGGAGACGGCTGGGGGCTGCCGCTACGGATCAATACCTGGTCGCTGTTGGCGGGGGATGAGCCGCAGCCGGCCAGCAAGATGCAGGCGATCAGGGCCAACATTGGGGCCAGGACCACCCATCGAGGCGACATAAGAATCCTGCACTGCAAAACGCGCAAAGCGCCCGCAGGTTGTCGCCAACGTTTGATAGCAGGTGACGGTGGTGGCCCCTATACTGGACGCGAGTCTCTGCCGAAGGAGTCGCATGGCCAAAGAGCGGTTTCGTTTGACCAGCCTGGCCGCCTGCGCCGGTTGAGCCGGCAAGGCGGGGGCGGAAGCCCTAACGCAGGTCCTGCGTTACCTCAATTCCAATAGCGCGCCCGTTCAAGACCCGCGATTGCTGGTCGGCCTGAACGCGCCCGACGACGCTGCTGTCTACCAGCTGAACGAAAACCAGGCGGCGGTACTGACGGTCGACTTCTTCGCGCCGCTGGTCGACGAGCCATACGACTACGGCGCCATCGCCGCGACCAACGCCATGTCCGACATCTACGCCATGGGCGGCGACGTCATCCTGGCGCTCAACGTCGCCGCCTTCCCGGAGGATTTTCCTAGGGACATCATCGGTGAGATCCTGCAGGGCGGCTCCGACAAGGTGCGCGAGGCCGGCGGGGTCATCGCTGGCGGCCATACGACCATCGACGACGAGCCCAAGTACGGCCTCAGCGTCATGGGCATCGTGCAGCCCAGCCGCGTCTTCACCAAGGGCGCCGCCCGCCCTGGCGATGCGCTCTTCCTGACCAAGCCTCTGGGCACCGGCATCATCACCACCGCCGCCATGCAGGACGTCGCCTCGCCGGAGGAGTTGGAGGCCGCGGTGCAGAGCATGACCACGCTCAACCGCGATTCCTCCCGGCTAGCGCGGGAGATCGGCGTGCATGCCCTGACAGACATCTCTGGCTTCGGGCTGTTGGGTCATTCATATGAGGTCGCTGCGGCCAGCGGCGTGCGGCTGCGCCTGGAGGCGCAGGCGGTGCCGGCGCTGCCCGGCGCCCTTGATCACGCGGCCGCGGGCATCACCACCGGCGGCGAGGCCCGCAATCGCGATTATCTGGCGGACAAGGTGACTTTCAGCCAGGCGTTGGACGAGGCGCTGGAACGCCTGCTCTTCGACCCCCAGACCTCAGGCGGGCTGCTGTTCTCACTGCCGGAAGCCGAGTCGGGGAAAGCAGTCGACGCCTTCAACTCGGCCAGCCTGCCGCTATGGCGCATCGGCACTGTGACCGAGGGTAGCGGCGTCGAAGTCGTCGCTTAAGCGCTAGGCCAGGGTAAAGAAGAAGATCCCCGGCGCCAGGCCGCCCCAACCGTGCACCTGCGAGACGTTTGCCAGGACGCCCATGACCAGCGCGAAGACGGCAAACCCGGCCAGGTTAGCGCCAATTACGTGACTGCCCGTAGTGCCGCTAGCGGCCTCGATAGCATGGTTGGTCATGATCAGCGTTCCGGCCAGCGCTATCAGCGCGATGGGGATCGCCAGGCCCGTGATCAGCATCAGTATGGTGATCACCATCGGCGTGAAGGCGAGGCCCATCGTTCGTATCAGCGCTCCGAAATCGAGGACGATGCCATAGCCCCGGGCCAGCACCTGATAGACGATGTAGACCCAGAGCGTCCAGGCCAGCGACTGCAGCAGCCCGCCGAGGATGAAGGAACGAATGAAGACCTGGCCATCGTAGCCAAGGCCAAGATCGCGCAGCACCCACCAGAGCCAGGACCCGAAGCCGGCCGTCAAGCTGGCAAAGACCACGATACAGAGCGCCCACATAGTGGCCGTGCGCTCCTGGCGGACCTCATCGAAGACGCTAATGTCCAGCCGGAGCACCCGCACCGCCCAACCAGTGACCGTCTGCAGGCTGATAGTCTGATAGTTCATCGCCTTCCTCCAACTGCCAGCCTATCGCTAACCCCCGCTTCGTAACACGCCGATAGGCCCTTTGACAATAACTGTATTTATTAACGCAGGGGACGTTTAGCAGGTATACCGGCCCGCCGCGGGAATCTCTCAGGTGTGCCCGAGGCCTTTCTTACCAGCACAAGTTGCGGCGGCGTAGCGCTCTCGATGGGCAGCGGTTCTACGAGCTCGATTTCACCGCCTAGCTGGGCCAGAGCCGGCCCGGCGGCAGCGATCTCGCTGCGGACGCCGCTGCCTTTTGGCGTGGCCAGGCAGCCGCCGACCCGCAACAGCGGCAGCGCCAGCTCCACCAGAACCGGTAGCGGCGCCAGTGCCCGCGCCAGAGCGAGATCGTAGCGCTCACGGTGCTCAGGATCGCGGGCCAGGTCCTCCGCGCGCGCCGTCACGACCTCGACGCCGTTCAGACCGATAATGTCGACAACGCGACGCAGGAAATCGGAGCGGCGGGCGTTGGCGTCCAGCAGCGTCAGGCGCAGCTCCGGCCAAACGATAGCCAGGGGCAGACCCGGCAGGCCAGCGCCGCTACCGATGTCGATCGCCAGGCCGTTGAGCACGCCAGCAGCCTGCAAACGCATCCCCAAAGCTAGCGACTCCACGAAATGGCGACGCTGCACCGCCTCAGGATCATGCAGTGAGGTCAGGCCGACTGCGCGCTCCGCCAGCAGCGCATCCAGATACCGCTGGAACAGCATCAACTGCTCCTCCGACAGTTGCAGACCGAGGCGTCGCGCCCCGGAAATCAGCGCGTCCAAGGGACAGAGGGGTTCAATTCGGAAGATGGGGCTTGTGCATGACGTGGCGCCCATTCTAGCACGCAATTGTCCGCATCGAAGGCACTGATAATGGCTAACCTAAGCGCGGATTCATATCTAAAACAACCCGCAAAACGTCGCGCTAGAAGACCCGGAAATTCGGGCCAGTTGGATGCAAAATGCTAAACTCAGCGCTAGGATTTTTTGCCGCAAAACCGCCTCAAACGTTAACTTTTCCACAAGAGCGGGCGTTCTATTCAGCGGACGGGGAAACAAGGTATCATTGGGTAACCCATCCAGCCTTGCAGGGAGGCAGACTGATCAGGTTACCCCGTGAGCCTTAGCCCAGAAGCACAGGCCGAACGGCAACTGGTCGATGCCGCGAAGCGCGGCGAAGAGCAGGCACTGTCTAGGCTCTACGATACCTACTTCCCCAGGATCTATCGGTATGTATTGGCACGAACTGGGGATGTCAGCGATTCCGAAGACCTTACAGAGGAGGTTTTCCTCCGCGTCGTCGACGCCATTGGGCGGTTCGAATGGCGGGAGGCTCCCTTCTCTGCCTGGATATTCCGCATCGCACATAACGCAGTCATCAGCTACCGGAGGCGCAACGGATCGCGCCCCAGGTCAACGCCGCTGACGGAGTCCCTACCGGTCAATATCGAAGGTCCAGAGGATCAGGTGGAGAAGGAGCTACTGCTCAGGGAAATCATCGAAGCGGCAAAAGTGCTGCCGGATACGCAGCAGCGGGTCATTGAGCTGCGCTTTATCGCCGGCCTATCCGTGGCAGAGACAGCCAGGGCGCTGGGTAAGGGCGAGGGCAATGTCAAAGTGATCCAGCACAAAGCGATCGCGCGGCTGCGAGACATGCTGGCAGAAAAGCCGAGAGTACCCGAAGCACCGAAGGTTTATGGCAAGAAACGAGATTGAAGAAGCCTTCCAGGAAGCGCTGGAAGCCTTACTAGACGGCGATTCCGTAGAGGAATCACTCAGCCAGCACCCGGAGTTGGCTGATGAGTTGCGCCCGCTGCTGGAGACGGCTTCCTGGCTTTCGACGTCTGAATTGCCGGCGCCCTCACTGGCTTACCAGGCCCGCGCCCGCGCCCGTTTCGAGGCGGCCGTGCGGGACCGCAACCGCCGCCGCTTTGGCCGTGGCGGCACAGTCCGCTGGATCTTCCCCACCACCGTCGCCGCGGGCTTGGCGCTGCTGCTCATCGCCATCGGCAGTGCCGCCTTCCTGGGCGATCACGGCAATCCGTTTAACAACTGGGCTACCGTGGCCGGGGACGGCGACCTGGTGCTCAAGCCGAACGTCCTCCAGAAGGCGGACACCGCCATCAGCCGTATCGATTCCTCGATACGCAACGGCGAGGCCATCAACCCGGACGACGTGAAAGACCTGAAGGACGCCAACGATGCCATCGTCAAGGCGGTGCAGAGCGGTAGCCTGGACGCCTCCAGCAAGGTTGCGGTCCAGGAGATCGCCGGCAGGCAATTGCAGGTCCTGGCGCAGTTGGAGGTAACCGAGGGCGCGGCCACGCCGCAAGCCGAGGGCACGGACGCCAAAGCGTCCATTACCGCAGTCGTGACCGTTGTCGGCAAGGCTCTCGGCATCCCGACCCCTGTCGCCACGCCGGTAGCGACTGTCACGCCGACCGAGGCGCCGCAGCCCACGCCGACACCGGCTCCCACCGAGACGCCGGCTCCTACCCCAACCGCTACGCCGCAAGCTAGCGTTCAGCCAACCCAGCAGGCCAGCAGCGCCCAGCCCCCAGCCCAGGGAACGCCGTCTGCCGGCAGCGCACAGCCGCAGACCCAGGCTACACCGACGCCGCTTCCCACCTCAGCCCCTAGTAACCCCTAAGCGGCGCCCGCTCGCGGTTGACGCTCACCAGAGCCTGTAGTATCTCTGAGATAGAGATGACTGAGGCTCTGACCCTTTCCCAAGCAGCTGAGCGCTACCTAGCAAAGGCCAAGAACAACAGCCGGGCCGAAGCCGAAGCAGAAGTTGGCCGCTTTGTCCGCTGGTACGGCGAAAACTCCCCCGTAGCGAAGATCCAGGGCCACGACATCTTCCTCTACGCCGAAAGCCTGGGCCCAGCCACTCCGGAGGTCTCCCGGCGGGCGGAGCATGTGCGCTCCTTCCTCTCGTTCCTCAAAAAAGAGGGCTTCAGCTCAATCAGCCTGGCCTCTAATTTGCGCCTGCGCCGCGCGTCCAACGCAAGCACGAGCGTCGTGGTCGATCCCGGCCAGCCCTTAGAGCTGACGGCCCAGGGGCTGGCGGCCCTTGAAGAGGAGTTGGCAGCGCTGAAGGGGCAGCGGCCGGTTATTGCGGAAGAATTACGATTGGCCCGTCAGGACAAAGACTTCCGGGAGAACGCGCCGTTAGACGCCGCCCGCGAGAAGCAGGGCCACCTGGAGGCTCGTATCCGCAACCTGGAATCGCGGCTGAAGCGCGCCGTCGTTGTCGATAGGGCGCCGGTAGCCAGGAATCGGGTGAACATCGGCAGCACAGTCGTGTTGCGTAACCTGGCCAACGGCTCCTCCGTCCGCTACACGATCGTCAGCCCCAGCGAGGCTAACCTGGCGTCCGGCAAGCTATCTAGCGCATCGCCCGTGGGTAAGGCACTGATGGAACGCCGCGAGGGGGAAGAGCTCAACGTCAGCGCGCCGGCCGGCGAGCTGCGCTTTAAAGTCGAAAAGATTTCCTAGCGGCGCCGGTGCTAGCCGCGCTGCTCTATCGGAACGTATTCCAGGTCCATGGGGCCGTTGTACTTCATCAGTGGGCGGATGAGCATGTTGTTCTTCCACTGCTCAAAGATGTTGGCGGCCCAGCCGGGCATACGGCCCAGCGCAAACAGGCTGATGAACAGCTCCTCCGGGATGCCCAGGACGTAATAGACTGCCCCGGCGTAGAAATCGACGTTGAGTGAGATTCCCTTGGCGCGCAGCGGTGCTGTCACCTCAACGATACGCTCCAGTATCTGGTACCACTCCGCGTGGCCCATCTTCTGCCCCAGCACCAGGAGGCGCTCCTTCATGTGGCGCGCCCGTGGGTCCTCCACCCGGTAGACCCGGTGGCCCATGCCCATAATCCGCTCGCCGCGGGCTAGCCGGCTGCGAATGTACTCGTCGACATTGTCCGGCGATCCGATCTCCTCCAGCATCTTCATGACCTCTTCCGCGGCGCCGCCGTGGGCCGGACCCTTCAGAGTCGCGATAGCGGCCACGATGTCGGAGTGGAAGTCTGCGGCTGTGGACGCCGTGACCCGTGCCGAGAACGCTGAGGCGTTAGCGCCGTGTTCGGCGTGCAGGACGAAGTCGACGTCGATCGCCTTGCGCGCGTCCTCGTCTGGCTCCTTGCCGAAGAGCATATAGAGGAAGTTGGCTGCGTGCGACATGCTCTGCGAGGGAGCGACGGGCTTCTGGCCCTGCGTGATGCGATAGTGCGCCGCGCAGATCGTAGGCAGCTGCGAGGTCAAGCGGATCGCCTTGCGCAGCTGGGCCTCCGTCGACTCATCGTTGACGTCAGGATCGAAGGCGGACAAAGCGGAGGCGCCGGTGCGCAAAGCATCCAGCGGGTGTGCGTCCTTGACCAGCCGGACGACCTCAATGACCTCCGGCGGCACCGCGCGGTTGGCCTTGAGCAGCGAGTCGAGATCGGCTAGCTCGGACCTGGTGGGCAGACGGCCGTGCCAGAGCAGGAAACAGACCTCTTCGAATGTGGAGCGCTCGGCCAGGTCATGGATGTTGTAGCCGTGATAGAGGAGCTTGCCCTCTTCGCCATCGATGAAGCTGGTCTCAGTAGTGTCCAGATAGACGTTCTTGAGGCCGCGGGCGAGGGCTTCATCTTGAGGTACAGTGGCCATGGTATCTCCTCAACTGGCGATAGAAGACCCGTAAAGGTACTGCCTTTACGGGCGTCAGGAAATTGGTGGCTCTAGCTGCCGTCCCTAGCTGGATTATAAGCCCCCGTAAATTGGACTGTAAAGCGAGAGACCGGGCGGCTGCGGCGTTGACAAGCTGTAGCGGCGGGGCTAATCTTATCGTAATTTTCTGCGGCACAAAGAGCCGCTAACCCCGAAATAAGCCGAAAAGGGAGGTGCACATTGCCTTTAACTCTCGATCAGGCAGATAAGATCGTCGATGCCGCCTGCCAGAAAGCAGCCGAGCTCGGTATACGTGTGGGTACCTCGGTCGTCGATCCTGGCGGCCACCTCATCGCCTTCAAGCGAATGGACGGCTCCGGCGTCATCGTCGCTGACATGTCGCAGTGGAAGGCGTTCACCTCGTTGGCATTCGGCGGCGCTGATACCCTGACCCTCAAGCAGCGCATCGGCAGCATGCCCTTTTTTGCGGCCGGCCCGGAGATCACCGGTGGCCGCGTGGTCATGCTGGGTGGTGGCGTACCCGTCCGCCAGGGCCAGGAGCTGCTAGGCGCGGTCGGCGTGGGCGGCGGCACCGAGGAGCAGGATGACGAGTGCGCCCGGGCCGGTATAACCGCTGCCCTGGGCTAAACAGCCAGCCTTTCCGCAGCCTACTTGGACATTAAAGGAGGTCTGGTATGCGAGCTGCTGTCCTTTACCAGTACAACACGCCGTTAGAGATCGACAACATCGACTACGTGGGCCCCGGCCCGCGCGAGGTCTTGATCCGCATGGCCGGCAGTGGCGTTTGCCACACCGACCTGGCGATTATCCAGGACGAGCTGTTTAACCCGTTCCCGCTGCCGGTGATCCTGGGCCATGAGGGGGCCGGCATCGTCGAGGAGATCGGCGAGGGCGTCACCACCGTCAAGCCGGGCGACCACGTGATCCTCTCCTGGGTGCCCAACTGCGGCATCTGCCACTACTGCAGCATCGGCCGGCCCGCCCTCTGCATCGGCGGGCTGCGCGGCGGCGGCATTCGCTTCCGTAAGGGCGACACCAACGTCTTCAACTTCGGGCCAACATCCTTCGCGGAGTACTCCGTAGTATCGGAAGCAGCCTGCATCAAGATCCGGGAGGACGCGCCCCTGGAGAAGGTCTGCCTCATTGGCTGCGGCGTCATGACCGGCGCCGGAGCGGTGATGTTCACCGCCAAGGTCCCGCCGGGCTCCAGCGTCGCGGTCATCGGCTGCGGCGGCGTCGGCCTCAACGCGATCCAGGGGGCATATCTCTGCGGAGCCGAGAAGATCATCGCCATCGATATCCTGGACAACAAGCTGGAGTTCGCCAAGACGTTCGGCGCTACCCACACCGTCAACGCCAAGCAGAACGACCCGATCGAGGCCGTCAAGGAGCTGACCGGCGGCATGGGTGTCGAGTACTCCTTCGAGGTCATCGGCAACTCTGCCACCATCCGGCAGGGCTATAACATGCTGGCCATCGGCGGTACTTGCGTGGTCGTCGGTGCGGCACCACGCGGCAGTGAGGTTGTCCTGCCGACCAATGGCTTCTTCGATGAGCGGGGCATCATGGGCTCGCGTTACGGCTCTGGCCGCGTGCACGTGGACATCCCCCGCTTCGTGGACCTCTACATGGACGGACGCATCAAGCTGGACGAGCTGATCACGCAGACGCTGCCCCTGGAAGGCATCAACAAGGCGTTCGATGACTTGAAGGCGGGCCAGGTTGCGCGCAGCGTCATCAAGTATTTCTAGCCGAAGCAAAAGGCAGGTCTGACACGTATTGACTCGCTAACGCGAAGTGCTAAACTACGGATAACTTTCGAGGACTGCGCTGAGAAAGGGACTTGACTTCGTGGTCGGCCCGAAGTAAAACCCCCATTAGGGTAGGCCTTATAAGGCCGCCTCCTAGTAAATGCGGCCGAAGACGGATAGAATGTAGCAGGAGGTGTTTTTCAATATGGCTAACGGCTATAGAGCCGGCAAGCTCTTCTTCGACATGAACCGTAATCCCCAACTGTTCGCCCGCTACCAGGCCGACAGAGAAGCAGTGATGGGTGAGTACCGGTTGCCCGAAGATGAGAAGCAGGCTATCCGCGACGGTAACACCATTGCGCTCTACGAAATGGGGATTAACCCCTACCTTATGGTTAGTTCTGCGCGCTTCTTAGGCCAGTCCAGTGACATGGCGAGCCTCGTAACCGACTTCACGAAGTCGCTAGAAGGGGCAGGCCCCTCACCGGTCATCGACAGCGTGGCCAACCCCGGTCCGCCCAAGAACGGCAAGTGGCTGATCAGGGACGAGGATCTGCCGGCGCGTTGGCGGGGCGCCGTTAAGAAGTAGCTTATAATAGAGAGCGTAAGAACAAAGGAAACAAAGGAGGAACCACATGGGCGAAATCGTACTGGGTATTGGTTCCAGCCACGCCCCTGGCGTCACCGGCCAGGTGGAAGAGGCTGGCGAACAGGGTGCCCGTTTCCACGCCGGCCTTCACAAGATCCGCGAGGAGTTTGAGAAGGTCAAGCCGGACGTAATCATCGAAATTGCCAACGAGCACTTCGTCAACTTCTATCTCGACAACATGCCGAGCATCTGCGTCGGCATGGGCGAGCAACACTTTGGTCCGGTTGAGCCGGAGTCCTGGCTCAAGATCCCGCACCGCATGATCCCGGGTCACCCGGAACTGGCGCGAGAGCTGGTCAAGCAGGCCATCAATAGCGGCTTCGACCTCTCTTTCTCTGAGGAGTTGGCGTTGGACCACGGCAGCATTATCCCGCTGCACTTCGTCACCCCGAACTATGACGTTCCGGTCATCCCGATAATCCTGAACAACGTCATGGAGCCCATGCCCAACCCGCGGCGCATCTTCCAGCTGGGTCAGCTGATCCGCCAGGTTGTGGCCAGCCGGCCGAAGGGCGAGAAGGTTGCGGTCATCGGCACCGGTGGTATCTCCCACTGGGTGGGCACCCCGGAGATGGGCCTGATCAACGTCGAGTTCGACGAGCGCTTCCTCGACAACATCGAGAAGGGCAAGCTCGAGTCCATCGCTGACTGGACCCCGGACGAGATCGGCAAGGGCGGCAACGGCGCTCACGAGATCCGCAACTGGATCGGCGTCATGGGCAGCATGCCGGCCAACTCCAAGGGCGAAGTCGCGACGTACGAGCCGGTGGTACCGTGGGTAACCGGCTGCGGCGCCGTTTACTGGAAGGTTTAAGCTAACACTCAAGCAACGACCGTAGGCCCCCGCCTCTTCGGCGGCGGCTTACGGTCGTTTCGCTACAGATAGCCGAAGAGGAGGGCCTAAGATATGCCTGCAAACCAGGACAAGAAGATGACGTCGGCCACCATGGGAGACGGCGTCCACGACCCGATGAAGTTCACCGAGTTCCACCCGCAGGAAGGCAACGTGGTCATCATGTACGCCGAGGACCCTGACGCCAACCTGGTGGTCTGGAACCTGGAGCCCGGCCAGGAAAACTCCACGCACGTCCACCCGGCCAGCACCCACATTCAGATCGTGCTACAGGGCAGCGGCGTTTACCTGAAGGACGGCAAAGAGGTCCCCGTCAAGAAGGGCGACGTCATCATCGTGCCCCGCAACGTCGTCCACGGCATCCGGGCCGGCAACGAGCGGCTCTCCTACATGGCCGTCACGGCCGGCGAGTCCTACGACCGCCGACCTGTCGGCGAGCAGAAGGTCTCCATTGGAGACGGCCACTAGCCGCTGAACTGCCAATCAAAGCAGGGGGCCGGAAATCCGGCCCCCTGCTTTTTGTTATCTTCGGTCGCTAGCGCTATTTCTCCAGAGCCAGCACCTTGGCCAGCCGGCGCTTGTAGCGCTCCTCCGGCACAAACGCGGCCGCCAGGAAAGTGTGCACCAGCTCCAGCGCCAGGGCCTCGCCGATAACGCGGGCGCCCAGGCAGAGGACGTTCATGTCATCGTGCTCAACCGCCTGGTGGGCGGAGTAGGTGTCGTGGCAGAGGCCGGCCCGGATGCCCGCGATCTTGCTGGCCGCTATGCTGGCGCCGACGCCGCTACCACAGATGAGGACACCTCGCTCGGCGCGCCCCGCCAGGACTTCCGCCGCGAGGGCGACGGCAAAATCCGGGTAATCGACGGACTCGGTACTATCCGTACCGACGTCGATGACCTCGTGGCCCCCGGCTCGCAACGTCTCGGCCAATACCTGCTTCAGATTGTAACCGGCGTGATCGGCGCCAACCACTACACGCATCGCTTCTCGCTTCGCCTCCAGACTAACGTTACGATTTCGCGGCCCGCGGTACAAGTGAGCGGCAATGCTAGCATGCCTCACCCCCCAGGCCTTACAATGTTGCTAGATGCAAGACTTAGACGAAACTCAAGACCTCCCGACCATGACGGAAGAGGCGCCCCCACCCAAGCCGGCGCGAGCACGAAAACCCCGCACTAAAAAGAACCCCACCCCTGAGGCGACTACCGTCGTTGAAGCGCCCCCAGGGGAAGAGTTCGCCGCGACAGGCTCGTTCGACGATGAGGAATCGGCACAGGCCGACCAGGACGACGCCGAGACCGGTACTGCACCGCTCCCGGAGACCGATGGCAATACGCCCTACAGCCGCAGCCAACGTCGCCGCCTGCAGCGCAAGCGCGCGGCCGCGCGTCGCGCCGCGGGCGGCGACGGCGTAATCGACTTCCCTGGGCCGGAGGACGACGCCGAGCCAGAGGAGGAAGCCGCTGTGCCGGCGGTCGCGGAGAAGCCCAAGCGCACCCGCAAGCCGCGGGCACGCAAGGAGCCGGCCGAGAAGCCGCCGATCGACCCGGCGCGGGTCAACGTGCCGGCGCCATTCATGCACATGTCGGAGGCAGAGTTCGGCGGGATTCTCGATTTCTACGGCATAGAGTGGCGTTACGAGCCGCGCTCCTTCCCCTTCCGCTGGGAGCACGGCCGCGTCATGGAGGCGTTCACGCCGGACTTCTACCTGCCACAGTTCGATCTCTACGTGGAGCTGACCACGCTGAAGAGCGGCCTGCGAGCGGAGAAGAACCGCAAGCTGCGCCTCCTCAAGGAGATGTACCCGGAGGTCAACATCCGCCTCTTCCACAAGGCGGAACTCTTCCGCTTCCTCACCAAGTACGGCTATGGCCCGATGGGCCCGGACGACGTGCCGGACGTCCACCGAATCCTCATTCCGGCCAACAAGCTGCAGCAGCGGGTCGCCGAGTTGGGGACGGAGATCAGCCGCGACTACGCCGACAGCGAGCCGATCCTCATCGGCGTGCTGCGCGGCGTAGTCTGCTTCCTGGGCGACCTGGTGCGCGCCATCACGATCCCCGTGAACCTGGACTTCCTGGCCTTTTCCGGCTACAGCGGCGCGCCGGGCGCCTTCAAGATACTCAAGGACCTCGATGAGAACGTAAAGGGACGAGACGTCATCCTGGTCGAGGACATCGTCGATACGGGGCTGACGCTGAACATCCTGCTGGAGTACCTGGCGACGAAGAAGCCGGCTTCCGTGAAGGTCTGCACCCTGCTGGACAAGCGGATCAGACGCCTGACCAACGTCAAGCTGGATTACGTGGGCTTCGAGGTACCCGATGAGTTCGTTGTCGGCTACGGGCTGGACTTTCGGCAACGCTACCGCAACCTGCCGTTCATCGGCGTGCTCAAGCACGAGCTCCTGCCCTAGCGCTCAGCAAAGGCTGGCTCAGACATGACGCGAGTGCATGACATAACGCTGGCACTGCGGCCGGGCATGCCGACCTACCCCGGCGAGCCAGGCCCCAGCCTGAAGCCACTCAAGCAGATCAGCAAAGGCGATTCCGCTAACGTCACGGCCCTCTACGTCGGAGCGCACACGGGCACCCACGTCGATGCGCCCCACCACTTCATCGACGGCGCGCCTGCCATCGAGTCGCTGCCTTTGCAGGCGCTGGTCGGCGAATGCGACGTCGTCGACATGGGCGAGCGGAAGGTCATCACCGCCGCCGACCTGGAGGCTGCCCAGCCGCCGATCAGCGCCGCGCGCGTCCTGCTGAAGACGCGCAACAGCGGTTTCTGGCAGGACGATACGTTCCACGAGGACTTCAGCCACATCACGCCGGACGCCGCACGCTGGCTGGTGGAGCGCGGCACGCTGCTGGCGGGGATCGACTACCTCTCGATCGAGCGGTTCCACTCGCCCACGCACGAGGTGCACCAGACGCTGCTGCGCGCGGGCATTGTCATCCTGGAAGGTCTCGACCTGCGCAAGGTCGAGGCGGGCCGCTACCTGCTGGTCTGCGCGCCGCTCAAACTGGTCGGCGGCGACGGTGCGCCGGCGCGCGTCTTCCTCCTGGAAGACACGCCCTAGGCGATTCCAGCCACAGAAAAGAGGGCCGGCTGAAGAGCCGGCCCTCTTTTTGTTAGCTCGCTTGCTTAGTCTTCCCGATGCATGTCGAGCGGCATCGGCCCCTCAACGACCAGGTAGCGGATCGGCACGTTGCCGGTGTTGCCGACGCCGTGGGTCTCGCCCGGGAGCGAATGAGCAAAGTCGCCGGCCTTGACCGGGATAGCGGTCTTGTCGTCAACGTAGAACTCGCCCTCACCTTCCAGGAAGACGAGAACCGTCTCAGCGTTGTTGTGGTGGTGGCGGTACTTGCGCATGCCAGGGTCGACCTCAACGATCTCAATGAGGTGCTTGCTGCGCGGGTCGTCCACCAGGAACTTAACGTTGTACCCGGGCAAGTCGTCCGTGCCGGTGTCGACAGCGGAAGTGTGCTCGCCCTCGCCGATCTGCACCGGCTTGGCGCCGGACAGAGCGACATTAATCGGGGTGAAACCCCCCTTGGCGATCTCCTCCTTGAGGTTCAGTACCCGGGGCCGTACTTTAACGTCTGCCATGCGATCCTCCTCCTCTTTTTTACGTTTGCCCAATTATATCACCGAGGCCTAGGACGGCAAGCAAGACATCAGCCGCGGTAGCGGTTCGCTATCGGTAAGCGGCGGTCGCGGCCAAACGCCCGCGACGTTATCTTGACGCCGGGTGGCGACTGGCGGCGCTTATATTCATTGCGATCGACCATCTGGATGACGCGCCGTACGGTATCGGCGTCGAAACCGGCCGCGATGATCTCTTCCGTGCTGTGGTCCTGCTCCACATAGCGCTCCAGGATGGCGTCCAGCAGGTCGTAGGGCGGCAGGCTGTCCTGATCCAGCTGGTCGGGACGCAGTTCAGCGGAGGGCGGCTTGTCCAGCACGGACTGTGGGATAATGTCGCGGCCGGCGCGCCGGTTGTAGTAGCGCGAGAGGGCGTAAACGCGAGTCTTCAGGACGTCCTTGATGACAGCGTAGCCGCCGGCCATGTCGCCATAGAGCGTCGCATAGCCGGTGGCGTACTCGCTCTTGTTGCCTGTCGTCAGCACCAGCCAGCCGAACTTATTGGACAGCGCCATCGCAATGTTGCCGCGGATGCGCGACTGCACATTCTCTTCGGCGGTGCCGGCCTCAGTGCCCTGGAACGGTTCAGAGAGCACCTGCAAGAAGGCGGCGTGCACCGGCTCGATCGGGATAATCAGCAGGCGCATGCCCAGGTTGGCGGCCAGCTCCTTGGCATCGCTGATCGAGCCCTCCGAGGAGTAGCGCGAGGGCAGGCTAACGCCGACGACGTTCTCGGCGCCCAGCGCCTCGACCGCAATCGCGGCTACCAGGCTGGAGTCGATGCCGCCGGAGAGCGCGACCAGCGCCTTCTGAAAGCCGGTCTTGCGCAGGTAATCGCGGGTGCCGCAGACCAAGGCGCCGTAGACCTCCTCGTCCTCGTCCGGCGGTGGCGTTAATCGTTGCGGCATCGGCATCGCCTCTTCGCGGGCAGGGGCGGCCGAGACGAAGATGTGCGGCGCGTGGCTATTGGGGTCGCCAGAGAGCTCCTTGCGCAGCCGTGGGTCGTGCAGCCGGCGCTGGATCGCGTCCTCAACGTTGACATCGCAGATCAGCAGCTCTTCCTGAAAGAGGCCCGCCGCCGCCAGGAGATCCCCATCGGGATTGAGGGCGAGGCTGCCGCCATCGAAGACGAGCTCGTCCTGCCCGCCAACGAGGTTGACGTAGCAGATGCTGACGCCGTAGTCGGTGGCGCGAGTAGCCAGCATCTGCTTGCGGAAGGCCAACTTGCCCATGCTGTAAGGCGAGCCGTTGATGTTGATGATGACCTGCGCGCCGGCCTGGGCCTGCGCACGCGTGGGGTTGCCCGGGTGCCAGATGTCCTCGCAGATGCTGACGCCCACCGGTACACCGGCGATCGTGTAGACGGGCGAAAGCCGCCCGGCGCGGAAATAGCGCTCCTCGTCGAAGACGCCGTAGTTCGGCAAGAACTGCTTGCGATAGACGTCGACGATGCGGCCGTCATGGATGACGGCCGCCGCGTTGTAGAGGTCATCCTCCAGGTCGACGAAACCGACGATCGCGGTAATGCCGACGCAATCGGGCGCGATGCGTTCCAGGACAGCGCGGTTATCGAGCACGAAGCTACGCCGCAACAGCAGGTCCTCCGGCGGGTAGCCGGTCAACGTCAGCTCGGGGAAGGCGACAACGTCGGCACCGTCTTCGCGCGCCCTCGCAACATCACGGCGCACCAACTCGGCGTTGCCTTCCAGGTCGCCGACGGTGGTGTTGATCTGCGCCAGCGCGACTCGTAATCGTTTCACGATAGTAAAGACGGGATACTTAGTGTACCGATTACACTATAGCCTAGCACCAGACACTCAGGGCCGTAAAGCGAGCAAGTTTCTCCCAAGCTGGCGGCTGCACTATCATGGCCCCATGCAGGAAGAGCCCGGGCTGGAGGCTGCGGCCTCCGTGCAGACTGCGGCCTCCGAGACGCATGGCGCTCACGCCGTCCAGGCAATCGATCTCAGCCTCGATTACGGCGACCGCCGCGCTCTCGACGGCATAAGCCTCAACGTGCCGCAGGGGGATATCTTCGGCCTGCTGGGCCCGAACGGCTCCGGCAAGACGACATTGGTCTCACTGTTCTTGGGGTTGCTGGAGCCGACCTCCGGCCAGGCGCTGGTACTGGGCCGCCCGCCGGCGCCGGACGTGCGCCAGACCATCGGGGTGCTCTTCCAGGAGAGCTGCCTGGACCCGAACATGACCGTCGCCGAGACGCTGGAGCTGCACGGCGAGATGTTTGGGCTGCGCCCGCCCCTGCTGCGGATGCGTCTCGAAGACCTGCTAGCGCGGTTCGGCCTCGCCGAGCGACAGCGCGACGCTACGCGCACGCTCTCCGGCGGGCTGAAACGCCGCCTGGAGCTGGCACGGGCACTCGTCCCTTCACCGCAACTGCTCTTCCTGGACGAGCCGACGACCGGCCTCGACCCGGAAGGCCGGGCAGACCTCTGGGAGCACCTCCACCGCATCAACCAGGATGGAACCACGATCGTCGTCGCCACGCACGACATGCTGGACGCGGACCGCCACAGCCGCAGAGTCGCCTTCATCAACCAGGGCCGCCTGACCGCTTTAGGCAGCCCGGAGGAGCTGAAACGGGAGCTCAAGCACGACTCCGTGCGCCTGGAGTGGCCGACACTGACACCGGCTCTCCTCGCTGAGCTGAGCCGCATCCAGGGCGTCGGGCGCGCCACCTGGTTGCCGCCGCTTCTGCACGTCACCGTCGATAGCGCCCGCGACTTCGTGCCGCGCGTTTTCCAGCTCGCCGGCGATGGCATCCGCAGCCTGCAGATCCAGGAGTCCACGCTGGAGGATGCCTACTTCCAGATGGTCGGCCGCGGAGACGAGGCCACATGAGCAGCGTCGCCTTCACCGCCCAGGCCTGCAGGGCGCTACTCAAGCGCGACCTGCGCGCGGTCGCCAGGTCGCGCTCGCAGCTCTACTCATCGCTGCTTTTCCCGCTGATGATCCTGGCGATCCTCGGCACGGGCGTCTCGAAGGGGCTGGACCCCTCGCTGGTGCGGGACGGCGACTACTCGAGCTTCCTGGTGCCCGGTATCATCGTCATGACGCTGGTCTTCTCATCGACGTTCTCCAGCGCCTCTTACTACTACGACCGCGACTGGGGGATGCTCAAGGTGCTGCTGGCCACGCCCCACGAGCCGCGAGTCATCATGCTGGGCAAGTCCCTGGCGGGCGCCGTCATCGGCTCCGGTCAGGGACTTGCGGTGCTTCTGGTGGCGGCACTGATACCAGCACTGAACCTGGAGTGGCAATACGGCGTGCTCCCGGGGATCCTGCTGGCGGTCGTCGCCGTCGTCATGTTGTCGCTGCTGCTCAACGGCGCAGCGCAGTTGGTGGCGCGGCGCATTCGCACCATGCAGGGGTTCCACCTGGTGATGAACCTGGTGCTATTCCCGCTGCTCTTCTTCTCCGGCGCCTTCTTTCCGCTGGACAAGCTGCCGGTCTGGCTCAAGGTACTGGCGACGATAAACCCGCTCTCCTACCCGCTGGACCTCCTGCGCGTGGCCGCTTACGCGAACGACTCCGGCTACTTCGGGCTCGTCGTCGACCTGCTGGTGCTGGGGGCGCTGACGCCGCTGGTCTTCTGGGCGGGGCTACAGAGGCGACCACCGACCGCCTGAGCGTG
>Ga0070741_10007461_pt1 | contig 22601 bp, 18 predicted proteins | sample Coa_R1_4_FD_66440 | JGI IMG/M metagenome (GOLD analysis project Ga0070741, IMG submission 66440) | Surface soil microbial communities from Centralia Pennsylvania, which are recovering from an underground coalmine fire - Coalmine... | ecosystem: Environmental > Terrestrial > Soil > Unclassified ... | reverse complement strand
TCGCCCATGATGTACATGCCCTTGATCTTGTCGGCATGCACCGCGTCCATGATCTCGACCACGGTGAGGCCCTTCTTGGGATCGAGCTTGGTGTTCCAGGCGGCCTCGAACTTGCCGCGGATCTGCGCGTCCTCGACCGATTTGTAATCGGGGAAAAACATTGGGATCAGGCCGGCGTCGCTCGCGCCCTGCACATTGTTCTGCCCGCGCAGCGGATGCAGCCCGGTGCCGGGGCGGCCGATCTGCCCGGTGATCAAGGAGAGCGCGATCAGGCAGCGCGCATTGTCGGTGCCGTGGGTGTGCTGCGACACGCCCATGCCCCAGAAGATGATAGCCGCCCGGGCGCGGGCGAATTTGCGCGCCACCGTGCGCAGCGTTTCGGCATCGATGCCGCAGATCGGCGCCATTTCCTCCGGCGTGAAATCCTTGATGCTCTCGGCGAAAGGCTTGAAGCCTTCGACATAGGTCTGGATGTACTGCTCGTCGTAGAGCTTTTCGGTGACGATGGTGTTGAGGATGCCGTTGAGCATCGCCACGTCGGTGCCTGGATTGAACTGCAACATATGAGTGGCGTGGCGCTTGAGCGCCTGGCCGCGCGGGTCCATGACGATGAGCGTGGCGCCGCGCTTGGCTGCCTGCTTGAAGAAAGTGGCGGCGACGGGATGATTCTCCGTTGGGTTGGCGCCGATGACGATCATCACGTCGGAATTCTTGCACTCGTTGAAGCTCGCCGACACCGCCCCGGAACCGATGCCCTCCATGAGCGCCGCCACCGAGGAGGCGTGGCAGAGCCGCGTGCAGTGATCGACATTGTTGGTGCCGAAGCCGGTGCGCACCAGCTTCTGGAACAGATAAGCCTCTTCGTTGGATCCTTTCGCCGAGCCGAAGCCGGCGAGCGCGCCGCCGCCATGGGCGTCGCGAATCTTCTTCAGGCCGCCGGCGGCACGGTCGAGCGCTTCTTCCCAGGTGGCGGGGCGGAAATGCGTCCAGGGATTTTTCGGATCGATCCGCTCGTCCACGCGCTTGGGCACGCCGTCCTTGCGGATCATCGGCTGGGTCAGCCGTTCCGGATTATGCACGTAGTCGAAGCCGAAGCGGCCTTTGACGCAGAGCCTATTCTCGTTGGCCGGCCCGTCGCGCCCGGTGACATAGAGCAGCTTGTCGTTCTTAATCTTGTAGGTGATCTGGCAGCCGACACCGCAATAGGGACAGACACTGTTCACCTCGCGGTCGGGATAGCCGGTGCGCACATTCGCCTCATCGACCAGCGTCGCCGGCATCAATGCGCCGGTGGGGCAGACCTGCACGCATTCGCCGCAGGCGACGCAGGTTGAATTGCCCATCGGATCGTCGAAATCGAAGACGATCTTCTCGCCGTGGCCGCGCCCCGCCATCCCGATCACGTCATTGACCTGCACTTCGCGGCAGGCGCGGACGCAGAGATTGCATTGGATGCAGGCGTCGAGATTGACCGCCATGGCCGGATGGCTGCGGTCCGAGCCCGGCCGCGCGTCGGCATCGAAGCGGCTCGTGGCGACGTTCATGCGGTCGGCCCAGGCCCAGAATTTCGATTGCGGATCGTGCGCGGTCTCGCGCGCGGGCTGGTCGGTGACCAGCAATTCAAAGACCATGCGCCGCGCGGCCTTGGCGCGGTCGGTGGCGGTCTTTACCTTCATGCCGGCGGCGGGCTTGCGGATGCAGCTTGCCGCGAGCACGCGCTCACCTTCGATCTCCACCATGCAGGCGCGGCAATTGCCATCGGCGCGATAGCCCGGCTCGGGCAGATAGCAAAGATGCGGGATTTCGGCGCCCTGGCGCTGCGCCACCTGCCAGATGGTCTCGCCCGCGTGCGCCGCGACCTCGCGGCCGTCGAGGGTGAATTTCACAGTCGTCGCTGCGCCGTTGCTTTCGGTCATGGTATCGCCTCTCCTCGTGTCCCGGATGCGGCGCAGCGCGTTAGCGGTGCACCGCTGATCCGGGACCCAACTTTCATCAAACCGGGGTCCCGGGACTGCAGCGCACCACTTCGTGCTGCGCTGCGCCCGGGACACGTAACTCAATCGGCCTCTGGCGCTACCCCCCACAAGGGGGAGGGGTTGGATCACCATTTCCCCAACGGCTTGCTCAGCTCCTCGGGGAAATATCTGAGCACGCACATCAGCGGATTGGGCGCCGCCTGGCCGAGGCCGCAGATCGAGGCGTCGCGCATGGCGGCGGCCAATTCGGTCAGCAGCGCAGCATCCCACGGCCCCTTCTGCATCAGCTTCACCGCCTTCTCCGTGCCGGCGCGGCAGGGCGTGCACTGCCCGCAGCTTTCGTCCTCGAAGAAGCGCATCAGGTTGAGCGCCACCGCCTTCATATCGTCCTTGTTCGACAGAATGACAACCGCATGCGAGCCGACGAAGCAGCCGTGCGGCTCCAAGGTGCCGAAATCGAGCGGGATGTCAGCCATCGAGGCGGGCAGGATACCGCCGGAAGCGCCGCCAGGGAGATACGCCTTGAAGACGTGGCCGTCGGCCATGCCGCCGCAGAATTCGTCGATGAGTTCACGCACGGTGATGCCGGCGGGCGCCAGCTTCACGCCCGGATTTTTTACGCGTCCGGACACCGAAAAGCTGCGGAATCCCTTGCGCTCGTGACGGCCCTGGGATGTTGCCCAGGCGGCGCCTTTCTCGACGATGTCGCGCACCCAATAGAGCGTCTCGACATTCTGCTCGAGCGTCGGGCGGCCGAACAACCCGACCTGCGCCACGTAAGGCGGGCGGTGCCGCGGCAGGCCGCGTTTACCTTCGATCGATTCGATCATCGCGGATTCTTCGCCGCAGATGTAGGCGCCGGCGCCGCGGCGCAAATGCAGCCGCGTGTGCGGCGTCAATCCGCTCTGCTCGAGGCGGGTGAATTCCTGCGCCAGCATCAGCCGCAGCTCCGGATATTCGTCGCGGATATAGACGTAAGTGTCCGGCGCCTCGACGACCCAGGCGGCGATCAGCATGCCCTCGATGAAGCGGTGCGGATCGCGCTCCAGATAATGACGGTCCTTGAAGGTGCCGGGCTCGCCCTCGTCGGCATTCACCGCGAACAGCCGCGGCGCCGGCTCGGCGCGCACCAGCGACCATTTGCGCCCCGTGGGGAATCCGGCGCCCCCGAGGCCGCGCAGGCCGGCGTCGCTGACGATCTCGATCACGTCGTCGCGCGTGCGCTTGCCGGCGAGGCAGTCGCGCAGCAGGCGATAGCCGCCCGCTTTCTCATAGGCGGCGAAATCGGTTTGCGGCGCCTGCGCCTGCGGATGCGGCTTTTGCGCGACGGCTACGGCAAGATTGGCGGCGTCGGCGCGATGCACCTGCACATGGCCGACGGCGCAGACCGGCGCGCGGTCGCAGGCGCCCATGCAGGGCGCACGTACCACACGCACTTCTTTTCCGAGCTTTTGCGGAAGCTCTGCCAAGAGATTCTCCGCCCCCGCCATGGCGCAGGACAAGGAATCGCACACCCGCACCGTCACCGCCGGCGGCGACTTTTCACCTTCCTTCACCACGTCGAAATGTGCGTAGAAGGTGGCGACCTCGTAGACCTCGGTGAGCGCGAGCTTCATCTCGGCGGCGAGCGCCGCCAGATGCGCGGCGCCAAGATATCCATATTCGTCCTGAATCAGATGCAGATGCTCGATCAATAGATCGCGGCGGCGCGGCCGCTCGCCGAGCAAGGCGCGCACTTCCTCCAAAGCCGCCGGATCGACCTGGCGGCCTTTCGGCGTGCGGCGCGGCTTGCGGCGGTTCGTATCGGCTTTGGTATTCAGAGCGTTCACGATAGCCTTTCCACAGCGCGCTAGAACAACCCGACAATCTTCCCATCCGCGCCGACGTCGATGGCTTCGGCGGAGGGCACCTTGGGCAGACCGGGCATGGTCATGATCTCTCCGCAGATGGCGACGACGAATTCCGCGCCCGCGGAAAGCCGCACCTCACGCACATTGATGCTGTGGCCGGTCGGCGCGCCCTTGGCGTCGGGATTGGTGGAGAAGGAATACTGCGTCTTCGCGACGCAGATCGGTAGCTTGCCGTAGCCCATCTCTTCCCAGGCCTTGAGTTGGTCCTTTACCGATTTGTCCGCGGTGGCATCATTGGCGCGGTAGATTTCCTTCGCGATGGTGCGGATCTTCTCGAACAACGGCATCTCGTCCGGATAAAGGAACTTCACCTTGCCGGCGCCGGCATCAATCGCCTTCACCACCGCGCGCGCCACCTCGGCGGCACCCTGCCCGCCCATTGCCCAGTGGTCGGCCATCAGCGCCTCAACGCCCAGCGCCTTGCACTTCTCCTTGACCAGCGCAATCTCGGCGTCGGTATCGGCGGAGAAGCGGTTGATCGAGACCACCGCCGGCAGACCGAATTTCTGGATATTCTCGACATGGCGCTGCAGGTTGGTCATGCCGGCCTCGAGCGCCTTGAGGTCTTCCTTCTTCAAATCCTCCTTTTTCACCCCGCCGTGCATTTTCAGCGCGCGGATGGTGGCGACAACGACCACGCAATCCGGCGAAAGGCCGGCCTTGCGGCACTTGATGTCGATGAATTTCTCCGCGCCGAGGTCGGCGCCAAAACCGGCTTCGGTGACAACGTAATCGGCGAGCTTGAGTGCCGTGGTCGTCGCCATGACCGAGTTGCAGCCGTGCGCGATGTTAGCGAAAGGTCCGCCGTGAATGAAGGCCGGCGTGCCTTCCAGCGTCTGCACCAGATTCGGCGCGATCGCCTCCTTGAGCAGCGCCGCCATGGCGCCATGCGCCTTGAGATCGCCGGCGCGAATGGGTTTGCGCTCGCGCGTATAGCCGACGATGATGTTGCCGAGCCGCTCCTTGAGGTCCTGCAAATCCTTGGCCAAGCAGAAGATCGCCATTACTTCCGACGCGACGGTGATGTCGAAGCCCGCCTCGCGCGGGTAGCCATTGGCGACGCCACCGAGCGAGCAGACGATCTCGCGCAGCGCGCGGTCGTTCATATCCATGACCCGGCGCCAGACGACGCGACGGCTGTCGATCCCGAGCGCATTGCCCCAATAGATATGATTGTCGATCATCGCCGAGAGCAGGTTGTGCGCCGAGGTGACGGCGTGGAAGTCGCCGGTGAAATGCAGGTTGATGTCCTCCATCGGCACCACCTGGGCGTAGCCGCCGCCCGCCGCGCCGCCCTTCATGCCGAAAGAGGGTCCGAGCGAGGGCTCGCGAAGGCAGAGCATCGCCTTCTTGCCGATGTAATTGAGCGCGTCGGTCAGGCCCACCGTCGTCGTGGTCTTGCCCTCACCGGCCGGCGTCGGCGTGATCGCGGTGACCAGGATCAGCTTGCCGGTCTTGCGCCCCTGCAGCGACTTGACGAAATCCATCGAGAGCTTGGCTTTGTAATGGCCGTAGGGCTCGAGATTTTCCGCATCGATGCCGAGCTTCTCTTTGGCAATGTCGAGGATCGGCCGCTTCTTGGCGGCCTGCGAAATCTCGATGTCGGATTTCGGATTTTGGTGCTGCGAGGCGGGCATGAGATTTTCCGTATTTGAGGATTAGGACCTCGTCATTCCGGGACGCGAGCGCAGCTCGCGGACCCGGAATCCAGATGCAATCTCTGTGCGCACATCTGGATTCCGGGTTCGCCGCTGCGCGGCGCCCCGGAATGACGCGGAAGGGAAGGGACGATCATAAAAATCTCGCCCCTTTCTCGAGCTTGGCCGCGGCGGCCCATTCGCCGGCAGCGATCTTGGGGCCGTCGGCCTGCACGCGGGTGACCTTGAAGCGGCCGTCGGCGCAGACCACGGTGAAGCCGTCGGCTTCGACCGCGACGATCTCGCCGAGCTTGCCTCCGATTCCCTTGGGACTCTTGGCGGGCATGGGCTTGGCGTCGAAAATCTTCACCCGTGCTCCGTTCAATGCCGTCCAGGCGCCCGGCGCCGGATTGCAGCCGCGGATCAGGCGGTCGATCTGTTCCCAGGGCTTGCCCCAATCGATATGCGCATTGTCCGGTCCGCAGCGGCCTTCGTAGCTCGCTTTGGCTTCGTCCTGTTTGATGCGCGGCGCTTTGCCAGCCTTCACCAGATCGACCGCTTCCAACATGGCGTCGACCCCCATCGGAAAAAGCCGGTCGAAATAGACGGTCCCCAGCGTGTCGGTGTCGCTGATCGGCGTTTTCTTCTGCAACAGCACGTCGCCGGTATCGAGGCCGTTATCGGGCCAGAAGATCGACAATCCGGTTTCCTTCTCGCCCTTGATGATCGGCCAGTTAATGGCGCTGGCGCCGCGATAGGCCGGAAGCAGCGACGGGTGATATTGAATCGAGCCGTGGGTGGGGATGTTGAGAAAGTCTTCCGGCACGAAGAGCGTGACGAAGGCCATCACTTGCAGGTCAGGCTTCAGCGCCTTGAACTCTTCCCAGATTTTCGGGTCCTTGTAGGACTCCGGCTGACGCACCGGCAAGTTGGCGGCGAGCGCCGCCTCCTTCAAAGGATCGGCCTTGGCTCCCGGCTTTTCCGGCGCGACGTAGACGGCGATGACTTCTTCGCCGCGCTTGAGCAGCGCCTCGAGCACCGCCTTGCCGAAGGCCTGTTGGCCGTGAACCACGATGCGCATTCTTCTTGCCTCCCAACCTCCCGCTCATGCCCGCGCAAGCGGGCATCCAGCGGTTGTTTCTTGTTGCGCTGGGTCCCCGCTTTCGCGGGGACGAGCGGTTTCGATCGCTACGCCGCCTCCGCCTTTGCCGGTTTCTCCGGCGGCGTGATCGCTCCGGAAACCTTGATCGCTGCGATTTCCTTGTCGGAATAGCCGAGCTCTTTTTTGAGAATTTCCTCGGTGTGCTCCCCGAGCAGCGGCGCGCGCTTCACCTCGGTGACGGAGTCCGACAGCTTCACGGGATTGCCGACGGTGAGGTATTTGCCGCGCACCGGATGATCGACCTCAACCACCGTGCCGGTGGCGCGAAGCGACGGCTCCTCGGCGATTTCCTTCATCGACAGGATCGGACCGACCGGAATGTCGACCGCGTTGCAGATTTCCATGACCTCGAACTTGTTCTTGGTCATGGTCCACTGCTCGATACGATCGAAAATCTGCCGCAGCTTCGGCAGCCGCGCCGACGGCGTGGCATAGTCAGGATCGGTCTTCCAGGTCGGCTCACCGATGACGTCGCAGATTGCGCCCCAGACAGGCGCCTGGGTGATGAAATAGATGTAGGCGTTGGGATCGTTCTCCCAGCCTTTGCATTTGAGAATCCAGCCGGGCTGACCGCCGCCGGAGTCGTTGCCGGCGCGCGGCACCGCCTCGCCGAACGGAATGCCCTCGCCGTATTGGCTGTATTCGGTGAGCGGGCCGTGCTTGAGCCGCTGCTGATCGCGAAGCTTCACGCGCGCGAGATTGAGCACGCCGTCTTGCATGGCCGCGAGCACCTGTTGACCGCGGCCGGTGCGCTGTCGCTGATAAAGGGCGCACATGATGCCGAAAGCGAGATGCAGGCCGGTCCCGCTGTCGCCGATCTGCGCCCCGGTGACGAGCGGCGGGCCGTCGCGGAAGCCCGTCGTCGATGCGGAGCCGCCGGCGCATTGCGCGATGTTCTCGTAGACCTTGCAATCTTCATAGGGACCGGGGCCGAAGCCCTTGACCGATGCGACGATCATGCGCGGATTGGTCTTGTGGATGTAATCCCAGGTCAGGCCCATGCGGTCGAGCGCGCCCGGGGCGAAATTCTCCACCAGCACGTCGCAATGCTTGATCAGCCGCTCGAGGATTTCCTTGCCCTTCGGATGCTTGCTGTCGATGGTGATCGAGCGCTTGTTGCCGTTGAGCATCGTGAAATAGAGGCTGTCGGCGCCTTTGACGTCGCGCAATTGCGTGCGCGTGATGTCGCCGACGCCCGGGCGCTCCACCTTGATCACGTCGGCGCCCATGTAGCCGAGAAGTTGGGTGCAGGTCGGCCCCGATTGCACATGCGTGAAATCGAGGACGCGCACGCCGTCGAGCGCCTTGCCGGCCCTGCCATAGGGCTTCGACGAAGGACGCGGCAGCCCGTTAGCGGTGGATTTTTTCGCCGCCGCCTTCTTTGCCGAAGCTTTCCTTGAAACCGGCCGCCTGGCGGCCTTGGATTTGGCTTTCGCCTTCGCGGCCTTCCTCCGAACTGCCATTGTTGTCTCCTCGATCTTGGTCGTAGCGGCTTATTTCTTGCGAACGACGCTCTGCGGATTGAGATTGCCGATGCGGCCGCTCTCGGTTCCGGCGGCGGGGTCGATCGCCGCGTTAATGAGGGTCGGCTTGCCTGAATCCAGTGCCTTGTTGACGGCGCGCGAAAGTTCGTCGGGCGTCGTCACATGCGCGCCCACGCCGCCGAAGGCTTCGATGATCTTGTCGTAGCGCGCGTCCTTGACGAAGACGGTGGTCGCCGGGTCAGGCCCACCGGTCGGATTGACGTCGGTGCCGCGATAGATTCCGTTGTTGTTAAAGATCACGATGCAGACCGGCAGGTTGTAACGGCAGATCGTTTCGACCTCCATGCCGGAGAAGCCGAAGGCGCTGTCACCTTCGACCGCGAGCACCGGCTTGCCGGTCTCGATGGCGGCGGCGATGGCATAACCCATGCCGACACCCATCACGCCCCAGGTGCCGACATCGAGGCGCTTACGCGGCTGATACATGTCGATGATGCCGCGGGCGAGATCGAGCGTATTGGCGCCTTCGTTGACCAGGATGGCGTCGGGGCGCTCCTTGATGATTGTGCGCAAGGCGCCGAGCGCGCCGTGGAAGTCCATCGGCGCGGTGTTTTTCATCAGCCGCGGCGCCATCTTGGCGATGTTTTCGTCTTTCTTTGCCTTGACGGCATTGATCCAATCGGCCGGCGGCGGCGCCCATTTGTCGCCCATGGCGCCGAGAAGCGCGGATACGCAGGAGCCGATGTCGCCGACGACCGGCGCCGCGATTTCGACATTCGAGTCCATTTCCTTCGGCTCGATGTCGACTTGAATGAACGTCTTCGAACCGGGTTCGCCCCAGGTCTTGCCTTTGCCGTGCGAGAGCAGCCAGTTCAGCCGGGCTCCGATCAGCATCACGACGTCGGAATTGGCCAGGACCGTGGAGCGCGCGGCGCCGGCGCATTGCGGATGCGTGTCGGGCAAGATGCCCTTGGCCATGCTCATCGGCAGGAAGGGAATGCCGCTCTTCTCGATCAGGTCGCGGATTAAGTCGTCGGCCTGCGAATAAGCGGCGCCTTTACCGAGTATGATGAGTGGGCGCTTGGCGCTCTTCAGGACGTCAAGCGCGCGCTTGACGGCGGATGGAGCGGGAATCTGCGCCGGCGCCGGATCGATGACCTTGACCAACGATTTCGCGCCTTTGTCCGCATCCATGACTTGCGCAAAGAGTTTGGCCGGCAGGTCGAGATAGACCCCGCCGGGACGGCCGGAAACCGCGGCACGGATGGCGCGCGCCACGCCGATACCGATGTCCGCGGCATGCAGCACGCGGAAGGCCGCCTTGCACAGCGGCCGAGCGATCGCGAGCTGATCCATTTCCTCGTAATCGCCCTGCTGCAAGTCGACGATCTCGCGCTCGGAGGAGCCGCTGATCAGGATCATCGGAAAGCAGTTGGTCGTGGCATGGGCCAGCGCGGTAAGCCCATTGAGAAACCCGGGCGCCGATACCGTCAGACAGATGCCCGGCTTTTTGGTGAGAAAGCCGGCGATAGCCGCGGCGTTGCCGGCATTCTGCTCGTGACGGAAGGAGATGACGCGCAGTCCCTCGGCTTGCGCGATGCGGCCGAGATCCGTGATCGGAATGCCCGGCACGTTATAGATCGTGGTGATGCCGTTGAGCTTGAGCGCGTCGATGACCAGGTGAAAGCCGTCGGTCAACGCTTGCGGCACGTCGGCGGAGTTGTCGGCCGCAGCGCTCTTTGACTTTACTGCTGCGTCGGTCATGGGCGCCCCTTGTTCATTACTGTCTCCGTCACCCTGGGCCGCTCACCCGGACGGGTGACGGAGAAAGCCATCTCTTCAATCCAAGTAATCTGCGTATTTACGGACGTGCTCGGCCAGGCCGAGCGCGTGATTGCGCACCAGCTCCTCGGCGCGATCGGTGTCCCGCGCCTCGATCGCCTCGATGATGTGCATATGGTCATGGATCGACTTCTCGATGCGATCCTTCTCGACGATGGTCTTGCGCCGGATCATGCGCATGTGAGTGAAAAGGTTTTCCGCCAGATCGATGAGCACGCTGTTGCGGCTCATGCGGATAATCGACTGATGGAATTCGATATTGACTTCCGAATACTCGTCCAAGTGAGCGCGCAATGCGCCATCCTCGAAAGTCGCGAACATGCGGCGCAGCGCGCTGATATCCTCGTCAGGCGCATGCTGGGTGATGAGGCGCGCCGCCATGCTTTCCAATGCCGCCCATGCGGTGATCATCTCGATCACCTCACGTTTGGTCTTGCGCACCACGTAGACGCCGCGGCGCGGGACCGAGCGGATGAAGCCTTCGCGCTCGAGCTGCGCCATGGCCTCGCGCACGGGGGTGCGACTGATGCCGAATTGCTGCGCGAGCTGACGTTCGTCGAGACGGATTTCGTCGCGGCTGCGGTAGATATCCATGGACGAGATGACGTTGCGCAAGGCCGCGTAGGCCTTGTTCTTGAAGCTATCGGCCGTGATCGGCTGCAACACGACCGCGTGGACGCGGGCCGTCGCCGCGACTTTCTCCGGACGCGGTGAACTCAACGAAGGCGCTACAGGACTGCGAGGTGGCATGGCTGGTATACAATATTCCAAAAGCAGGCCGCCCCCGCAAGGGGCTGCCATGGCTTCGATAATGAGGCCCGCGCAAGGGCAAAGGCGCCCGAAGGCGGCCCCACCGCTATTCAGCGGGCTTCAAATTCTTTTTCGTCCCGAGCAGCCGGCTCGCACCTTCCTGAATCGCGGACCAGAATAGCGCGATAAGACCGAGGGTCATGATCGTGCTGACCAAGCCATTCGACCAGAAGACGCTAAGCCCGCCTTGGGAGGCGAGCAGCGACTGGCGGAAGGATTCCTCCGCCTTGTCGCCGAGGACGATGGCCAAGACCATCGGCGCCAGCGGATAGCTGCACTTTTTCATGAAATAGCCGGCGACGCCGAATACCACCATCATGACGATATCGAAGGTGTTGTTGTGCACGGTGTAAGCGCCGATCGCGCAGAACACCATGATGACGGGAGCGATGACGCTGAAGGGAATGCGAAGGATCGAGGCGAACAGCGGCACGCAGGTCAGCACGATCAAGAGGCCGACGATGTTGCCCATATACATGCTGGCAATCAGTCCCCAGACGAAATCCTTCTGCTCGGTGAACAGCAACGGTCCGGGCTGCAGGCCCCAGATCAGCAGTCCGCCAAGCAGCACTGCGGCGGTGGGCGAGCCCGGCACGCCGAGCGAAATCATCGGCAGCAGTGCCGAGGTGCCCGCCGCGTGCGCCGCCGTTTCCGGCGCCACCACACCTTCGATCTGGCCGGTGCCGAACAGGTGGCCGTTCTTGGAGATGCGCTTGGCGATGCCATAGCTCATGAAGGAGGCTGGCGTCGCGCCGGCGGGGCTGATTCCCATCCAGCAGCCGATAATGCAGGAGCGCAGCGAAACGAACCAATAGCGCGGCAGCTGCCGCCAGGTCTGGAACACCACCGTGGGATTGAGTTTAGCCACCGTGCCGCGGAAGCTCAGGCCTTCCTCCATGGTCAGCAGAATCTCGCCGATGCCGAACAGGCCGATGACGGCGATGAGGAAGTCGAATCCGTTGAGCATTTGCTCGAAACCGAACGTCAGCCGCAGCTGGCCGGTCACCTGATCCAATCCAACCGAGCCGAGGCCGAAGCCCATCATCATTGATGCAAGCGTCTTGAACGGCGGCTCCTTGCTCAGGCCGATGAAGCTGCAGAACGCGAGAAAGTAGACCGAGAAGATTTCTGCCGGCCCGAACTGGAGGGCGAAGCTCGCGACCAGCGGCGCGACCAGGGTGATCACCAGAACGGCGAACAGCGCGCCGACAAAGGACGAGGTAAAGGCCGCGGTCAGCGCCTCGCCGGCATGGCCCTTCTGCGCCATCGGATAGCCGTCGAATGTGGTGGCCACCGACCATGGTTCGCCGGGTATGTTGAAAAGGATCGAGGTGATGGCGCCGCCGAACAATGCGCCCCAATAAATGCAGGACAGCATGATGATCGCCGAAGTCGGCGACATCGAGAAGGTGAGCGGCAGTAGAATAGCGATGCCGTTGGCACCGCCGAGCCCGGGCAGAACGCCGACGATGACGCCGAGCACGATGCCCACCACCATCAGCAGCAGGTTGAACGGCTGCACCACGACCGCGAAGCCGTGAAAAAGATTGCCGATATCCTCAATCATGCTTTTTGTCGCCTGCTCTCATTGCCGCGGTCGCTACATCAATATCCCAACGAATGTTCGAGCGGCCCTTTCGGTAGCGGCACCAGAAACCAGATCTCGAACATGAAGAACGTCAGCGCCATGACGGCGATCGGCACCACGATGACAAAAAGCCAGTTATAGCGGCCGAACCAGCGCATGAAGACGGCGATCAACAGCGTCGAGCAGACGTAGATGCCGAGATAAGGGATGACAAACACGTACACGGCCGTGGGCACCACGACCGAGAACACCTGCCGAAGCTGGTCCCAGCGCGCAAACAATTTTCCGCCCGGCAGTTTCAGCGCCGAGACCAGATTGACGAGGGATGAGATCAGGACGATGAGGCTGACATAGAACGGAAAGAATCCGCCGCGCGGCCCCTCGGCGCCCCAGCCGATGCCGACTGCAAGGGCGCCGTGAATTCCGATCAACGCAAGCAAACCCGTGGCTAGGGAAACCCCGATTTCCACACCCCGGTGGGACGGTCCCGTCCCACCGGATTTATTTACAGCTTCACTCATTCGATCAGTTCTCTTCGGCTTTAGCCACGCGCGGCGGCCATTACTTCTTCGCCAGGAAGCCAGCCGATTGCATCAATCCTTCATGTAGCTTCTCGGCATCCGCCACCCACTTGGCGTATTCGTCGCCGGTCATGAAGCTCTGATTGAAGGCGCCATCGTTCATCAGCTTCTTCCACTCCGGAGTCTCGCGGATCTTCTTGAACAGGTCGACGTAATAGGCGACCGCGTCCTTGCTGACGCCCGGAGGCATGAAGTAGCCGCGCAGCATCAGATACTCGATGTCGAGTCCGGATTCCTTGCAGGTCGGAATATCACCCCAAGACATATCGCCGGCGATCTTGTCGTGATAGGCGAGCCGCTTGCCGTCGAAGACGCAAAGCGGACGCAGCTTTCCGGCGCGCCAATGAGCCACCGCTTCGATCGGGTTGTTGACGCTCGAATCGATGTGGCCGCCAACAAGTTGCACCGCAACCTCGCCGCCGCCTTTATACGGGATATAGGTCAGCTTCTTGCCGGTAGCCTTTTCCAGTGCGACGGTGATGATCTGGTCTTCCTGCTTGGAGCCGGTGCCGCCCATTTTGAACGTGTTATCCGGCTTCGACTTGATGTCCTTGATATAGTCCTGTGCGGTCTTGTACGGCTTGTCGGCATTGACCCACAGCACGAATTCGTCGAGCGCCATCATCGCAACCGGGGTCAGATCCTTCCAGTTGAAGGGAATGCCTGTCGCCAGCGGGGTGGTGAAAAGATTCGACAAAGTGATGATCAGTTTGTGATCGTCGCCCTTCGAATTCTTGACGTCGAGGAAGCCCTCGCCACCGGCGCCGCCGGACTTGTTGATGACGACAACCGATTGCTTGGACAAATTATGCTTGGCGATGATGCCTTGCATAACCCGCGCCATCTGATCGGCGCCGCCGCCCGTTCCGGCCGGGACGATGATCTCGATCGGTTTGGTCGGCTCCCACGCAGCAGCAGCCGGGGCTACGGCCAAGACGCCGAGCGACACCGCGGCAGCGGTCAATAGAGTTAAAGAATGCTGGTAATGTTTCATTGGCGCGTTCCCTCCGTTTTGACGCAGCTCTTTAGTCGGCTTGGCCATTTTGATCCGCCCCACACATATCCGGGGCGCTTGCCCATCAAAGCGCATCGAACCTGGCATGCATAATAATAATTTTCGCAGCGGAACGATATGCCGCACCCTCGCCTCTCTGCAATCCCATTTGGCAAATGGATTTTTTGCATGTTGCGATGCGGCAAGCGGCTGACGCAATGGGGTAATGGGATGCGGACCGTCTCTATATTTTCATCACCGCGCCGGAAATCAGAATGGTGCTTTAGACTAATGCGGCCGACGCGGTCGCCCCTGGGAGCGAACAGCAGCGCGTCTTAGGCAACGCACGACTCATTGGGTGGGAGGCCATCGCCTCGATCATTGATCCCGGTGGCGGCCCCGGACTAATTTGACGGCCAAGAGGCAAGCGCATTTGATGCAGAATGGTTGCCAAGCGGGGAGGATGTCATGATTGCCGGTAAGGTTTGCCGTTTGCTCGGATTTGTCGCGCTTGCCGGATGCTATGCCAGCGCGGTGCAGGCGCAATCGCCTGCCGATTTCTACAAGGGCAAGACGATCACTTTGGTCGTCAGCTCCGGTGAAGGCGGCGGCTACGACTCCTGGGCGCGAACCTTGTCCCGGCATCTGCCGAAACATGTACCCGGCAATCCGCAAGTGATCGTGAAGAATATGCCGGGCGCCGGCGGCATCGTGGCAGGCAATTATCTGTATAAGGTGGCGGAAAAGGACGGCACCGTGATGGGCCTGCTGCAAAATGGCGTGCCGTTCGAGCCGCTGTTCCAGAATGCGCAAGCCACCTTTGACTCGACGAAGTTCAATTGGATCGGCACACCATCGACTGAAACGGCGGTGCTCACGGTGTGGCATACCGCACCGGTCAATACCTGGCAGGATGCGAAGACGACTGAGCTCACCATGGGATCCACTGGCGCCCATTCGACGCCGAGCTTTTATGGCCATCTGCAAAACGACCTGCTCGGCACGAAGCTGAAGCTGATCGTCGGCTATACATCGCAGACGACCGCCTTCCTGGCCATGGAGCGCGGCGAGCTGAACGGCTATCCCAGCGTCTTCTACAGCTCATTGAAAGCGACCAAGCCGGATTGGATCAAGAACAAGCAGGTCAAGCTGCTGCTGCAGATGGGCGCGGAAAAGGATGCCGCCTTGCCCGATGTGCCCTGGATCATGGACGTGCTCACCAAACCCGAGGACCGCGCGGTGGCGCAAGCCGCCTTTGGGCCGCTGCTCGCTGGCCGTCCCTTCCTGATGCCGCCTGGGGTGCCGGCGGATCGCGTCGCCGCTATTCGCAAGGCTTTCGATGAGACGCTGAAGGATGCGGAATTCCTTGCCGAGGCGGGAAAGGCCCGGCTCGAGGTCAGCGCCCCGCGCACCGGCGAGCAACTCCAGCAATATATTGCGCAGATTTATAAGGATACCTCACCGGCCATGGTCGCCAGGCTGAAGCAATATTGAGACGGCGGCTGAGCCGGTGACAGAATAACGGCGGCGGCGAGAACCCGTCGCCGCCTTTGTCTCGGCCCGCCGACAACCAGCGCGCGGCCGAATGCCAGGAGATCTTTGATGTTGAAGACGCAGGGCGTGCTGCACTTCACCGTTCCGGTAAAGGATCTCGACCGAGCCGAGAAATTCTATGCGGAAATTCTCGGCATGAAGAGAATCCGCCGCAACGACCACATGGTATTCATGACCGCCGGGAACGACGATTATTTCGTGCTGACGTTTTCCGAAAAGCCGATCGATCCCAATCCCGGCGACTCCCATGACATCCATCATGCCTTTCGTGTCACCGCCAAGGAATATGATCGCGCCAAGGAATTCCTGGCCGCCAAAGGCATCCGCGCGATCAAGGAGGAAGACCGCCGTAAAGGCACCTTCCAGGGCCGCAGCCTTTATTTCCACGATCCCGACCGCAATGTGGTGGAGCTGATCGATCTGGTGCGCGGGCCGGTCGGTGAAAACGAAGTGTAACCGACGACGCGCGCAGGCTAAGGCTTGGCCTGACGGCGCCCCGGCGTCCGCGTCAGCAGGATCTTGTCGATCCGCCGTCCGTCGATGTCGATGACCTCGAACTGCCAGCCATTGACCCGCACGCTGTCACCGATTTCGGGATGCCGGCCGAAGGCGTCCAAGGCAAGCCCGGCGACCGTGTGATAATTGCGATCCTCCGGCAGAGACATGCCGAGACGTTCCGCCATTTCATCCACCGGCATGGCGCCGGAAACGAGATAGGAACCGTCCTGACGCCGCACGATGTGCGGCTCCGTCTCGCCCTCCTCGTCGCGGAATTCGCCAACGATGGATTCGAGGATGTCGGCGGACGTCACCACCCCCTGGAAGTGGCCGTATTCGTCGTGAATGAGCCCGATATGGACCGGCGACGCTTTGAGCACGTTGACGACGTCGAGCGCGTCCATGGTCTCCGGGATGATGGGCGCCTGGCGGATGAAGTCGCGAATCCGCAATTGACCGCCTTGCAGATAGCCGTCCAGCAGCTCCTTAGCCTGGACGACGCCAAGCACGGCATCCGCGGATTCCTCGTAAACCGGCAGGCGTGAATGCACGCTTTCGATGATGCGCTGGCGGTTGACGGACTCGTCCTCGCTGAGATCGAGCATGTCGACTTCGCGGCGCGGCGTCATCACTGCGCGCACCGGACGATCGCCCAGGCGCATGACGGCGCTGATCATCGCACGCTCTTCCGGCTCGATCACGCCGGCGCTTTCCGCTTCTGCGACCAGGGACTTGATTTCCTCGTCGGTGACACGGCTGGCCGATACGGCGGAACGGCCGAGCAGCGCCAAGACGGCCTTGCCGGAATAATCGAGCAACGAAACCAGCGGCATCGCGACCTTTGAAAGCAGCGTCATGCCCGGAGCGATCAAGCAGGCCATGCGCTCGGGATCGCGCAGCGCAAGCTGCTTGGGCACGAGTTCGCCGATAATCAGCGTGAGATAGGTGATGCCGGTGACAACCAGTCCATAAGCGATCGGCTGGGCGAGATGCTCGGAAAGCCCCTGTTCGCCAAGCCAGGCGGAGAAGCGGGCCGCGAGCGTGGCGCCGGAAAACGCGCCGGCGCCGATGCCGACGAGGGTGATCCCGATTTGCACCGTCGAGAGAAAGCGGCCGGGATTGGCGGTCAGCGCCAAGGCGCGCCGCGCGCCGTTGATCCCCTGATCGATGAGAAGCCTAAGGCGGGCGGGTCGCGAGGAGACCACCGCCAGTTCCGATAACGCGAAAACCGCATTGGTCAGAACGAGAAGAAGAACGATGGCGATTTCGGTGATCAACATAATGGATCGGAATTTCCGAGTTTAGGCACGGTGCGGCGGCGAGTCGTCATCCGCACGCCGCCATGGCAGCACGGCGCGGGCTTCAACCGCAAGGGGCCATAAACTCGCGGATTGCGGGTGTCATAAGCCCGCTGATATCGATGACATTGGTCGGATGAGCGATGCTGTTCGAGGTGACGAGGCGGGCGCCGGCCCGGCGAAGTGCCCCTTCCGAGTCGCCGGCAAAAATCCCGTGCACGGCAATGCAGACCGGCGCGACATTCATTTGACGGGCAAGGAAGCGCACCGCCTCGATCATCGTCTGTCCGCTGGAAATAATGTCATCGACCAGAACCGGCGTGCGCAGGCCGAGATTGTCCAAAATACCCGATGAGATTTTCACCGCGCGGTCGCCGAGGCGCTCTTTTTCGAGCACCGTATAGGGGGCTCCGACATTCGCGGCCACCGCGGAAATCCACGGTCTGCTTTCTGAATCCGGCCCGATCAGAAATGGGCTCGGTATGTTGGCCTTGATCCACTGCGATAACGCTGGCGCCGCCGCTACGGACCGCGCGGGAATCGAAAAAATTTCCGCCAGCGAACCGTAACGGTGCAGATGCGGCTCCACCGTAACCAGCCAATCGAAGGCTCCGGAAAGGAGCCGCGCGAAGCTGCGCGACGTTACCGCCTCGCCCGGCTTGAATCGTTTGTCCTGCCGCATATAAGCGAGGTAAGGTGCGACGAGGCCGATTTTCGCGGCGCCAAGATCGCGCGCCGCATCCGCCGCGAACAGCAACGGCAAGAGCTTTTCGTTCGGGCGATCAAGACTGCAGACAATAGCGACATCCAACGGCAAGCGATCGGCGTCGAAGCGCAGGTAGGTTTCGCCATCGGGGAAGGCATGCGTTTCCAATCGGCCTACCGCCGCGGCAAGGTCGCGGCCCAACGATGTCGCGATGCCTTCGTTGCCCGGCATCGCAAAGATCTGCGCGTTCATGAGTCGGCGATTGCAATAATGCTCGGGTTTTCCTCCGCATAGGCGAAGGCATAGCTAAGCTCGCCGGGCGATTCCGCATGCAGGGTGCAGAGCGGCTGACCGGCGGCGACGGCGTCACCCACCGCGACGTGCAAGTCGACGCCTGCCGCCCGATCGTCGGGCGCGCCAGCGAGCTTGGCGAGCCGCGCAATTCTGCGGTTGTCGATCATGCTTACGCGGCCGGAAGACGCTGCCAGGAGGGGCCGCTGCTGCGAGGACTTCGGCGGCATGCGCATGCCGCCCTGCGCCTCGCAGATGCGCTGGAATTTCGCCCAGGCACGGCCGGAATCGAGCACCTGGGCTGCGGCGGCCTGGCCTTGGCCCGGGGGTGCCACCTCTGCGAGTTCGAGCAGCGAGCCGGCGAGCTGGAGCGAGCGCTGCCGCAAATCCTGCGGCGCATCGGGCTCGCAGCGCAGAACCGCCAGAACGTCGCGGGCCTCGAGTGCGGGACCGATGCCGCGGCCGACGGGTTGGCTTCCGTCAGTCGGCACGATCCGCACATGCAGCCCGAAAGCTTCGGCAACCGCGCCGAAGCCCGACGTCAGCGACCGCGCGAACTCCGCCGTGCGCACTTTCGCCGTTGGCCCCACCGGCATGTCGATGACCACGTGGCTGGAACCGGCGGCGATCTTTTTTGACAGCACCGAAGCGATCATTTGCCCTTCGCTATCGAGGTCGAGCGCCCGCTCGACGCGGATGAGAATATCATCCGCCGGACTGAGCTTCACTGCGCCGCCGCCCCAGACGATGCAGCCGCCTTCGCGCTCGACTACATGGCGGATGGTCGCGGCATCGAGGTTCACCGGGGCCATGGTTTCCATGGTGTCGGCGGTGCCCGCAGGCGAGGTGATCGCACGTGAGGATGTCTTCGGCATTGTCAATCCGAACGACGTTGCTATCGACACCACGATGGGCGTGGTGCGGTTGCCGGGCAAGCCGCCGATGCTGTGCTTGTCGACGACCATGCCGGCGGGCCAGTGCAGCCGCTCGCCCGCTTCCACCATGGCATGGGCCAACGCGCAGATTTCCTTATGCGTGAGCGCCCGTGCGGCGCAGGCGGTGAGAAAGGACGACAGATGGATGTCGGAATAGGCGCCATTCACCACGTCTTCGATGATCGCGGAAAAGGCCGCCTCGCCGAGATCATGGCCGTAGATGCGGCTGCGCACATGGCTGAGCGAGTCGAGCGGCGGCGGATGACGCACGACGACGCGGTCGCCTTCCTGTAACCCGAGCCGTCGCCACGCGGATTCGGAAAGCGCGGCTTCATCATGCGCGATGAGGTCGTCGGTGACCTGATAAAGCGTCGCCAGCGTGCGCCGCTCGCCGTGCGACAGCAGCACCCGCGCATGGGCGGTGAAGCCTTCTGAGCGGCATACCTGGCATTCCTTATGCATAAAGACGACGGATTCATATTGCGTATCGAGCCCGAGCCGCCGGGCGCGGACGCTGTTGGTGCTCGCGGCTTCGGGCGGTGCTTTCTCGCTCATGTGAGTCTGACCCTTTGTCCGTGATCCGGCACCAGGCACAGCCGGCGAAGCTCCTCCTCGAGGCGGTGACGCAGCGCATCGGCGGCGGCCGGCTCGCCATGAACGATGAAAGTCATCCGCGGCGGCGTCTGGAAGCCGCGCAGCCAGCGCAGAATGTCATCAGTGTCGCCGTGGGCGGATAGCATGTCGAGATTGCGAACCTGCGGATGGCAAGCGGCGCCCAGTTCTTCAGGCGCAGCGATTTGTAACCCTGAGACAACCCGCAATCGACGAGAATGCGCCGGCCGTCGCCTTCCACGGCATCTTTCGACCCAGTGACGGTGCCGGCGCCGCCTAGGAATAAGAGATCAAGCGGCAAGGATGCGTTCCGTCACGAGCGGGCCGGTAACCGCAAAGCTGGGATTTGCAGCACGGCGGATGCCTCATTCGTCATCGTGTCACAAGATGAATGGTTCGTTTGCGACAAGCAAGGCGGCGGGGCGCCGCTCAACGCCGGCAAGCTGGGGGCTCGTCAATCGGGCAGACGGGGAATTTCCCGCTCGGCCTGCGAGTGGCGCCGGCGAGCGGCGCCGCGATGCTGCGCGCGATCGGCACAAAGCGCGCCGCGATGACCACGGCTATTCCGTAATGGCGAAAAAGATATTCGCCGATTTTGATCCGCGCCTCGGTCAGATGCAGATACGAGCGATAGCGGAGCAGCAGATGATAGCCGAAGCCGCTGCCGATGCAGAAGCCGACGACATTGCCGCCGATAGCGCCAATGACGGCGGCAGCCCACACCGCCCAAATGCTTATCTTCTGCGTGGTCCCGGCATAGACCGCGGCGGCGACAAGGTGTCATGGGACGACACAGCCAAACAGGTCGTGCTGCCCGGCACGGGCATGGTGCCGATCGGGATTGCAACCATCGCTGCCGGAAATGGCGTTGGAACCGTGCGCGTGCGCCTCGATGGGATCGCGACGGCGGCAGCCTAGTCCTGCACTCTGTCCAAGTGACTCAGCATTTTGCGAACGGCATCCTGCAGCACAACGCACGAGCGCGAGAAGGTCCCCGTTGACCATGACAGCGCTGTTATTGAGTGTCGCAGTATATCGATCGCTGCGGGCCCGTGATTCATCGACAACGTCCGCTTTTCGTGCCCTGGCCCGCTGATAGGCTGCACTGCGGTGATGTAGAGAGACCGTCCTTGCACGTTTGGATGGGCCACTTCGCAAAGTTCGAAGTAAATTCCAGCTACCGCTTCTTGATGGGGAACCTTCTCGGCGATCTTTTTAATGATCGTGACGATATTGGTTGGATTGTAGAACTTCTCCGCGTCCGGTGCCCTTGATGCAAAGACCACTTTCAGCAGCTTGTCTTCCAAATCCTTGAGAACGCGATTCTCCTCGTACTTAACCAATGTGGGAGCGTCCCCCAGAGCAACCTGCTCAAGCGCTGGCCTGATCTCCGACTGGAGCCACGCATAACTTGCTGCCGTTTCAAGCGCCGCGCGCGACATGATCGCGGCGCACACAACGTCACCTCGCCTTAGTGCCCACACAGCAGATCGGCTGATCTCTCCCAGGCGCCATGCGCTCATGACTGAAAAGGCTTCGATCTGACCGAGCATGTCATGCCAGTAATGACGATAGAGGGCCGCTGCGGACCCACGAGAACTCCCAATTCGCTGGAAGGCCTCGGCGCTCATAAACTCCCACGGATAATTCCGAGGAACGCTATTCAGGAGCTTGTTGAAACGATCAATATTCTCCACCACGGAATCGAGCATCCAGTTGTCAGGAGTGTGCAATCGCTTCAGGAGCGACTTCTCGATCGGCGGCACAAAGATGGGATTGGGCTTTGGAGCCATTGCCAGCGCGCTCAAGGCCACTTGGATTTCATAGCTGATAGGACACCGCCGAGAACGGTACTCGCTTCTGAGTCGTAGTGATCGATCATTTGACGGAGGTCGAATACCGGATGCGTGATTTGGCCGGTGCTGGCGTCCCAGAGCTCATATTGGATGCGATCGTAACTCCCGAATCCTCGACCCATGAATGTCCGTTGTGGGGCAGGCACGCCGTGGTTTCGGTTGGCTGGATGGCCCGCGCACAAGTGCCGCGTATCTCGGAGCTGTGCCCAGGCGCTCCCTGATTGAATCGCCGGAACGCTTCCAACGACCTGAAAAATCGCATCCTGTTGGATGTCGATCGCCTGCATGACCCCCCAGAATTCTAGATAAGCTTGCACTGGGTCAGGAGAGAAGCCCTTGGCCATGTGAGTCAGAACCGCTTCGCCGGTGTCCTGGATCAAATACATCGACGTGTAATAGGCGGCGTAGGCGTCTGCATTCTCGGACCGGAAGAAAAACGCCGGCCCAGCGGATGAGCCGTGGAATTGATCATAGATCGCAGTGCGGACATTTAAGACTTGCATCATGATCGCGTCGGATCGCTATGCGGCGAGAGTCGGCACCGCCATCGGGCCGCGGCAACCGCGCGCTTTCTAGCCAGCCAAGCATAGGGGGAACAGTAATCGAACATCGCACCGTTCCGTGTCGCGCGGAATCGCCGGCAATGGCTGTAACCCTTTGACATGTTTCGGGTTCGCTTTGCGTTCCTTTGCAACACGGACCGCAAAAGCGAAATGCCGCCAAGCCTTTGACTTGACGGCATTTATTTGGTTGCGGGGGTAGGATTTGAACCTACGACCTTCAGGTTATGAGCCTGACGAGCTACCGGGCTGCTCCACCCCGCGTCAATTCCTGCGAAGCCGGCCAGCGAGAGACCAAAAATGCCAA